>JGI24158J21664_10008234_pt1 | contig 13859 bp, 6 predicted proteins | sample Ectturendosymbi3_FD_21664 | JGI IMG/M metagenome (IMG submission 21664) | reverse complement strand
TGTTTTTATAGTTTAAAGTGCCAAATATCATCAAAACAACACACTGTCTTGCGGCAATGTCGATTAAAGATCACTTAATAAAATTAACAATGTGGTGACAGAGGGCCCAAAAACTTCGAAATGACCGGCCAGAGGGGGCGGACGCCCTCCCTGCACCCCCGTCAGTCTTGCCACTGCCCCCAATTAGCTTATACCTCGGTATTTAGTATTCTTTTGGTTTTAAGATATTTGTTGTTTTCTTTGTGTTTTCCGATAATTACGGGTTTTACTATAGACATCCAAATCTAGATTCATATCATTTCACAACTTTATTTCTTGAGTGTTGGCTAGTGGGCCCCCTTCAGCTAAGCTTTCCCATCCTGGCTCAAATCTGTAGTTACGTCACTGCTATTTCGGATATTGACCTTGAAAATCTGCGATCCGAACACCTCTGCTAGCTAGTCCGTTCCTTGTCACTACCTAAATTCCTTAAATATCTCCCCACTGAATACAAAAGTCGCTAAAAACCGCGACACATTTTAGAGAAGTGTTCAATTTTGTACTGAATGCAACTTTTGCCTATTTTATGAAGAGACTTTGGTGGGTTAGCCCCGAGTTAATAAAAACCATTGAACCACAACTTGCACTGCTACCTAAAACGCAGCAACCGCGGTCCTTGGCACACTGTTAAAAAAATTGGCAAAAATACCACTATATGACGGTAATCGCGAGGAGGTAAAGAACCGTACCAGGAATGAACGGCAAAAAGCTAAAATTTTAGTAATTTTACGTTGAAACCAGGTAGAATTTTCGTGTTTATTTTTGCCAGTATTTGTTGTAGTCAATCTAAGTAACATTAGTCAGATGTGCCAGACGTTTGCATGACCTGGGACTTGTAACCATGCTGTCAGTAGGCCTATAGCCACCGGGGAGTATTCGGGGGTAGTGCCCCCCATTTTTGGTGACCCCAAAGTTTTGTTGTGCCCAGACATTTTTTATAAACATATAATAAAACCTAAAAACTTGTCCCCTAAAAATATATTTGTCCCTCCAAACCTGGCTATGCGCCTGGTTGGCTGGGATCAATTAAGGGGATAGTGTTGTGCAGGGGCAAGAAGATCAGTCACGTGCCGGACTGGTATTCTGAAATTTTTTTCTGCATGCTAACTACCAAACAGAAGATTGTGGTATTGAGAATGCAACCCTCCCGCCTAAGCACCATGCAAAATTCAGGGGGGATATTTCCTCCCCTGAACATTTCCCCTATAAAAATGTGGGATAAAATTAACCTTGGAGAAAAATGTATACAATCACTAGATCCATTGCAAACAACTTTTTAAAGCTGAGGGTCAAATGTGATATAGTGTAATCTATACAGGCCCGTCGCCAGGATTTCGCAGCAGGGGGTAAAAAACCACAAAGGGCCCACATTTTTTAATGCAATATTGGATGTAGGCAGCAACCGGGCAGCCAAACATTAAATGGGGGGAACATATTTCAAATTTTCTTTTTTTTGTTGTTAAAGTTTGTCAGCTGAGCCCTTTTCAAAAGTATACTAAAGTCTCCATGTCCATGAAATCTGTTGTCAGTTAATGCGTACTGCGAAGTTGAGTACAATCAACCGGAAAACCATTCATTCGTAGCCACTGGGTGACTCGTAACTCCAAGGCCTCTCTTATTCAACATGAATTAGGCGAACGCTTTCGATAAAATGTCGATAGCAAGAGACGCCGTCGCGGGTAAAACCCATGCACGCACCATGCAGTGATTTTGATTTATGGAAGTGAAAAAAAGTCACTTGCTCGTCTAGAAAGTCACTTACTGCGGGAGGGAAAGAATATTGTGGTTTGAGTTCGTTTTGCGGAGGAGAACTTGGCGCTGGCTAGCTTCAAACGAGCATACTGCCACCAAAAGCATTCTATGCTTTGAAGTGCAGACTGATGAATGTCCAAACAGCAGCGCCGCAACCAGCTGATATTTTTTGGGGGGGGCGAAGTGACTGTAACTTGCAGTTATACTTAACAACTAAACATGTTTTCGAAAATTTCAGGGGGGGAATTGGCCGGTTTCCCCCCTGGTTGCGGGCCCGGTACTAGGAGCATTTTCTTGATCGGAAAGAAAAAACTGGGGGATCGAGAGATCTTCTGTTTATTGGACAAAGGTCGTACTTGGGTGACGTTACAGAAATAGTAATCGTTATGTTCATGGCCTCCTAAAATAACAAGTAAATGAAAGTAAGTGCTATCGAGCGTCCTACGGAATATTTTAATGACCTTAAATGAAGAACTAGCGTAGCCTAAAGGAATATCGCTTAATCTAAAATTAAATTTTACTTGTAAAAGTTTTTTCATCTATAATCATTACGACTGTTGAAAGAGTAAAACGATAGCCCCTGCCAAATTTTTTCGAGTATAAACAGTTGTTATTTGCTTTCAAGTTATTTTCCACGCTTATTGTAATTTCATTTTTTAATTGCAAACTTTTGCTTGAAACTTTCCGCAAGTCTGTAAACTTTCTTCGTCATTATCGTTATTAATGTTTAAGATAAACCTCATGTTGATGCTCAGCAAAAAATAACACAGCCGCAGATTGAATCGAATGGAAGCTTGCTGCGAAGCACGGGATACACACGTAATTAATGAAGCAGGAAAACACGGAAAGCTGCACAAAAAGCAAATTACGTAAACGGACATTATTTCAGCGGTAAATAGCACAGTACGATGAACTCTTGAAAATCCCCAAAGAAATAATGCACTGACCTATGAAAAAAACAAAAGAACAGTGAAGTGGCGTTTCTAAATTCGATTAAAATCCGAAGAAGTGCAGTCGACCAATTACCTATACACGAGTTGAACTAATAATCAACTACAACGAATGAGCGGGAAACATCACAAGAAAAAAGCAGTGTACGATTTTCAGTAGGTAAAAACAAAAGAAAACAAGTACCAGCGTTTCGATGAGAAACATTAAGAATGTGTTACTTTTCAAGCAGGTTGAATTCCGAACACGTAGGTCCATATATAGTAGTGTCGTACAGTGGATCGAAAATAATGCAAAATTTTTTTGGCTCACGGAATACCAACATTACGACAAAATTTTAGCTCTGTATCAACTTTTCGACAAAATTGTAGCTCCATTTCAGCTCATAGATATATCTAATTTACGAAAAAACTCGTCTTTTCCGTTAGGAATAAAAAATTAATTTAACAAATGTGTGGCCAAGTTAAGCCTTACATTTTCACTTTGTTTACTTTGAGAACAAACCTATACTGTTCAATTAAGCTGTGCTTGACGAGTACAGTGATTTTTGGAACAAGTTTCCAAAGCGTTTAACAATTTTTTCAGAAACAACCTTCAGTGAGCAGGAAAATCTTATTAACCATGAGGTGAAAATGAAATTGGCGTGTCTAATTTTATAACTGATATGAATGTGACTCACTCTCACATACCAATGTAAACTTTGATAAACAGAAGCATTTGGGTGAATACTTTATTCACGTCCAGCAACAGTTTTGGATGTTACCGATTTGGCTTCACTGAGCACCACGGTTAATTGGTAGAAGATCCGTATTATAACTTTAACTTTCATGAGGTATTACATAAGTCGACTTTCAAGAAACGACGAAAAGAGTTGCAATCAAGAGTTGAGAAAGCCGGACAATTGCTTCCCAAGGTTTCCAACACACCAAGTTGTAGACAGGTTTATATTTTTGGCAGATTCCACATGATTAGGACTCAAAAATCAGTTTATTCCGATTGGCTGAATCCTGATCTGTTAAAGTTCAGTCTTGTATACGAACATACACCGTTTGCATGACGCTTTTGGAATAAACGACAGCAACTCGGCGACATTCTCCCACGGCAAATGCATTTATGCATGCAAAGCTCTGGGGTAAATCCTATGTAAACTAATTTTCGGACCAAACTAAAATATAACGTCGTTGTTGCTCAACACCTGTTTTATAAACGTGCTGTCATCGAAGTTGATACTCGTAGATTGATGGGATTCTTTCCGACGTCAAACTTCTACGCCGTTTAAAGAAAACGTTCATAACATAGCGCATCCCGCATGTCGCTAGAGGTATAAAGAATTTGAATGAATGTTGATGTAGACTGTCACAGTGAAACAGTTTCCCCTGTTTAAAATCAGTTTTTGTTGAATGTACTGATGCGTTATGGACAGCAAACAGCTTTTGAAATAGGCAAAGAAGACTTTCGAATCGAGGCTTCTAGTTGTTGACGGATTCACAGTCGACAAGGGCATTTCGCTAAACACGTGTGTGCTCATTCGATTGTCGTGAAGTCGATACCAAGCATTTGCAAAAGTTCAAAATAGGAGAAAGTAAAGGCGCGATTGACGTTTTGAGTTTGATCCATTCCGTTTGCTTCCAGCATCAGGTCACGAGCAAACTTCAGCTTCTCCTCGAGAGCAGCTTGTTGCCTGCGAGAGGAAAAAGTAAAAGCTTCAATGTATGCTTGGTGGGTACGTTAATGTAATTAATACTCATATCTTTCTGCAAGAATAGTGGTTGCCAACCTGGGGTCTGCGAAAGTAAGCTGGTGATTCGTGTGTAATGGCTTCCTTTGTCATACTAGTTCTGGTCAACAGCATCTGGTCGACGGGCAGGGACACAACCGCACTACCAGGTATATCCTAATGCGCTTATCCAGATTTTAAAATCGAATTTCATTATCCCGTCAATTTTTCAAAATACTTCGTTTTTTTCAACCAAACAATTTGGGAATTGGGGTCCTTGAGAAGAAGACGTATTTAAGGATTCGTAAGTATGAAAAGTTGGGAAACAATGCTGTAAATTTCAACTATGATCCCGATTTCCTTGTAAGTTTGGCCTCTGACCGGAAGAGACACCTACAAGCCTACATTTTTCAGACACAGGTAGTTCAAACTTAGCAGTAAATAAATGTACGCAACATTTTGACAAAGCCAGTAACAAATTGAACGCGCGCAGTGCATAAAATTGAATAGTCTAATCCAGTCGGTCTTATTGGATCGCTGTGAAGCAAACCAAGATATATTTGTAAATCAACACACGCACGAAGTCAAACAGTTTTTGAACCTAGAGGGCCGACTTAGGACATATATTACAACGAGAAAAGCCTCCAGATACCGACCCGTGCTATAGGCGCAACCTTACACCGAGCGAGCGTAATTGTGTCTACACCAGCTTAGATGCGAAAGACTCGTGTCCGACCATGTTCAAGAAATTCCCAGTTGAAGTTTGCCTCCAATAACGTTGAATGGCTAAAAATCAGTTATACAGTTAATATCGAGAACTGCCCAACAGCGGCCTTACATATATAGCCATGGATCATCTTGGTTCACATCACGGATAGTTAAAATCAGAAAATTCGTGGTTTACATCATGAATAACAGCTTTTCGTGCGAATGGAAAAGACAAATTCAAAATTGTAGGAGAAGACATAACAGGAACGAACACTAGGAATAAAAATATAACAGTTTGAACGTACTTGGCTCTTATAAGTGCTTGTATTCTGGCTTGTTCCATTGCAATCTTTGCTTCTTCCTCTTCTCTTTTTCTCCGCTCTTCTTCTCGGATCCTTCTTTCTTCTTCTTCTTCTTTCTTGCGGCGCTCATATTCAGCACGCTCGCTTTCTTCCATTTGAGCCATCAACTCCTCTTCCTGCATAAATGATGCACCATCACAAATAAGTGGTTGTTTGGGAAAGCTGCGCTGCGTAGGTACATGAATGTGCATCAAACTTTCAAAAAAGATGCATTTCTTTAATGGAGAAGTGGTAGAACAACTTGCTGCATCAATCGAAAACCTTAAACTTTTGGTGACTAAATAGATCAAAATTTACAAACATCAGAAAAATTATGTTTCAATGTTTTGTTACAGATAACTTTGATTTATTGAGATGTGCGATTACACATTTACGAAATTAAGCACTAACTACAACGGTCTGCTCCACGTCTCTATTCATTAAGCTTAGAAAGTTCGGAATCGTGAACAATCAGCCTTGGAAACTAGCGTCAATCGCAACGTAACTTTCGCAGTAAGTAACGATTTTGGGCTGTGGCACATTTTTTAAATTACTTACGTTTCAACGGAAAACGTATAGTGGAAGCATTGGTATGAATGTACATTACGAGAATACAACAGTTAGTTTATTTTTGGCTACAGTTCTCCAACGGAAAAGCCTTCTGATCGAAGACACGAACTCGAAACTAAAACATATGTATATCAGGAAATCCGGGTTGAACCTTAGTTATAGCGACAATCTCACAGCGACAAAATCTTTCCAGCTTACTGGTGATACTGCAATTCTCTAGTATGCTTCAGCTCAGTTTTCGCGGAGTGGTGGTTATCATGTTCGCCTTACAAACAACCAGCTGGATTTCCAGCTGGATTTCACGCCAAATAACATTCAGTGGTTGGGAAAACCGAATGCGTTTGACAGGAATTGTAACAAAGAGTATCTGAAATACCAGCAAAATATATCGAAATTGCCACAAAGCTCCTTGCGCGTCTCGTTTCAGGGGTTTTGCATTTAAGAATCGTCATTCACATAAGTGGCATTGCATAGTGCGCAAGTCATCACCAAAGAAGATAAGATACAAACGCTGTGCGGCCTTAATATTCACCTGCTTCCTTCTCTCTTCTTCTTCCCGAGCTTTTTCCAAGGCGGCAAGACGCTTTCTTTCTTCCTCCTCTTTCTTTCTGCGCTGCAATTCCTCCATTTTTCGTCGATATTCTTCTTGCTGTTTTTTCTCTCGTTCTTGCTGTTGCAGTAAACGTCTCTCCTTCAGTTCTTCTTCTTCTTTCTCTCGCTGCCGAGCTCTTTCGGCCTCCTCCTTTTTCAAGCGATTAGCTTCATCCCGTCTTCTCCTCTCAGCCTCCAGTTCCTCCCTAAACGCAACGGCACTCGCAGTCACAAAATATAGGAAACACAAAATGAGTAATCAATTTCAACAGTTCAGCCATGATTAAAGAAAATATGTTATTTTATTCAAAATAACCTGATTTCTTTAATTTTGGCTATATTGTTATAATAACAAAATAAATAGTCACAAAGTAGAATAACTCGCAGTCACAAATTATGCTTCGCCCTTCTTTCCTCTCTGACCTTGCTCAAAAATCTTTCAAACTATTCATCGCATTGTATAGCTATCCTCGGGCAAAACAGTCGCTTCATAATTCAATTTTTCACAAAAGCTCCAAACTTTGCATTTCACTGCCCGCTGCGTTTCTTGCTTTGAATTCCCATTAATTCCGCTCTAAGGCATTTTACTTGTTCCATAAACAGCCAAGTAAAATTGTGCATCTGCACGAAAAGTCTCACGTGACTGGGATCTTGTACATGCTTCGTTTGAGCCACAGTAAACTGAATATCACTACAACCCAATGTTAAATGTGATGCTGTAAAGACCAAACATTAACAATTATTTGAATGCTCTTCAATTTACACATCATGTTAGCTCCTGCTGTACAGAATACAAAAGATTCTTGTAGATGAAGGTGTCATTTTGTGTTTATTGTTTGGATCTTTGGGATTCCAGGATCTAACTAAAATGTCACTATAACAGTTTTTACAAATTGTTACGCTCTGTTTAACCGCGTACTCTCTGGCACACGTCATCGCGCACGTGTGTTATCTCCAGAGCAAAAGTGACTTTGTTAGGCCGCTACCAAACGCTGGTTTTCTTAGCAGTGGCTGGTTTGTGAGGCTCTAGGAAAGTCAGCCTTTTAGCTTCGAAAATTTTAGTATTGCCGTTGTAACTAGCCACAGTTCGTGTTTCTTTCTTTACTCGTTTTCAAGTGCCAACTTCTCGCCTGTTAGGTTGTCTTGCATTTACAGGACTGATGATACGTTGAAAAACGCGAAACTAGTTTCCTTGTTAATAAACTGTGAACGATTTGCTTGCCCCCATCTTTGTGGCTAATAACTATAAAAAATAGATACGCTTGCAAGTTTTAATCATTGCAGAAAAATGAAAGCAGGAAGCAGGCAGATTCCTCAGAGGCTTGCCGCCAGGCTAAAGTTTCTTTGTTGTCAAAATATGGTTATTCGGCGTAGGCCATCCAGATTTATGCAGAAACCGATATGTGCTCCTGTTCAAGAAAATGTGTTTGTTTTTGTCAAAACATTTACCTTTCTATGTAGACATTACCAACTCTAGTTGTTGTACCTTTTTTGTTTTCGTTTGACGCATCTGTTCCAGTACACATTATCATATATATTTTTTAACGTAATGTTTTTTTGTTGTTCTTATTTGTTTGTTTTGGTTTTTCACCCTTTTTTTTAGATATAAAAAATAATTTTGGAGCGTACATTTATCGAACTGAGCCGATGTCAATTGCAAGATTTGGTGAACGCTCAAAAGTCTCAAAGCGGTACAAAAAAAGCAAAAAATTTATACACCAGATGTTTTACGCTGATAAAACGGTCTATGAAGACTGACAAACCAAGCAAATATGAAGTATACTGTTTCAGTTTAAGTCACATGAGAAAGCATTACTATAAAATTAACTCTTCCATTGAACTGCTTCTTCACGGAAAGGGTTTTCACTCAGCAACGTCTCGAGGATTATTTTTTCCGTATTAGATCTACACATCGACAACACAAATGTCAAAAAAAGTGAATTTCAACATTGATATGTCTTACCGCCTTTGAAAAAATGTCTGTAAAAAAAGGTTACAAAGCGAACATCCAATCCGTTGTTATGAAACTGCGGCGATAACGTTTGTTACTTTCGGAAAAATACCAGTAGGTCAGGCTGTAACATCCGGAAAAAAAACAAAAAAATTTAGGGCACTTCCATGAGGTTTAAGCAACAACATTGTCAGCAACCTATCGTCCTCAGTCTTAGAAAAAAATACAATGATCAAACCAACTGATCTGCCTTTGAGATGTAAACGCGCCGTGTGTGTGTGTGTGTGTGTGTATCTGCGTGCGCGCGTGCGGCAGAACGCCTTCGAGAGAGGATGATCGCGCACCAGGCATTAGTTGACCACAATTTAAGTCCTCCAGAGATTCTCAAGAAAAGGCGTGGTCAGTACGTTAGGGTCAGGTTCAGGCTACAGAGACTGGTAGAGTGGAAAAACTTTTCCACTTTCCCATCGCTTCCTCTTGCCTAGACCGATTGCCTGCCTTGGCTGAAAAGCTTACTCTGCTCTTGAAACGACTACTTTATCCATAGCTGGTGCCCTCTCACGCGTCACCACTCCAGGCCATAGTGGCTCTGGGAATAATTATGACTGAAGGGTATTCCAGTTTCCCCAAAACTGCAGAATTCCCGAACCGCAACTCCATCGCCGGTTGCAGTTTAGCGTCACGTCCAAGAGTGCATAACTTGATGAGTAAATAGCAAAATCGCCGTATAGGTTGCCATACGTGGTGGTTATCTAGTAAAGGCTGGTCAGCAAAAAATTCATTGAAGTTCTTAACACTTTCCAAAAGAAAAGAATACTATTACGAATTAAACTGATAATATAATTTTATAAAGGGTGGTTAAATCAACAGGGTGAAAAGGAAGTGCTATAAGGTAATACCCACCAGCATGTTTTGTGAGTCTTCTAAATATTTAAACTATACATTGGAATTTAAAATCAATAAACACCCCACAAGTACCAGAATCCAAGTAAAGTTTAATGTCATCCACCAACGAAGAGGCAAACATTTTTCAAGCTCCACTAAACATAGCTGTCTGTAGTGTAGCAGATAAAATATGTGCCTCAGTGTTGGTACTGGTAGTAGTCTTCTTAAGTTGCTTCCTGCGCCACGTGATTATTCTTGTAACTGTTAGGTAACCTGAAAAATTTTTATGATGGGAAAAATATCTTCCAAGCTTTTCTGCAGATATTGCAGCTAATGGACCAGTTTCATGAAAGCTTTGTCTGCTCTGAAGCACAAACGTGCAAAGCAATCATCTGGCCATGAGTAATACATCGGACAGTGTCGTGAGATCAGAATAAAGTTAGTCATCCTGAAAGAGGCCTTGATTACGAAAAAAAGACGTTGTTTAACATTGAACCAAAGCTAGCAAACTACATCATTGTTATAAGTTCTTTAAAAAAATAACCATGGCACATACGCTTGGTGTGGACGACCAAGACTTCAATGGGTTAATGTGGTGGATCCTGCGAGCATCAAGCAAACTGACTCTCATGAGTACCAGGCACATAAACAGGATGATGTCCTTGGTAGAAAATTTTGCAGACATTTTGTATTATATAACATTTTTTGTGAGAAACCTGCTCAGGTTTTATAGGTATCCTTAAAATTTTTTCAATGGTTTAGTTCGTCTCAGTACAATTTGTAAAATAGCTGAAAATACGAAACAGAAACAGCATTTATATATACGAAACAAAAACATGGTTATGCGTTGCGTACTAACACCGGTTATGTGATGCGCGCTACTGTATGGATATCCATTTTTTGTGCTCTTGCGAATGACGATACAGCTGTGGTGAGGATAAAGTGCTTTGCTCCTCTCAATGTTGGTCGTGTGCAAACACCGTTTCTGTAACGTGCGCTGATGCATAGCTACCCACTTTTTGTGCTCTTGTGCCTGTGATTGCGTCTGTGATATGGACCATGAGTCCGCAATAAAAAAAACATCATTATTATATCGCCACGATGCGGGTGACAAATAATTAGTGTACAGCAGTCTTGTGTATCCCAGTGTGACCAGTTTTGTTCGAACTGAAGCTATTTCAGAATGCACTGGGAATGATCCCAATATGTAAGGGTAAAATCATTACGAAAACCTTAGCGAAAATTTCACTGATAGTCCACCTTCAATTTTCCATTATCCACGTGACGAAAATGTCCGCAATTCAGCTTCGCAAAATTTGGCAGTCAAGCAAGCTGTGCTGCAGTTACTCACGTATGAAGTGCTGCGGTATGCTTGCTTCTGACATTTACATGGGGCTTTTGTTAGTTGTTAAGCACAAACACTGCTCTTGACTAAAGCACAAAAGCAAACAAAGCTACTAAATGTTGACGTGTTTGTTCGGTTGGCCCTAATGAACATACGTTTCCGTAGTGTAGTGGTTATCACGTTCGCCTAACACGCGAAAGGTCCTCGGTTCGAGCCCGGGCGGAAACACTTTTTGCAGTAATATTCACATGTGGACATATTAGGCCTATTATGATTTTTCATTTCACTCCAACTCGCATTTCCGCGAGTGTGTTCCGGTTTTTAGAAATAAGGAAAAATATTATTTCTTAATTTTTGGTAGACCACTGCAATGACAAACTCTAATCCATGACGTAGCAAATTGAGAAGGCTTCACTTTCTTACCTCATTTGTTCTTGTCGTTCTTGTTCCTCTTTTTCTTTCCGTGTCTGTTCTTCTTTTTCTTTCCGTTTACGTTCTACTTCCTGACGACGCTTTTCGGCGGCAGCGGCGCGCTTTTTCTCTCGCTCCTGCTTTGCTGCGAGCTTGGCTTCTCTGTCCGCTTCTTCCTCAGCAGCGGCAGCGGCATTTTGTGACGATATCTCAGTGGCTTCAGTGGCCTGCAACAAGCAGTCGAAAACCAGACTAAGTCCGGTTGTATGCACAGGCGCAACCACTGAGAGAGAAAGGCGCGGTCGACCCCACAAATTTAAGGCATCAATTATATTGAGCAAGGATTGCCATTATTTATTCTAGTAAGGAATGGTCGCCCACCCAAACATTATTTTTCTGACTACGCGCCTACTTGTGTAGTTCAGTCAAGTGAACCAAACGTACAATTTGCTGCCAGCAGCATTCTTTCCCAGATGTACAGGTGCGTAAGAAAAAGGAAAAAGGAGACCTTCCTTACTTCATATGGAATATACCCACCCACACAGTACATGGCCCATGCCGTCGCTTCCGCGGCGATCAGATTGTATGCCGTCGCTTCCGCGGCGATCAGATTGTACGACGAAGACACGAGAACATTTCTCGGAAAGTTCTTACACAACGCAATTGCGACAATGTAACTGCACAACACAAGAATTGTCCTTCGACGGTTGAAGAGATCGTCCATTTCTCGACGAAGTTGTTCCGATGGAAATCGGAATCCGATTTGTTCAGATGGGAAGGCAAATAGGCAACACGACCGGACTCCGACGAAGATTGCATCCGCATTGGAGAATTTCCCTGCTTTTGCCGAGCGCTTGGCCAGACTGAAGTAAGGTCTTGGCCGAGATTCGAACCACGCGAACAACGACCTACCAGACATGAAGCGAGCGCTCTAACCACTAGGCCACGTCTAGGCCACACCCAACCATACCTTCTGAAGATGATAATGGCCATTTCATGGCAAATTAGCTGAGAAGCAAATTCGTCTTCGTTTTGATTGTTGATGCACAAAACATTTCGGGAAACGATGTGGATCGTATGCAAGACTTGCATTCACACACTACTTACAAAAAAATGTACTTCCCTAACAGGGGCGTACTGCGGTTAGATGGCACCCGGTGCAAGAAATAATTTTGTCGCCCCCATGTTCGAACCTAAGGTCCTTCGGAAGCAAATGTACTGCATTGAAGAAAGTATTTACGACGTTGTTGGGACTTTTCAGAGCCCCACCACTGATTCGGCGCCCCAGTAATTTGGCGCCCGGAGCATTGTCCCTCCTTTCCCCCATCGCTACACCCCTGTCCCCTACTACAGACGCCAAAGAGCTTTACAGCACAATTCATCCTTAAATGATTGTAGATGGTGGTGTCAGCGTTGCCTGTGCACCTCGCAAAATGTGCGAGCCCCATGTTTAGAACTAAAATAATTGCCAAGAACCTAATACTAATAAAGTCTAGCTGCCGCTTTGGTAGAACATCAATAGATACGCATACAATAATAACTAATGATGCATGAAAGCCAGGTCGAGTTTGCTTTACAACGTAAACTTGTTTCACAATGAACAGTTTCATCGCGTTGTACTTATTTCGCATCCACACACCTACAGAGAACCAAGATATATTTTCTCGGGTACAAAATTTTGCACAGAAAAAATAGAAATTTTGTCAAACTGCAGTAAGGAATTTATCAGAGACTTGCTACAAAGTTTGCTTGTGGAATATGTAAATACATTGATGTAGTTAAAATATATGATCTCATCAAAAATATCAGTAGAAAGCAGAAAAACACGAATCGCCTTTTTTGTTTTTGTACTATTTGGGTGATGAATTTTAACAAGCTTCTCTCTATAGGCATTCCATTGCCCCAATGAAACTTCACGCCCTGGCTGGGAATACCAGTGATGTTTTTTGCAGGCGATAAGTTTTAACGCACTGATTCAACTTCTGCAAACAAAACACATTTTTCGTGACATTGGACATTCACGTCGCTTGCAAAATTCTTATTTTGCTCTTCAACTAGAGACTCAGTCGAAAGTTCTAAGATGCGGAAGATTTTTCAAACCGTCTGGACTTACCTCGGTAACTTCAGACTTCTCATCTTCGGCTTTCACCGGTTCAACAACAGGGGGTGCTGGAGGTGTCGCCGGCTGTGGCGTCTCAACTTCAGGGGAGTCTTCTACTCTCACAAAATTGTACTCGTCTTCCGGGCTGCGGATGCGCCCAAAAGTACCGTATTTATTTGAATATAACACGCACTCGTATATAACGCGCACCCTTAATTTTTGAATGAAAATTGGTATAAATTTTTTTCCTTTTTTTTAGCTCTGACTAAAGATAGAAAGTAAAAACTGCTGTTGAACACATGTGGCTGTAACAAAACATTTATTGATAACATACGGTACACTGGTAAAGCAAACTGCCAGTATAAGCACAATTCCCTAATGAAATTTACAATTTAAGAGAGAAGAAAGAAACAAAGATTGCGCATTGCAACGAAAAGAATGAGTAAAGGCTGCAGAAAGATTATGAAAGAGAAAAAAAGAAATAAAAATAAAGCGTGCTG
>JGI24158J21664_10008231_pt1 | contig 13861 bp, 10 predicted proteins | sample Ectturendosymbi3_FD_21664 | JGI IMG/M metagenome (IMG submission 21664) | reverse complement strand
TTGCAGGGGAATGGTGTTAACCTCATTAAAGCCAAATCAGCAATCTTCACCTTCTTGTCCAAGTTTAATGCTGTTCAAACGAAATCGAGCCCTTCATGAACAATAACAGTTTCCAAATCATAAACTCTAACAGTTTCCAACTGCTAAATGAGTTAATTTACTAAATTAAGTTTATCGTGAAATGCATCTTTGCGCTCATTCTTGTTTTAATCATTTTCAAACATCCCAAATATGCGAAAAAATTGTGTTGATATGTGTGCTAGGGATGGTAGGGGGGTGATAGAAATTTGTTTGTCAGAAAAGGGGGCGTTAGCCAAAAATAGATTGGGAAACACTGCACTAGATGCTTGACGAGACTCCCTGCAATGATTTGGAACAAGTGGCCTACAGATGCTAGATTTATGCTTATCTTGCAGGTAGTAAATATGCCATGGTGCTATATGCTGCTTCACCTTATATCCTTGAGCTTAGAATCGTTAAACAGACCATTGCAAGGCTCATCATCAGTGCGTGAGATTGCATGGTGGAAAGTGTTAGATTTCTAAACAGTGAACTTTAAGTACATCACCATGGGCGCAGCCACGTGCCATTTGGGCCATGGACCCCGAAGCAGGGGCGTAACAAGGTTAGATAGCGCCCGGGCCAAGAAGCAAGTTTGGCGCCCCACACAGCGTTGGTAGTCGTTAGCTCCCTTTTCCCTAAGGAGATAAGCGGGATGCGTCCGTGTCGATCTTCCAGGCCCAAGTACACTTGATTATGCGCATGATAGAATGGCATGTCTTCCTGAGTTGCTTTCTGAAAGTCCACTTCCAATTGGATTGGCCTTCCTGGGGCATCTTTCCGCTCCGTTAACAGGTAGATGTATTGTCGTTGCATTGGTCTGATGCTCCGATGTTCCCCCATCGTTGCGTAATTTGCCTCCTATTTTGCCAATTTTGCAAAAAGGTCGTACTACGATTGAGTTAACAATGGTGACGTCATCGAAACACAAAAATAGTAATTACTAGCAAACTCGGTCCATGACAGGGGCCCCCAAATTGCTAAGACCACCACTGAATGCAAGTCCTCTCCTACACAAATATGCCCGTAGCAACGCCTTCCCGTGGTGCTCTCTGATATTGCAAAAGTTCTACGAAAATGGCGCAACCGGTGTGTCCAACGGTGCAACTGAGACAGCTACTAACATGAAATGCGCAGAATTAAACACAACCATCGCGCATCGCTCTTCACGAGCGTGACCAAGGACTGAGTAGTAATAGAAAGCTTTTTCGATAGCCGTTTTATGGTGAGCGAGGTGAGCGGGATCAATGGTTAGCGTAGATGGAGCTTCCAACGGCCCATCTTTTTTTAATAATCATATTTTTGTGTTATGGTAAGATTTTCAATATTTTGATATCTTTTCATATTTTTGATTTGTGTTTTTGATATTTTTACATGTTTTTGAATACTTTTTACATTTTAGAATTTATTCAACTTGTAACTTTTCTGCAACAAGTGTTGGTGTGCCTGGGCATGTCAGATTTTAATCCAATTAACAAATATTCACGTCACTGGCGCCGAGATGGCCCTGGCCACAATTTCGTCATTGGCGCCTTTAATCTCATGACAGCAAGTTACGACATAATTCTCTTTATATCAAACTATCTTTGACAAACCGTGAAATAAAACGGGATGGACGCCGGTTTCAATAAGAAATACATTCACAGACCACTTGGTAACTTCTGCTTTTATGCGCAGCAAACCACCCTGAACGTTTGTCCTGTTTTAACAAAAGCAAACAAAAAATGACTCATTGCGATTGCTACAACCTAAAGCAGGAAACACTTTACAGTTAAATCAGTGCATTTCTTTCCAGTGTAACTGATCTGGCTTACCCTAATCTGTAACCAAGTAAATATAACCGTGTCATTCTTGCAAGTAGATGAGAAAAGACCGTTTTGACGCATAAGTTATTTCCATATCTTTGAAATATTTGGATAAACAAATTCCCACGAATTTCAAAGTTTTTCAAAAAAGCAGAAAATCAATTTTGAGCCGAATTCACCTTGATTTCGTTTTGTTCACACAAACCACTCTTTGATTTGCATTTGCATCTGACAAAGACACAAAACCAATTTCAAATTATTTCCAAAATCAATGCAAATTGGCGGGAATTTGTTTATCTGGCTATTGCAAAAACAGCAAATCGATTCTGCGTCAAAAACTCTGCCTTCCTCATCTACTACCACAGTAACTTCAAGTTACTGGGGGATTTCCCACAAAGACAGTGATTCATCGCAAAGCCTACAGGTTTCAAACCTCTCTAAAAATTCTGGCACATTCTTATCAGATATTTTTGCCAACAACGACTAAAAATTCTCGTCAAAGTGTTCACCAAAACGTTTTGGCTTGAAAATAAAAATCACCTTGACCTTACCGTATTTGTTTGGACTTTGTTTGACAGTGACGTTTGCAAACTTGCTGTAATATCTTTCGGTAACTGGTTTACCATAAATTTGTTGAATCAATTTTTTCTCGCTTTCACCAAGAATTTCATGTTTGTTATCAACTGAAAAACCGTGTTTGTATGTTGCATCCAGGCGCAACCAGGGGGGGGGCATTTGCCCCCACGACAATTTCAAAACATTGCATAGAAATTTTGACATTTGCAGAAACTTTCAAAGAATAAAGATGAAATTTGGTATTCTAATCATTTAAAAAAGTCCTATTTGAATTTTTCTTTGTCTTGCTGGTTTATCTCCTCACAAGATTTATCTTGAGTCAGGCCAGCTGATCGAAAATTTCGTAAATGATTGATATTTAACCACAAATATGCTGGAATTGTCAAAACGTCGGAGATAGTTTAACATGTTAGTATTTCTAAGACATTGTTTATCCTTTTGTTCGTGTACCACTCTGAAATTTTTCAGAAACGCAGTGTGTGTGTACGCTGTAGGATGAGAGATGGCATACACTCTCGAAACGTCAACGATAAATACTGCATTGTTATCACACCAGTGGAGCAAAGTTTGCAGCCAGTAGACTATACCTGGTGACAGAAACAGCATACTATGTTTACATTGTGTTAACTTTGCGTTTGCCTGGGGTTTCTGTAGGGCTACTAGTTGAGGATCTTAGAATTTTATATTCAGTGCTTAACCGTTGATGGGGTTTCTCAGCCAAGCTCTAACGTTGCAAGGGAAATTCGAATTTCACAAGTTAGGCGTTATTTGGGTAGTCCTGGCAAAAGTGGAGAGGCCCACCACATCTGGTGGCGAGCCTGGCCCAACTACGCATAATAAAGTTCAAGTGGCATTCCTGCCTGCATTCCTTTCAAGAGTGTTTCAGTTGGCAGACGAAGTCTCGTATCTACGATTAAAACAATAGCATCAGTGATTAAATATATCCTAACATTCATACCAGTGTCTTGTATCTGACAACTTCACCACTCGCAATATTGTCTGCAGAAATTATCTCACAGCAATTATATTCAACTGAAGTTTCAAAAATCTAGATCAGGAGTGGGGAACCTATTTACTATCACGGGCCGCATCAATTGTGCATCATCGCTTGCGGGCCGCACAATCAATTCATTTTATTCTAAAATACTGTACTACCTTTCTCTAACTATGAGGAAGAGTGACTTTTCTTGACTTACTATTCAGGTACCTGCTTATCATGGAGCTTCGTTTTGAAGTGATGTTATACTCTAACTTAGGTAACGAAAATTCTGATGCGGACCGTATCACATGTTCGCGCGGGTCGCAGGTTCCTCACCCTTATCTAGATAATGGATTTGATGAATTTGCTAAAAAAGACAAAAAGTTAGGTAAGTTTATTGTCATAGAGTGAAAGACAAACGACGTTTTCACGTAGAAAAGACGTTGCATTTCAAGGAATTGTTCGATTGAAGACTGAGCCCGAAGCGACGAAAGGCATGGTGGCAAGCGAACTTCAAGCGAATGCTTGCTGTTAATGACGCCGTTCTGAGACCCGTGTAGACGTCACGGCTGATTTATAGTCACTTCAGGGTCTCCGCGTTTCAGCGTCGTTGAGCACAGAGATGTTACAAAAATCTCTCAAACATTGTTTGTTTGTCAACCAATGTTTTGCTCAAAATACCCGAGCGCCTCCGTGTATATTTTATCTTTACACACAATCCGTTTATCATCATTTGCAGAAAAAGCAACTTTGTGTACTTCTTGGGTAAACACCACGTGATTGCGGCTACGACTTATGTTAATGGTTCTCATTTGTTGTTTTTCAGAAAACAAACAGCGTTTGTAATCCTCAAAGTTTATGCTATTTCGAACAACATTTTTTGAAATGCTCTTGCACTTTTTCTCAGTCTTTTCATCTTCAAACTTTTGGTAAGCATACAATTTGGTTTCAACCCGCAAACCTCTGAGATTATCCCTCCGCCTGCCTTATCTTTGAACATTCCAATAGCTTTTTTAACCCCGCTGGAATTCCAGAGGGGTGATTTTTCTCATAGTTTGATGTATCAAATTTTTCTGCAACGTTTTCTGAAATATCTCTGTAAAAATCTACTGTTGTGATATCATGCACCATACTACCAGTCTAAGTCGTCAAAAGTTGGCAATATTTTCTCCGTATTTCTTTTTCATGTAGTTGTAATGAAAGTCATACATCAACTTCTTTGATAAACCTACAATTGACATCCCGAGATAAACTGGTTTGTTGTAAACAAGCTCTGCTTTCTTCATGTGAACAGCGACAAGATTTTAACTAAATATTGTAATGCTTTCGAAATTTGGTTTGGCTGCCAGTTTCTTCAGAGACTTTCATTTGAAACCAAACAAATGTCAGCATGTTTCCTAATGTTTTCACAACTTTTGCCAAAAAGAGCATTGTTGCATAACTTTGAAAAGTATTTGTCAAAATCGGTTTCAGCCTTTTTTCTCAGCTCTGTGTTAAAATTAATACATGATTTTAAAGAAGCCTTTTCTCAACAAGAGTTCACATTAATTGTCACCAAATTTTAGTCTTGTGTGTTTAAACTGATTCTTTTCAAGGTTACGTACGAGTTTATCAAGACTGCTTGACATGAATTTAAAAGAGTCAATAAGGCGGATTTTGTATTTCAGTTTTTTCTCACAATCATAAATGCTTTTTGAGAAACTAATATATTCCTCTTCATTGTTTGGAATACAATCAATGTGACCACCAAGGTTTTTGATGAAAAGATGCGCATCATAATTTGCTAAATTATGAAAAATAACTGGAATAAACTTGGGTTTTCTAAACTAAGCATTACACAGTTTTTGAGCAGAACCTCTGTATTTTCCAGTGAAATGATCATGATCAGGAACAATTTTATCGTCTTCTTAAAAATCTTTTTCGCAGATCCAACACTTTGTTGCTTGTTTAAATTTGAATTTGTCTTCCTCTGTCATAATCATCGCTTGTACTTCTGCAGACGATTAAACTCGCTCAATGTCTTTCTCAAGTCTGTCTACAAAAATCTGTGCAATGTTTTCGCCCTCTGATTGTTTGGTATACAAAACGGTTTCAAATTTCTTTCCACAGCAAACAACATAAAAACAAAACCCACTTGGTTCATGCTTTTGGTAAGCCTTTGTGTAGATTTTGTTTGGATCATTCTGACGTGTCTGAATCGGTTTTGTGAAACACTCAAAATGGCAATAAACAGCAATCGGAACTCTGATTGAATTCTTGTGGTTTTTAAACTCGAGTTTTGTGCCTATGTGACATTTTGATTTTCACCGTCTCATGACTTCGACAATATTCAAGATGTATTGCCAACGTTCCTTTCTTTGAAAGGTGATTCCAACATCTCAGACAAAACTCTTTTTCTCCGTGATGACTTGAAGTTTGTGAACTTAATAATCGACTAATATTTTTTATCAGACAATAACGCTTGTTCTCGAGAAGCAAAACGTTAACTTTGTGTTCTCTCTGTCAAAGTGGAAATTCTCAAAGAGTAAATACTTTCGTTTTCATACGCAAATACATTCACACCAATCTCTGTGTTTTACTTCTCAAATTTGTCAATATTGTTCAAGCCGATTGGAAACTCTATCCTGTAAAAGTAAGAGTTTTTGATTGCTTTCTCAACATTTTTGCGATCCGTTCTGGATCTCTTTCAACTGGATTTAATGCTCTTTCAACACACCATTTGAAGCACTGGTTATCAGAATTCTTCATGTTAACGATAGCGTTTTTGCTGGGTAGCCAGCGTGGCAAAGGAGCATAAGAACCAAAAGACGGAAAGTACTTTACGGTAAATACATCCAACGCCACAATCGAGTGAAAAGACCAGTAAGACCCATTCATCTGAAAAGGTGCCAAGTTCTCAAGTACCTGTTCACACATTTCACCAAACAACTCGTCAAGGTTGACTGACTCGAGAACAACTTCAGTTCTTGACTGAAATCGCCGTTCTTCAACAATGCTTTCTACAGTTGCAAGATTCGCTTTCTAATTTTTACTTTTGTGTGTGGTTTGATTTTTTCAAGAGCTTCTTGTTTGACAGCAGTCAAAAACTATTTGGATCATTGTATGCATGTGTTGTTAAGACTCTCCAAGCAGATTGTTGAGTTTCGTTTAATCGAAAATTTTGATACAAGCTCATTGTTTTATTTTTGAGGGTTGCCAAGCATTGTTGATTGGCTTTTTGACTTCAAATGGAACAAATCGTAACAGCCAGTCAGCCCACTTTCCTAATGTTTGCTTCAAGCTTTCTTTCTTTGGTGGTGAAGGAATACACATACTTGGCTGAAGTGTTTGAACAGTTATTTCTGGATTGACGCCATCAAGCAGATTAATATGTGCCCAATGTGGTCTCAAAAGATTCATCAACTCCGCTTTTTAAAGTTTTGAATATCCTCTAAATCCACAACATTGCTTCGAATTTTAATTGTTTTACTGATTTATTAATCTCTTTATTATAGGGGAAAATTTTTTTATACCCAGTTAAAGAAAGTTCCAAATGTATAATAAATGGAAAACATTGCATGAGACGAAATACGAGTGATTTTGTACAAACATGGAGTTTGAAAGACAACATAAAAACCAAAACTATGGTTGCTTCAACTTGCTTGTCGAAATAAACTTTGTGAAAAGCTGAAAGCATTTGAAAAAAGCAATGAAGATAGAAGCTTCACGAGCAAACAAGTCAGAGAACCTTTGAGCTAAACCGGATTTGCCTTTCTAACACCTTACAGCAATCTCAGCTGATGAATCATGTTTTGGAAAATAATCTTGAAGATGAGTTGAAGAGATTTGCCTAAAAGACCATCCATAAACGAAACAACCCTAAATCTGTTAAAGTTGCTAATGTAAAGACGGGAAAACAATTTGTTTTTCCAAGTATTTGTTCAGCATTTAAACATTGTGATTGGACTCCGACAATGTTTTGTGCTGTTACCACTCCTCTTCATATTCTGTATGAATTGGATAGACACTCACATCCGAGTCGACGATAGTGTCACTGTTGGAAGCTGAAGGATCAACCGTTTAGTGTTTGCTGACAATTTTCGTACTGCTAGCATTTTCTCAACAGGGCTTTCAACATGCACTTGATCGGTTTTCTGCTGCATGAGACCAAGTGGAAATAAAAGTCAGCACTAAGAAGACCGAGATATTATGTCTCTCCAGAAACCAAAGGCAGTGAATACTGCAAGGTAGCGACATTACACTGCAGTAGGTGGAAAAGTTCAAGAACCTTAGGGTAATATTCACGAGTGACAGAAGGCGGAACAATGAGATTGATGCACGGATTGGTAAAGCAAACGCAGTTCTGCGTGCTTTATCGTTCTCGTGACAAAACGGGAGCTTTCATCAACCACAAACTTTCTGTTTTCGCAACGGTCTGTTTTCCGATCTTGACGTAAATCGTCATGAATCTTGGGTATTGTCTGAGAGAACACTATCCCAAGCGCAAGCGGCAGATATTGGATTTTAGCGAAGAGTTCACGGTATGAAACATTGCGACAAAGTGCGCAGCTGTGCGACTCGTAAAGCCTTGAATTTCGAGCTACTTCTCCTCGGAATTAAATCATAAAGCTCATAAATCATAACATCTTAACAAACTGACTGACGTCAAGAATACAAGTAGCGACAAAAAAACTGACTCATGAAATAAGTGTTTACTCAAAAATTCAAAACACGTTTACTCAAATAAATAAATGACTGAAACATCTAACTAGTTGATGCTAATGGCTGAAAAATTTCTCCAACGTGAAATTTTTACGTGAAGTCGATTTCCTATTAAAAATTTGCTGATCGATTCCTTGCTTACACCCATCGTGGAAAGTACACACTTATAAAAACAATGTGACTCAAGGCTGCTATTTTGCGTTAATATCTTCGGGATTCGGAAAATTCTTGTCTGCCGAGTTTATTACTAATTTACCTACTAAACTGTTTCAACCACATTTTTTCAAATGCTTGAACATTTTGGAGAACTTTCCATAGAATGAATATCGAAGCCTCACCCGATAGTACTGTGAATCGTTTGTTTGAGCAAACGCATTACGAAGATGTAAAGTTATCTTTGATCACTCTATATTACAGTATTCTTATTTCAAAATAGTACGTGGCGATGAAGATTTCTGCTTACCTGAAGAACTCGATGCAGCTTGAGCTGAGATGTTTGAAATGTCAACTGAGGCTAACGCACAAAACCAAAACAGACTGCAAACGTTTAACCTTTGCATATTTAAAACCTTCAGAAAAAGAAAAAATTCGAAAGATTTAACTTCATAGTTACCAGCGGGCCGGTTAAGTTTTGAACCTTGCCTCATTACGTAGATCAGGTACTCATATGCTCTGCTTTCCATATGTCATAAACTGAAACTGTTTTTTAAATTCCAAATTTATTCTCGTTTAATCCTATTATACTTGCCATCCTTGCATTTATGGGATTTTGCAGTTAATTACACTTGCTTGCATTGATAGACCTTTACGAGCTACAGGCTGCGACATTGAATTAAATATTTCGAACAGTTCAAGGAAGTCGGCGGATTTAAGAAACATACTCGACCCTGTGATGGACAATCAGTTGCTAGATGTTGCATCGGCTGCTGGCTAGAAGCAAGTAATTGCTCTAATTGTCTTGACAGTTTAATGACTCGAGAGACTGGTTTTATTATTTTTTAGAATAAGGATTTAATAGGTTTCTGAAAAGCACGTTGTTGTTTCTTGCTTCTTGTGAGTCATGAAAATAAATACATGATCTTTGGCCTCACGAATAATTGAAACTTTAAAGCTGAAGAAGTATGTTATTCGTTATTTACGTGCATGTACGTTATACCGGCGTCAGCAGTGTTCTTGCTGAGAAAGCATTTATTTCAAGAGAAAACATTTATTTCAAGAGAAGACACATACATCCTTTTTTTCTTCAGCAAAAATCTGAAAGCGTGTGTTAATAGCCTAGGTCTTGTGACCTGGCCTTCCACGTGTTGAAAAGAGTTTTTTAAACTCGAAACCTTGTTTGCTCATGGACTGTTGGTCAGGGCTGGTTAAATAAGGTAGGTATTATAAAATCGAGTCAAAACGAAATGCTGTTATTTTCACTAGACATTCTTCAATTTTCCAGAAATCACAAATATTTCAATTTACATACGAAAAGAGTAGCGAGATGACACTACCAAAATGGACTTTATAATCCTATTTATAATAAAATTGCACTGCTAGAGCTCGTTTCCTGAAAGTCAAGCCAAATCAACTGAAGTTTGCTAAACAGAGTATTTCTTGCAAAAAAGCAATTGCGCTAAATCTGTGATCATCGTCTTTAACTAGTTTTTCACTTCCGAAGGTAGATTTTCGCATTCTTGTCACAACGAGTCGCTCAAAAACGTTCGATCCAAGTAGTAGTTTAAGCATGTACAGCTATTTTCTTCGATATATGCTGTGAAACACGCGGAAGTAACATCATAACAAAGAACTCATTCTTACATCGCCAAAACTTCTCACGACTTTCATAAAGTCAACGCACGTTGCAATTTCTCCAAGGAATATTTCTGATGACCATAATGCTAGCTGTTCGATCATGCTATTAGTCATGTCCTGTCATGTTAAGGAAATCTTTCCCACAACGTATTATGCAGTAATGCGTGAAACAAATATATAACAATATCTTAATGTTTTGTTACTCACAATTACACTCTTAAGGCTTTGCTTACAATTTAACAATGAAGATGCATGAAATAACATGAAACCCATTTCCCAATATTTTCTAATTTCATTCAACTGCGTCACCTTTGTGGAGACGTATTGTTGGAATGTGTGCAAATGCAAGTACGAATCATCGCAAAGTTATGAAAGCAGAACATGGCAAACAGATTACTCGAACGTTCATAAAGCTTAATGTGCGCAAAGACTTATGCCAGCGTTTCTTAAAAATTTGTGGGTTAGGGACCACAAGTACATCCTAATAAAAGTTACGGACTCCTCAAGAAGAAACGTTGTAATAAATATTAGAAATTAGGTAGCCCTTTCGAAACATCAGAGCAAAGCTTATTTATCTTTGACATCACATTCACGGACCCCTTAGGGCTTCACGGACCCCAGGTTAAGAATCTCAGGATTATACGACAGATGGAGTTATTAACAAGATCAGATGCATGCAAAATTTAGAGGCCAGAAGAATTGGCGAAAATTTTACCACACAGATGTAGCATGCTGTTTGTTACGACAGAACTTAATGGCGAATGAAGCTTTTCACTAGGTTTTAATCAACTAAGAAAACATCTGCAATGCACAAAGTTAAATCAGACAACAAACGTAACAGCCGCCCGGTGGGAAACTAAACCAGATCTTTTTATATGGCGGTTTGTTGTTGGCGTTTCATCACTACAATGGTCTTGTAGCGCCACAACTGAGTTTGCACAATTTCTGGTTTCATTTCACTCAGTTTGTTTTTGTGTTCTGGATGTGTTCCCTGCAGCTCTTCCACACACCATGCGCCTGGTAAGAAGGCGGCAGTACCAATTTACAAGGTCTTGGTCTTGTAAGACCCGACCGTGAGTCGAACTCGACCTACCAGCACCGAAGCGGACGCACTTACCACTGGACAATGGGCTGGTCCAACCAGATGTGACAACGGGACTCCAGTACGGTACAAACGAGCAGGTGAGGCAATGCGACGCGGCAAATAATCATAATGAATTAAGTAATCAGTAATCACCGAAGGGGACCGCGAGCATCAAGACCGTCATAAATTATCACATTTTTTGTAATTATTGGGTGATAGCATGAGCTGGGGATTGCGTCACGGCAGTTGTGGATTAATGCAGCGTTGCGTTGAGTGTTCCAAAAATAAACAGACTGAGAACGAGGGCATACTGAATGTACATTCGCTCCTACAGGAAATTGAGTTTGAATTGATGCGATGCATCACGCATGGGAATGAGAATTCGCATACTGTTCGGTGGATACGCAACTTGCTATGTTCGCAATGCGGTTGAAAGCCAAACGTTGCCCCAATGCATTATACGAATAATTAATGCAAATATGAGTCCAATTTTCAGCAAGCACAACAAAAAAAATTTTAAGTAAGTGACGACAACAATACTCCAATTAGAAACTTATTTAGTAATAACAGCAGTACAGAACCAATGCATTGGTTAATGTGCACAAACAAAAGGAAGTATACCGACGATTAGATTTGTTCCTTAGTACCTTCGCAAAACGTTTCTTTTATATTGAGTGGTAAAAAGTTCCAAACACGGTTCATTTTTTAAATCTGAAAGAATTTGTGACCACATTTCTAAAAAAAAAACATGGACAATGTTAATTAGGGTGTGTGATGTATAAAGTGACGTGCAAAAGTAACAGAAGAACAAGAGATTTACGCTGAAGACTGCAAGAATTGAACTACCAAAATAAAAAATATGATAACGATGAAATAATTAAATTTGAAGGAATTGTATACAAACCTTTATAAAATGATTATGACTAACGTGTTTTATGATAAAACCAACGAAAATCGAAAGCAGTGCAGGGCCGTCTCCAGCGGGGGGGCAGAGGTGCCCGGCCCCCTATTTGAAATCGGTGCCCCCCTATTTCACGTTTGGCTCCCCGGTTGCTACATACATTCAATAATGTATTTCAAAAATGTGGCGCCCCTTCTGGTTTTTGGCCCCTCCTTCTGGTTTTTGGCTCCCCTGCTGCTAAATCCTGGCGACGGGCCTGAAGCAGTGACGTAAGCTGGTAGGTGTTTACCCGAAACAAGTGATTAACCTGAGTTGACAGATATACTGTCGCAAATAAATAAGAACGTTGATGCATGCAACTGTATTTTGTGCAGAAAAATGCAATGATGCGATTGTGATTGAAATCTTGTGTACTATTGAAATATATATATGTCTTCTTTACATATCAGCGACAAAACTTAAGAGATGTCAAAACCTAATTGTAGTAAGAAATCAGTAGTGTTGAAACATAAAAGGGGACGACCTCTGAGTGAATATTCAGAAGCCCTGCACGAGGCATGCCTATACTTCAGGGGGATAGCAACGTGCAAATGTCTGATTGTTATCAAACCAGAGGAAGGATTTTAACTTGGTCCGTGCAACTACGTCGGAAGCTCAGAATTGAGTGCGACGGGGCAAAACTGAAACAGAGTCCAGTTCAGACTGGATGAAATTTATTTTGTGACATTTATGACAATGTGTCACTTTTAAAGTTATGTTCACCCACGGTTGAGGGGATACTTTGGTACACCGTCTTCAATGGTTTTAATTGAAAATGACCAACGTTTGCGTAAGGAATGCTCCCGCAGCGCAGGCCAAACGCAGACGCCCACGTTCACAATCAAAATCGGTGGTGAATTATTTCCGGCAGACATGGGATACACAAATTACGTTTGCAAGTCATCTGCGACTTGAGAAAAAGTCTTCTCAATGCAGTGGTGAGGATCCTGCGAGGAAAGTCCGAATCGCATAAAACTGAGAAGCGTAATTACAGCTAGCCATTTCTTTAAAATCTTTAGTAAGAGGAGGGACGCAGAATGTTTTCTTACTGAAACCGAGAACTGCTGTGAATGTTTTCTTGTGATTAAATTATCGTCGATGCAACCGTGAGTACTATTTGTTTTATTTTGTGATTTTGCTACGTAATCAGTGATTATAATATAAGCGCATTTGATTCTTACAAACTGAAGGACACTATCAGCTGGTATAAACGAAGTTGATAGTTGTTATTCACTGTTTGTACTCCTTTGGTGAAAGAAGGAAAGAAATCGAACTTAACCGACATGAGCAAGAGCAGTTGTTCCCAGACTTGTTCGAGCCGTTACCAGGGCCGGATTAAATGACCGCGAGGCCCCCTAAACGCTTAGTGCAACTGCGTAGCGTTTAACATGCCCTCGTTTCAACTTTGCAGAAGCACTGGTCAACAATGTGAAAACTGATACGATTTCACAGCCTACACTTCAGGCCTGTAGCCACGGGGGGATTTCTGGGGCAATTCCCCGCAAAATTCTTTGTGACCCCCCAAGTTTTGTTGCCCCCAGAAAAATTTGTTTTAAACATATAATAAATACAAATCTTGCCGCCTAGAAATGTATTTTGCCCTTCAAATCTTAAAACCTGGCTACAGGTCTGCTACACTTCAGAGACAATTGGGGCTGACCATGTACGGCAGTTCGTATGCGTTCGTATGTACTTAATTTGTTCAAACAGAAAGCTGTATCACAAAAAAAACATCTTTTTCCCACCGTGACATAACACAATGATCTTTTTTGTCATAGGCTCTCAACATCTTCACTGCACAAATCGTCCATTCACATATGAATTGAAGAAGGATACACTCTCTCGCAGATCAAAACGTACACGGTTTACAAAAAATGTTCTCAACAAATTATCACGCAAAGGCAAGTAGAACCGTACTACTT
>JGI24158J21664_10008228_pt1 | contig 13867 bp, 10 predicted proteins | sample Ectturendosymbi3_FD_21664 | JGI IMG/M metagenome (IMG submission 21664) | reverse complement strand
CAGTTGTTATCGAAACGTTTGCAAGATGTCAGTTGTATCGTTTGCTTTGGCCGTAGTATTTATTATAAGGCTATTTAGCACTTCCGCTTTTCGTGTAACACGCACCGGATTATAAGGTGCTTAAATGAAGCAAAACTTAGATACCGTAAGTCAAACTGTATTTAACTCCTTCCCAATAACTCCCGAGTGCCTAGTCGCCACTGGGAGTTTAATCTGTCATTACATACGAGCGAGTTTAATCTGTCACACACGCCTAATCCGCCAGACACGAATAGAACAAAATAAGTTGTACGCGTGTTTGGTTCGGTGTGCGCCAATGTAGTCAGGAGCCTCGCCGAGTTATACTATCTGTGGTACGTGCTAGCTACTCTCGTGTGCTGCACATTGCAGTTGTTGTTGGTTTATCACGTCTGTTTACAAAAAATTGTAGCTAGCAATTAAAATAAATAATATCGTTTACCACATAAAACTGTTTCCAGATGAGAAAGCTCAACCAGGTTCATACATTAGGCGCACCGCATTATAAGGCGCACTTTCGATTTTTGAGAAACTTAAAGGGTTTTAAGTGCGCCTTATCGTCCGAAAAATACGGTAATTGCCCTAATTTCTTTGGAGGCAATCATCTGCTCACCGCGCTCGCAAAAACCTGTGAGTGAATGTTACGTCATAGAGTTGTTTGTTTATGGGGACAATTGTGGAGTGGTATGAGTATTGCCCACTACTTGTTGCAGTCGGAGGGCTGCGCATCCTAAGAAAGGGACGAAGTAACAACTTGGGTTTCCGAAATTTGGCAAAATTGCAAAATTCATCGGTCGATTTCTAGTCTTAAAAGAAAATGTGCTTTTATGCTGAAAAGCGGTATCAAAAGCTGCCCTTCCGCGACAGACCCCTTTTTTCCAGGCTAGATGCGACCCTGCCCCTGCCAAAGCCTAGCATTGAGCAGCGGTGAATGGTGGTCCTTGTTACTAGATATACGCTGTTTGTTAGGTCGCAATATGACGTCATATTCAGGTTTGAAACCAACGGTTTGGCGAAGTTTGTTGACACAAAATGCGTATTTAGGGACGCCGGGGCAGCGGTAGGGCAGGGCAGCAGTAAAACAGTTGAGGGCAATAGGAACTTATAAAAAACAAAAACATCGTTACCAATTACGTTTGTTTCTGTTCGTCAACAATGTTGATCTCAAAAATAACAAATTATAGAAAATCATTCTGAACTTTCTGGGTGCTCAAAAAGGTGCAATAAATATGTTTGAAGTCGATCTTGATAAACTACGAAATTACCTGTGATACTGTTATGAAAAGCAGTGATGTTGGAGGTGGGGGTGCAAGCGCAATGCGCACCCCCAAAAGTTTTTATTTGCTGAAAATTGGGCAAAATCCCCGAAAATCCAGGTAAAAATGGCACCCAACGTTGCCTGATTTCAAAAAATGGCGCCCAAGGTTTGCAGAAAAACACACGACGACCTTTTTTTGGAGGTCACACCAAAAAAGGTCTTCATGATCTTTGTTGGAGAACAATTGCAGGTAAAAGTTGCACGAACATCTTTTCGGGCAAGTTTGGGAAGATGCGGTCAAAAATCCTTGGGACACACAATCGCACCTCGAAAATGTGCCTGCTCCCACACCTACGATGAAAAAGCATCTCCGCCCCCGTTGCCTCCCTTTTTGAAAAAACATGGGAAATGCCCTCGCCATGCCTCCATTCTCCGACGTCCCTGTGCATATTATTCTGCACGCACTCTTTACTCGTTGTTGAAAGCTGCAAAGTGTCACTGTAAAGAACATAAATTATATTATCAGCGGTATCCTGACACAGAGCAGTTCACAACTGCAAAAATATGCGGCAACGCGTTAAAACAGGGGAGTAGAACACACTCAGTGCTACGTTAGCGCAGTCCACAGCTGCAAAGATACAAGACTGCGCGAATGTCTTGTCGAATAGCAGTCGATCAGAAGGTATGCGATTGGGATGGCGGACACCCAGGGTTGACAGTTCGAGATTTGCAAACTACACATAGATTGAGAATGCGCATAAAGTACGCAGGAAAATTTCTGTTTTTTATTGTGTGGATGTTATGTGCACGGTTACTAAGGAGAAAGAATAAATATGGGCTTGTGTGTGTGAGCCATGATGATCAGTCCGCTTGAACTACCAATTAATGACGAAGCTCTAAACGAAGCGCATATTGCAGGAACAGGTGTGCGACTGTATGAGCACAAAAAAACGAAACGGTGAACTAGTGATGCATCATAAAATCAGCTAAATCAAGCATGTTGAAATCGGAAAGTTTTGAAATTCGGCTCAGAAAATCAATTAAACGTCCATGATTACCTTCAGTGTTATGTACTTTGACCCCCAACGAAAAAAATCACTCGTTTTTTTGAAAGGCCACTTAAAAAAAAACAATAAAACCCACCAAAAGTCTCACTCTCCACTTTTCCTTTGAAAAATGTACTATGAAGTAGAAAGTAAAATAAGCAGCACACTTGTACAGTAAGCTGCAATTTTTTTAATGAAACAGAACGAACAGCAACGAAATTTGAAGGATTTGAAAAAAGAAAAGAATAATTCGATTAGTTTCAGTGAATTCTACTGGCTATCTTCTTCAGCTCTGCAAAATCGGTATATTTTAATCAATTTTTCTGCCTTCTCTGCATCGAAGCTGTTTCTAATGTTGGAACATACAAAACCATATATTGAAAAAATACACAATATAAATGCTGAACTAGCAGGGCATGTATGTGAACTCGAGGTGAAACTGCAGATTTTGTGTGAGAGTACAGTAGCTTTTCTCTGTTTGCTGTGCGCATTCTTGCCAAGCCTTATCACTTTGGACTAAATTCACCAACAACACTTGGCGAAAACAAAGATTGGATACATTTCTTTACCCTCAAATTAGAATGCCATAATAGCTATAACAAGTTATAATTGTGCAATTCTGCAAATGGTGATATTGCATGATGCAATGAAAACAATTCAGAATGGGGTTTTTGTGTTTTTTCCAAAAAAACAAAAACCTGTCATTAAACAAAACGGATTAAAAAAACAGCAGGGTTTTTATTTAAAAAAGTGTTTTTCTCAACCCTGACTATCTTTCAATCCTTTTTGGAGAGTTTTCCTTGATTGCAAGATCTGGAACAAGTCACGTCACTATTAGTTTGAATGGGTGTGCGCCGCGCACGCGGAGTAAAAGTCCCTGGTAATAAAGAAGCTGAGAATTACTGGCATTTGAATACGTAAAAATTAGTGTGAACAACGAAACAAGTTTCGAAAAGTTAAATCCATTCAGCATTTACCTTTAAGTAGACTTACAATAGGAAAAATCATGTAATTACAGCATTCAAATTTTTGTAATTTCACTTTTTGCATGCCCCCCTGTTTTGGATGGCCAGGGCCGGCGCCCCGTTTGCCCCCCCCCGTCTGCACGCCACTGACTACAACGCAGCCAAGCTGAATTATACCCAAGCGAAAAGATACATCAAAAACTTTCTTCTTGAAAACAGCAGAATCGACTGAATAAAGACAATTGCACAGAACCCCGAAAAGCTGTATCAACCGCCGCCGAAGCCTTCACCTGAAGTGCCGCACATAGGCCAGGTGCCCCTCGTCCACAGAGCATAATGTTTCTGCGGATAATTGCGATCTGCTCAAATTAAAATTTTGAACTTTTGCTTATAACGATGTTGAGAAATACGTAGAACAAAACATAGTAACTATTTGCCAGAATTCCGGAAAACTAAATCACTCTTTTGCTTCCACTACAGCTAGGCTACAACAAGAGCAGTGTCGTTCAGCGGTGGGTTTAGACCGAGCATTCGGAGCAGACAGAAAACATGCCGCTAAGAATACGCGGGTCGAACCTGAGATACATGGTCATGTTCAGAAATAGTGCAATCCTTTATATTTTTAATTAACTGAAATATTGCCTAAAGTCGTCAGCGTTTATGATGTCTTACCTGCTTCTGTTTTTAAAGTGAATAGCAAAAAGGGTGATCTGTTTTTGCAACCAGCATATTCCGGTCAATTTCAGCGTTAACGCCCCTATTCGTCGGGTGCACTATCAAAAGCGAAAAGGGGCGTACTACCTCTTAATGGCCACCGCTTCAAGGGAATGCCGTGGTCGTCTGGGGAACAACTGCACCAAATGTTCCCCACTGCTGCCGTAGTAATTCTATGAGGACAATCTCAAAAACCGGAAGGCCCTGGAACACAGACGATTGCACTGAAGTCGAGCAGCGATGTAGAACGTCATCTGCTGCGCATCGAGGTATTTTTACATTTTCTGCAGTGATATCGAGTAGCGTTATGTTTGTGTCAATTGCAGACGCCTGTCTCGGATGAGCGTGTTTGCGCAACCGAGCTTGGTTGCATTCAAAATGCAAATGCTGGTTCCGCCAGATATGTGTCTCTTGATTAATTCTTTAATACTCAATTTTCAATCTTAGTTGTGTCTGACAACAGTTTTTTTCAGTTGTTTTACATCATAACGAGAAGGTTGTAGCAGAGTAGCGGCATGTAAGTCGTTGACGAAAACTAAGAACAGCATTCGGACTTAGAGTAGAATCACACGGGACGCCAAATTTTATTTTACTGAGGACACAAACTTATTTTAGGAAAGAAGAAATCAACTAACAACAACCTTTGTCAACATCGACGACGGGGAATATTCTCTCTGCAGCCACTTGCGACCATGAACCAGGGCACGCACCCAAATCAATAAGCTTTATACCAGGTTTCAAAAATTTGTGTTCATCATCAATTTCTTTCAGTTTGAAAGCACTTCGACACCTTTGCAGAAGCACAGAGAAAATTGAGATAAACCACACTGAAAAAAATGATTCCACCCTAAAGTGTCAACCATGAAGAAATAGGTCACACATGCAAAAGATCACCCTAAAATGTTCACACAAAGTGATCAAAAAGGAACAACATGTTTAAAAACAGAATTTTCAACTTGACACTAAACTTCATATTTTAATAAGATACTAAGGAGTCATTTTCCACCATAATTACAATCATAACGAGCATGATGGGAGCAAAAAGTAATATTATCAGCCTTGAGCATTGTCCACTACACATAAACAACTAAAAAATCAAAAATGAAACTATTGTAATGATCATCGCATTAGTTGCCCACCTACAGTCAGCATTTAATCAGTATTTCTCTTCATTCATGTAACAATGCTGAAAATAGCCACATATTCTTGAAAAATATTTGCAAATTACAACTTGCCTGTACCCTTCAACAAACCGCTTCTTCACATAAGGATCAGCTAAATGTCTGGCAACAAAACCAGGCATTCCTTTGATGGCTGTTTCAACAAAGTTTTTGGGGCCAACTTTGATTCTTTTCTTTTTTGCTCGTAGAAAATATGACGAAGTGCCAAAGTAACTGACTACAGTAAGTCTGAAACTAAAAGGCAACAAAGTTTATTCCAAATGCCAGTTCCAAAACCAAACTTCACTGGGAGCAGCGTGAGATCAAGACTCTCCTGAAATCAGAATTTTATCACATTTTTGTTATCTAGCTCAAAACAATCTAGCATACGAAGGTTTGAAAAATGAGACGTATACTTTTCTGTTGCAACTTGCAACGTGACATATTAAAAAGTTCTCTTAAGCGCTGGCAAAATAAAATCTTCATACCAGATGCTTGATTTGTCCAAAATAGAATTATTCAAAAATGCTGAAATAATTGCTAGCTACCTGAACAACATATTATTGAAGACAGAGAAAAATCAGAATTAAACAGCTGGCACAGGAAGTGAGTACAACAACACTGCACAAAAATACAAAGCAATCAAGGGACTTGTTTCAGGGCTTGCATTTTCTTTTTATGTCAACATACAGTAAAGACCAGGTAATAAAGTAAAAGAAAATCTCATGGAAAATTTCAGAACTCAATTGAAAAACAATAATAGGATTTGCATCTCCAATGACTAATGGAACACTGAAACACCAGCTGATAAGAATGCAGGGGAAACAGCAACAACAAAAATACGTACAACTATCAAAAAATACACAAGTGGGGCAACCAAAAGTCAAAATTTTTCTGCGTTTGTCGAAGTTTATGAAATATCCACAAACCAAATTCTATGCTCATACCAAGAGGGATCCCCAAGTTATTAGGTCAAAATTTATCATTTGGTCAAACTTTTCTTGCAGCACAGTTTTTTCTCTTTATCGATATTTTTGATATGCTTGTGCAAGTTTAGTTGCAATTCAGTGATAATGATGTTTTTTTTGCAATTTCGGACATAATAATGCTGTTTTGCCCACTACTGGACGATTGAATATTATGTAGGATAGGTGTGGTAAGATAAGAAACGTGGTTTATCAGTAGCCTACGCGGTTTGGTAAAAGCTCAATTCATTATAGTGTTTTGACTTTATGATGTTCTCAGGTTTGACTGCTGTTTTTATTAATGTACTTAACCATATATCATCCCCAAAGTTAAATAACCAATTTTTTTTCAATTTTCAAAGCATAGAGTGCATGAATATGCTTCTGGGTGAACCTCAACACCTAAACCTGAATTATTTTGCAGTTGCAAACGCAAAAAATTTATACGTCAAAATAAAGTCAATATTTGTAAATTATAAAGTCAAAATTTTAAGTTTTTAGGTCAAAAAATTGGTTGCCTAAATAATAAGGAATATTAGTTAGTGTGCAAACCATTTTTTGTTAACTTCAGACAGCAATATTTTTAGACAACACTATTTCAATTTTTTGTCGCAAGCAATTCTTAACCCTTCCTAGAGCGAAGTAAATAAAATGTAATTTTTTGCAATTTCATTTAGAAGAGGCAAATATTCCTAGTGATGAGTTGATGCATAAGTTGTTTGCTGCTATGTTAAAATTTATAAGTTGAATTATTAGCTAGGTCCGAACAATACATTTCAAACTGGTTCTTTCAGTCTTCCTCTGTGAATATGAAGTAAACAACATAGTTTAATGACATTCCTTATGGCATGTTTGGATCATTGTAACTGAAGTTTATCACATAATCCTTAGGGAGTCAATTCCACATTATCACAAAACTGTAATTATAGGAGATGGTGTCAACCATGAAGAAATAGGTCACACATGCAAAAGATCAAACAAACCATCAAATTTTGTTTTACAGAACCTAGTGATAACCTCAATTAATTGTAGGCTTCATACCTCAACCAGTTCATAAGTCAAGTAAAGTAGATAAAATCCTTATAAAACTGAACAGCTTCAGTGTTTATCACCTTTCTCTTTGTAGAATCTCACAGCACTCTGACAAGAAACAACTCGTCATCTGTACTGCACTAATGGAAACCCTAGCTAAATCTTCTAAAAACTTAGCACAGATCTAGGCCAAAATACCGACTTAAATTTCTGTAAGAGCAAACCAAGAAAAACACACCTAGTTCATTGAAAATCAAGAGGTAAAAATTGACAGAGCTTCATTTTAGATAGACTTATAGTCCAGCGAATGCAACCTTTTGAGCGTAGTGCACCAGTTCATGAATTATGTCAAAATGTTTATCGACTCCAAACATACTTTTGTGCATAGAGTTTTGTTGTATCTGATTTGAATATTAAAAAGTTGATTTCTTTAGGTCACTAACATATTATCCTCAATGTACATTTATTGTACACAGTGTGTTAATCGCACTTTCAATTCATGCAAGTAGACTCACTGAAGAATGAAATTGAGGTTAGGATTAAAGTCTAAACAGTATTATCTTGACCAGGGTTGCAGAGTCGAAGATTTTTTGGTGGAGTTGTAGAGTCAGATTCCTAAAAAACACTGGGAGTCAGAGTCGGATTTTTTATTTGACTCCAGAAGTCCAATTGAATTATTTTTTACATCGCACTCCCAAGTTAGGAATCCTAAATCATGTCTGCTGAAACGGTACAATTTCTTTTGAAACTTTTATTGAAACAGATTTCTTGCTGTGCACCACAATTTCTATTGATTGCTAGTTGCTACAAAATTACTGACAGCCAAACTTCATTCACGTTATGCTAAGGCAGTGGTGCACAAACCGTGGCTCGCGAGCCACATGTGGCCCACAAAGCAATTTTCATGGAAAGAAAACTTAACATTTTAATCATTTAAGAGAATTTTTTAGATAATTTTTATCATAAAAATTATGGCCAGTGAAGGGTTTCTGAAAGAAAAATGTGGCCTACGAGCCAAAAAGTTTGAGTACCATGGTGCTAAGGGTTTGGACATTTTACCTCCAACTATGCAACCTTGATCTTAACGCCTTTGCTGCCAGGACAGTTCGCATGAGCCTTGGTTTCTAGCATCTCTTAGCAACTCCATAACTTGCCAGGCAATTGTACTAGAGAGCTGTTTAAACCCTCAGAAAACTTAGCGAGTCTTCTAGTTTGCAATGAAAAAAATTTTTAGGTTTTGGCTTTTTTGTGGGTGACATCATAAGTGGGGTCTCAAGTGTTATGCCATTTTGGCTCACGTTACCTGGCCCTGGGCCCAAACTGCTAGATGGAATTTGACTTTCTTAATTTGATTGGAAACTAGGTTAGAACCCAAGTTTTTTGAGCCTTTGATTGGTTTTCTAGTATTTCAGGTTCAAAAATTATGGCCCAAAAAACAACAAATTAATTAATCCCCTAATTAGGTAATTAATTAATTTGTTGTTTTTTAGGCCATAATTTTTGAACAAGAAAAGAAATGCTAGAAAGCCAATCCAAGGCTCAAAAGAAGACTCAGATTCTAGCCTAGTTTCCAATAAAAATTGAAGTGAAATATTTCCCTTATGTGCTTGGGGACCAGGGCCAAGTAACCTGAGCCAAAATGGCCAAAAACCTATCCCACTTATGACGTTACCCACAAAAAAACTGAAACTCAAAACCAAAATTTTTTCATTGTAAACCAGAAGACTTGCGGAGTCTTTTGAGGGTTTTAACAACTTTCAATCACCTAGCAAGTTATGGAGTTGCAAAGTGGCGTGAAAATAGCGGCTAATGCAGGAGCTCAAAAGTATGAATATATCGTACAACAGCAGCAAACATGTCAACCAAAAATAATTCTAAAATTAGAAGTAGAAAGCCTGGCCAAACTAGTGCAGGGATCCAGGGATTTTAGGGACCTCACAAACAAGATGAAGTACTCTTAAGGTTATGCTAACTACAGCATGGTACTCTGCTTATGAAAACTAGCTAGATTTGCAGCCTTGCTTTTAGCAGCACTATTAAGACTACCCTGCTGAACATGGTCAGAATCTTTACTAGCTAGCCTCAAACTTGGCTCTTAATCCACAGGCCTCATTTATGGACAGGCAAATAATCAAGGTTTATAACCCATAGCTTATGACAAGGCTGGGCAAACTTTTATCTAGAGCAGCTATGTCCAACTCAAATGGCTTACTGAGCCAAAAGTAAGTAAGTAGTAAGTTTATTGGCGATAAGGAAGATATTGCATTTGCATTTTCATGGTAGATAGCTTGCCAGGACACCGAAAAAAAACAGTACGGTTATCAAGTCAGGTGTACCTAAACAAGCTAACATTAAAGACACATTTAAAAATTATGTCACTATCTTAACCAGGGCTGCACATTGAATAACATATCAATGAGGGCCACACAATGAATGGCTTACTTTGATCTTAGCGAACTAAATTTAACTAAAGCTAATGTCCTGAAAGCAGTTGAATCCCAACTGCAATGGTAGCAGACTTGATAAGTGGCACTGAAGACCACCTGCAACAAAAATGTCAAATTCACGATTATCAAAAAAAGGACAAGATGTTAGTAAGCAGGATACTTTTGCTACAGTTAAAGTATAAACTGGGCCACACAAAACCTTTGATGGGGCCACATGCGGCCCATGGCTTGGACATAGCTGATCTAGAGCTATGAGCCACACTTTTAGGTGCCATTGGCAGGCGAAACACATGCTAGCTTTAAGATAAAATAATATTTCTCTGCCAGCTATGCCTATGTAATAATGCTAATTATAATCCATTGAACGCACATCATAGATAAAATAATATAGTACACATTACATAACTTGTTTAATGCTAGGAATGTAGTTGTTTTTCATTGGAAAAACAATCGAAATCAGGTGAAAGGCCAGCCACAAACTTATCTTCATAAAAAATTATCAAGGCCATGGGTTACCATATGCAGGCCTGGGGCCCATAAGTGTCCTGTAGACTTGACTTTGCCAACCCTGGCTTAAGAAACACATAATTTTTGTCCAGTTCTAGGCCTACCTAAACGATCTGCATAATCCACAGGGAAGTAAAACTTATTGAAGCAGATTTTATGTAGCTATAGAAATCAATTCCATGCCACCTGACATGGCAATTGCAGCACGCATGTCAGGGGTTGCCAACCCTAGTTTATACTTCCTGTGACGTGCTTGCTTAGATACATACAGTAGACCACACTAAAATGGACATTGGTTGTGAACCAGTAGCCAAAGATATTTTGGTCATCTGCCAGACTTCAGGGTTTGATAAGAGACAGTGCATGTTTTGAGACACACTGTCAAGAAGCGCTTACTGTATATTGCAATAGAATCTTTGGGCTAAATTATATTTAAAATTACCAACCAAATTATGCAACACATCTCAAAACTACAGTTTCAAATAGAGATAGATTGATATATCGGTATCGGCTAGGGTTGCCAGATGTGTTTTGTAATAATACTGGCCTTTTTGTCAAAAGTGACAAGAAACTTATCAGCGAAAAAATAATAACAATAAGGTGTAGGCCAAGTTGTTGTAGTTATTAATAAACACTGCGCATTCAAACACAGCCTATCCATATCTTTGCCATTGGCGATAATAACATTAGTTGAGGTAAAAACTATATCAGAGAGATTAACCTTTCCACATTAATCACATTCATGACGAAAACTAAGCTTTGTATGAAAAGAAATTTAAGAAAACATTGAATGAACAAAAATTGGTTGGATTTAATAAGAGAACGAATTCTCAATCTCTGTATTTTACGCAGTGGAGTATAGGGTTCACTAGTCGCTACGATGTCACTCTCTTCCTGTTCATTTCTATGATTTTCCTGCATTCTTCTGCAATAACCTGTAGTAGTTTAGACAACAACTCCACCTACACTGGTTTCACAGTAAATTGCCAAAAAATGCTCATACAGATCATGTAAGAGTGTAGCAAGTATGACTAAACAAAAGAACAAAGAAAACAAAGAAACTACAAGCATTGTTTAAGTTACAAGTAATATCAATTTGCCCTTATTTTGGACTTAAATAAACTTTGCTAAAGGAACTGTCCTAACAAGTGTCACTACTAGGTTATCATAATTTGAGGAGTTCTGCGCTAGTTCTCTCGAGTTACTCCAATGCATTTATTTTCAAAATACCGGCTTCAGGCATAGATTTTCAAAATACCGGCCTCTTTTGAATTAGCAGTAAAATATTGGCCATCTGGAACCTTGGTATAGGCCAAAACAGCCGATTTCATTGGCCTCAGTAGGTGTTGACAAAACGCCGTAATATTCCTCACACATGCAGACAACTTCACTTGCACAGAAAGCACAGCAAACCAAGTCAAGTCAATTATCTTGCAGCAACACTAGCAGGTGCGTTTTCGTAAACAAGCAGACAAGATGAACCATTACAACACATTTCGGCCGTCGCAGCTGAAAGAAAGCATCAGTATTAATCAGATTAATTAAAAATCATAAGAAAATATTGCAAATACTACAATTTAAAAACTTTGAACTCATAAATCCTGTTTTTAATGTTTTTGAAAAAAAGGTAAGGCATAGACTATATTACATTTTTGACAATGAAGCAAAAAACAAGATTTAAAAGTTTAGAAATAACGGTTACCGGCTATCGGTCCATGAATGGCCAATTGAATATATTGGTATTGGCCCCAAAAAATCGATATTGGTTGATGAATGGTTTTAAATGAGTCTGCATATTGGTTTGCATTTATTAGACCAAAGGCTAAATACAAACGCTGAGCAACAGTTAAAAAGCAAGAATAAATATTGTAACAAAAGAAGTATTCCATATATTTTAAGTATCTAAGTCAGTGTTTTTCAACCACAGTTCCATGAGTGGCTGCCACGGGTTCCATCGAAACAGACCGAAATTGCTTGGGATGAAATTCGCAGCCACACTCCACAGTTCTATGCCGTTGTAGAAATGTAGACACTTTGCATAAGGTTCTATGAGCAATGCAAACATTGGCGCAAGGTTCTGCTACAGCAAATACGTTGAAAAACACTGGTCCAAGTAGCTGGCAATGGCTATGCAAGGCCAACTGCTAGGTAGCCGGAACCTACATGATTCAGCGCATGATTGATATGATTAGCTTTAGTCACCACAAACAGAAATTCCATGAGTCATGTGACCTTAATCATTAGCATCATAACTGCTGAACTCAGCTTACGTTGCCAATAGTCTGAGGTGAGGTTGATTTCAGTTTTACTTTTGAGCATTGCCGGCAGTTGATCTGCATCGTACACTATGGTAATGTTTTTGGTTGTGATGTTGCCAGCTACCTAGCAGTTTACACTGCTTAGTGCATAGCTGCTGTTACGTAGGCACTGTCTATTTTTAATTTTATTATAACAAAACAATAGCTTTAGAGCAGTAACAGTAGTAAGTTTATTGGTGATAAGGGAGGTATTGTATATAATGTTTTCAAAGTAGGCAGTCTGCCAAGACATAAAAAAAACAGTACAGTTTATGTCAGGTGTCCCTAGAAAAGCTAACATGCAAACACATTTCAGTTAATGAAAGGCCATGCGAAATAGATAACTAGCAACACAGTGACAGTCGAAGGGGGATGCTGGCAGGATCAGGATGACCCACACAGTTGCAAAGGGGACTAACTGTAATATTGTAACACAACTTACCATGTATTATAAAGCACACTTCTTGAAAAAGCTACAAATGCTGCCATTATGATTATCAGTGACATCAACATAAGCCTCTGAAAATGAATATCAAAATTAACACTTGATTTAAAAGTTGAAATCAACCAGCAAACAGCAAGTTCTGCAAAACCTAGACATGAGTCATGACCACAGTAGGTTAAAAAGGTCATGCTCATTAGAGATGAGCGGACTGTCATATTTTGCAATCCAGATCCAGTCCTGAATTTTCAAAACTCAGTCAAGTCCAACCGCAGTCCAAAAATTTTTTCAAACGCAAAGTCCAAGTCCAATTGAAGTCCAAAACATTTGAAAAATGCAGCCTTTTCATAACAAAAATGCCGCACATTTCCTTTCCAATAACTCAGTCCAACTCTGGTCCTGATCCTAAACTTTGAAGTGATTCACAGTCCTGATTCAGTTCAAATGCAACGAAATTTGCTGCATCGCAGATGGATAACACTATTTGGAGGGCCGGCGGGCCGGGCGGGCTGGAGAGCCATGTTTCCAAATGAAAAATGTGAACTGTCGGCGGGCTGCACAGAAGACGACGGAAGGGCGGGCCGACGGACTGCACAAAAAGGCGGTGCGGCGGGCTGCAGAAAAGGGCATCCCTCCGGACCGCCCTTTTCCGCAGCCCAGTTTAATGTGCAGCCCGCTGGCCCCCCTTAATGTTTCTATTCTATTTGAATAAGGAAAAGTATTGTTCATAGGCCACACAGTTTCACTGGCCTAGTAAAAAACTTTTTTGTATAAACTTAAAATCTGAATTTAGCAATTTTTGGGGAGCTGCATCCAAATCTGGTCTAAGATTCTATTTGAATAAGGTCTAAGTAGGTTTTTTGTTGTTAACAAGTAGGTTTGTTTTGCTGCTGCCTTTGTAATTAACTTCTGCTGGACCTGTGTTCCAACCTTGCCTCCTCAAACTGTGCTGGTGTTGTATTCCATGGGAATGAAACAGAGGAACTGCAGAATGGAGGCCTAGGGAAAAATCAGAG
>JGI24158J21664_10008227_pt1 | contig 13869 bp, 8 predicted proteins | sample Ectturendosymbi3_FD_21664 | JGI IMG/M metagenome (IMG submission 21664) | reverse complement strand
GTTGAAAATAAATGCAACTTTCTCACTTTTTTACTGCAACAAAAACTTGCCCTAGTTATTACCCTCACCTGATTGAGGGAAACCCCATATCTTGGGGTTTTCTAAAGCACACACGTGACTCCTATTTTGCCGTTCCTGTGGTTAAAAATAAAGATTGCACGTGTCTGTCGCGCTCCATTAATTTCGAAAATTGGCCCTGCAACCGACAGTGAGAGCGCAACATTTCAGCCCTCAGAATTTTTACAAGCAATCGGGGACGAAGATTCCAATTGACTTTTATCAAGAAGACTGGCGTGCCAGACAGGCCTGCAGTTTCTGCGTCGCTTCCTTTCCTGGACTCGGGTCTCTGATTGCAAGACCCACGAAGGCTTAAAGTTTAAAAGTTAACCTAAAATAAATTGCGAATCTAAAATTCTCGGCACCAGAAAATTACCATTTTTTTGCGTTTGAAAGTTGGTTAGCTCCTCTTTGCCTCAGTATGCCTTGCATGCATGTGTTGGTTAAGATCATAAGATTGCAGCGAAATTCGCAATCAGCAGAGATATTCAGGAAATGTGCTTGCTGTGAACAGCACAACAAAAACGAAAAATCAAGTCAAAATGGAGAAAACCCCTAGTTTTATTTCGTAGTCAAAGCATCGAAACTTTTAAAAACTTTTTTTGCTGCAAAGCAGGAAGAAATTTGTAATGTAAATAGGTAGGTTGCCGTCTCTGACACAACATAAACATGACTTATGTGCACAGAAATTGCTTGCCGATACGCTTGTCACTGATGTCTTTCCGTCATTCATGCCTGTTCGTCACTTGTCACTGATGCCTGCTGATACACTTTCCACTGATGCCTGTTCTCCATGTACGAACATTTAGGCACTAAAAGCAACAGAGGCAACTATTTTTAACATCTGTGCTATAAGGAACTTTATAAACGTCAAGACAGAATCACTGGAGAGCTAAATACTTGCTTCAGTACCAAGCTGCTGCTCCACAAAGAGGTGAAACCAATGGGCTACGTCCAACAATGATGCCAAGGGCGATACTTCCGAGCGAAATGTGAACCTTAGCTCCAATTCTGCGCACCTGTTCGATGGCATGTTGTTTCAAGCTTGTATGTTGTAAACAAGTGTTTGGAGAACTCTCGCGACCACAGCCCTTCTTTTTGACCGTTACACACAACCATTAGCGTCGCCGGACAGCAAAGCTTTGCGTCCTGTGATCAGCAGAGCATAACTTCTCGGCAGCCTTCACGTAAACCTCTGCAGTATTTTCATATTGTTGTCGCCAATACGTGCAATTGTGGTTTTGAACGATCACCGCGACGCTTTCGTACTTATCAGATTAACTATCATTTAACCAACAGGTTTTTGTATCTTTCAATAACAGCAAGTGGCGTTTACCATTTTTTGAAATTCATTTGCATAGTGCTTGGGATGACAAACGCCTATTTCGGGGAATTTTCTTCGGAAAAGAACCGATGACATTCTATTGTTCCTTTTTCACAATATTTATAGCAAAAATCTTCCAAATTTTTCTGGGGATCACACAACCTTACTAAACATTTCCTCTCACGTTTTTTCAAATTCCGGTTGCCCATCCGGTTTAAAACATATATTTTATGGTTATCCTAGTATTACTCGAAATTGCCAACAGCTGATATTTGCCAATGTTTTTTTCCACTTCAAGCCTTTCAAATGCACTTGGGCAGTTTCTCAGACAAGCGTAAAATTCAGCCCTGAACTGATGAGTTCTTGTTGGATGAATCAAGCAGGTTTTCTCACAGTGTGCATTGTTAGATCTTACCTCCCAGAAAACATCAGAACGAANTCAAAGCAAATTGATCAGGATCAAAAGCTCAGCGCGTATATGTGGGCAGCNTGCTAACTTCTCAAGCGAATGTTCATTTCNCGGTAGTGACAAACTATGGAGTAAGTCCCTTTATTCCGATCTGAACCNTATCCTCTGGAAANAAGGAAGAAAAAACGTGCTGTGGTTTTTGCTTGACCAACAAGAAGAAAATCATTTGGTGTTGCTTTGATTTAATTGAGAAGGAATTGCAGGCGTAATCACACGTGCAACGTGTTTATGAATGCTGCATGCAAAACAAGTCAGCGCCTCATCAGTGTTGTTTGATACTTTTTGCCGTGGTAGTGAGCAACTTTTCGAGTCCACGTCCTTAATTAGTTTATCAACCAGACATGCGCAGCGTTTTTGGAGTTCCCTACAAAGATTTACATGATCACAGATTTTAGGCTCGATTTTCCTTGGCAATTTTTAATTTAGAAATAATTGCTGTAAAACCTATAACATCTCCGCTCTTTGCTTTTTCCAATTAGAATTTATTCACGTCAACGATATATACGTCAAGGTAGCATTACCTTTTACTGAAAAAGTGTGTCGTTTTCGTATTAAAGATACAACCGAAAGAGTCAAAAGTCAAACTTTGGCAAGAAATTTAACTATATGATCTTTACCTTTAGCGTCCGATGCCAAGAGAAACTGCACAAGTCGTGGAAGAATTACCTCACAACAATATTAAAATGAAATCTGTTGAAAACCAGTGAGCACTGTTCAGAACCGGCTTTCTGAAAATTGCTCCTCTAAGTAATGATTCAAACAATGCTTGGGGTGAGCTAAGGCACAGCTTCTTCTAAACGTAGCTGAAAACTTGCTTGGCCGGTCAATTCAGCTTACTTTCCTCAGAAAACAGAACTTAAGTTGAGAGGCAAAATAGGTTTCGATCCTGGATTGTCTTCACTTCCTTAAAGTTAACCACATGACTTGTATTACACCGGCTTGCACTTTCACGCTTCTTCCTCGCAGACAAGCGTCATCAACGACATTGTCTCGAAATTCCTATTTTACGTCTGCAAGCCGTAGCAGTTTGATTATCCACTCTGCCTTTGAAAAAACTAAACTGATTGCTGCTGTTTCACGAGTGAGGACTTTATTTTACATTTGATATTGTTTTGCCTTAATTGTTCTGTTGCTGTACGTTTTTTCGTGCTTTTTGTGAAAACATTAATAAACATAAACTTGTTTCTGCATCCGAGAAACAACACTGTAATTATTTTTAGTCTTTCAGTAATTGTAAGGGTTCATGTTTTCTAATGGTGTGCCTGTTTGGCATTAAATTATGCCGGTGTTATTAGTACGCTGTATTGAACAGACAGCAGCAAAAAGCTTTATGTTGCGAACGAATACCAAAAATAGGCAAAAAGACAGCGTTTTCACTTTGTATATACTATTTCATGCTGTGCAGCAAAACTAAAATCAAACTTAACAGTTTTTTTATCTGAAATAATTTTGTAGTCTGCTTGGCCAACATATCGTGTCTGAATCTTATTATCTTGACTCTTGATTGCTTGTTTACGTGGCCACAGAGGTTGTCATCAGCCATGCTTCAGTTGTTGCACATCAATAGTTGGCAATGATCCGTGAAAACAACCTTTGCTTGACTCGACGTTCAACAACGCTTCTCACGTGCTAAGCCAAAGGAGCAGTGCTAAGTACAGGGCCGTCGCCAGGATGTCCCAGCAGGGGATGCCAAAAATCACAAGGGGGGGGCACATTTTTAAATACACTGTTGAATGCATGCAGCAACCGCCACGAAAAAAGTCGCTGGCGATATGTGAACTTTATTCACTTTAAACTTGACAAAGAAAGTTATGCAGATATTGTTAAATATATCTATGAATAACCATGATAAAACATTTTGCCATACGAGATTTTAGGGGTACATGTTCATTGTTCATCTGTCGAAATGCTGAAGAAGTACATGCTCATGTGTCGGAATGCTGAAGGGGTACATGGGAAGCAAAAGGTTGGGAACCCCTGCTCTAAAAGTACGGTTAATAAAAATTTGCAGATCCTTACTGCGAGCGCCCCACGATGACTGCCCTTGTTCTTACTTTCGGCGCAAAAGCCTTCAGTGACACGGAATTGTGTAATACATCCTTGGCTGGCGGGAACACTATTGTAATTTCGACAGGGGAGACAAACAAAAACGTCATGGTTAAATTTTTGGAAAAACATATGGCCTACGTCAACTTTACATCTGTTTTTCTTCGCTGTGCTCAACAGCAGCACCCAAAATATACAATTTCCTACAAACCAAACACACTACACGTTATGTGGCGGTCGTTATGACAAAGGCTGTAAAAATCTCGCACACACGAGCAAAACACGTCAATTAAAACATCCCAAATGGTTGCAACTGCTAGGATCACGATTCGATTGTTTGTTCCTATCCAGACTGCAAAGAAACGAACGCAACGAAACCGTCGCGCGAAAGGATGTGAGGTTTAAACTTCCTTGTGCTGTCGTTATTGAAATACGTGTTAAGAAATAAAAAGCTACAACCATCGAAGCAAGTCAGGCTGAACAGAGCAGATAAACAATTAACAGGGTTTAGTCCTGGCCTTCACAACAAAATTGCCTATAGGATTTCATTAAAATTGTTTGCCTAAGTTTGTCATTTTTAATGCACCGAATGCTTAGTGTTGGACAACCTGTCCTGGAACATTGTGATCCTTTTATTCAGTTTTAATTCTTTTGAATCTTCAGAAAACCTTTCTCTTGAGCAGTTTGTGACCATCAAACTAAGAAATAAGACTCCGCGTGGTTGGGCAGACCGACCAGGAACCACTAATGTAAGGCATCAGACGTCAGACCCAAACGCTGCTCTGTCCTTTTCTGGCTATTTGCTTACCCTTTGTCTCCTTGGGTAGAGTTATGTAGTTGCAATTTGGCAAAGTGACTTGCTTATTATTTTACTAAGATCATCAACAATTCGTTGATTTGCTTAACATGGGACAGTACAAACTTGCGCAAGTAGTTTATGTGCAAGTAGTACTCAGTGGCAATCTGATTTCTGAATGACTGAACAGAAACGCTGACAAAGCAGCTGTATTGATCAAGATCAGAAGAAGCAACTGTGTTTTAATTGTAGGATAATGCTAGCCTTACACATGTACCTTAGCTGCAGTTTAACCTTTGATCAGGTGCGTATGGAACCTTTTGCCTAATTCACACGTAACAATCGACGCGATTCATCAATAGCAGGACGCAGTCAAAGTGCTATGATAATGTCGACACTACAGTTGGCATGCGGCTTGAGCAACGGTCATATTAAGATTCGTGAAAACTTGTTGGAAAACCCTGGCGTTGTCGACACAAAATCTGACATAAATTGTTGACGAATGTTTATTTATGGAACTGATCATATACAGTAAGAGCAATTGACTCTATGCGTACCACAGTTTGCTGGAGAGCGCCTTGGATCTTGAGGTCCTAGGCTTAAAGTCTACATAGCCTATTGGTAAATCTGCCCCTGAGGGTACACTACCTACGTGTGACTACTCAATAACTAATTTCATTGAAAGGACAGCTGCAAATTTCATAGTGCTCTGTGTTTCGCACAACTTTAAACTCCGTCATGAAATAACAAGACGCGATTTTGGTTCACCATAGCGAAAATTTTGTTTACATAAATCGTTTAAGACGCTTATGTTGGCAATTAGGGCGACTAAAACAGTGGAATCTCTTGGAAAACAAACATAATGTCGCAAACTAGAGTCATTCAACAAGCTATTGCTTATTGACTATCTACACCTGCGCATAGGAATTCTACAGCTTCGTGGTAGTTCGGAGAGCCAAACATGAAATGGGGGGACACAGAGTTGAAATGGGGGTCCGGGCACTACTGCCCCCACCCGCTGGCGACGACCATGGCTAAGTACGTAAGTCGTTGCAATTACAGTTATGATGAATCCAGTGTTGCGTGATGGTTACAATTATGATGAATCCAGTGTTGCGTGATGGTTGTCACCTAAACCTGCTAAATTGGTCACGAAAACTGCTAGATCCTGCTAAAAACCTTGTCACAAAATTTCAGCTAAAATCTGCTAAATATAGTGAAATTCTGATAAAAAAATTGCTATTTTTGAGGTATATAAAATACACTTGCAAAGCTATGTATCAATTTTGCTCTTGCGCTCACTATCAGTGGGGCCAGGCATTAGGCCTACGACTTCCCGGCGCAGCAGGACCACCTGGAAAAATCATGTGTTGTGGGATAAAAACTTATTCTGCCAACGTAGTCTTTTTAAAGCCGATGCGCTCACTAAGCACCAAAGAAAATCATTTTAAGTTTCACCAAGCCATCTAGTTGCTTCTTATTGTGATGCAATTACCTTCTTGAAACAGCTGGGCTGCGTCATAATAGAAAGGTTGCCTGTAAAAGGCGAAGCTCCGTAAATAGCGGAGCTTGGTTGCGGAGGTTTGATGATGTAACTGGAGTCGCTAAAACCGATATTTTTCGTTGAGCAATGAGAAGTAAACGGTAGCAAAAATAATTTTACTGCAAAAGGTGACGTTACACTACGGTAAAAAAAGTCTATTTTGAAGTTTAAAAATTTTTGGTTATCTGAGTTTCACAACGGTTTGGGGACAAAAAAATAGGTTTCAACAGTTGTGAATGTATAAAATTTTTAAACATCGCAAACTTCCATATATTCCGTGTTTGGGGAAAACGCATATTAAGTTGCAATGATACAACATTTTTCCTTCACTTTTTTTCCTTTTTTTGTTTTTGCAACGCAACTTTTTTCCACTCCGGTTACGTCATCAAACCTCCGCAACCAAGCTCTGCTATTTACGGAGCTCAGCTTTTTACAGGCAACCTAGCAGAAACTCCAATTGTAATAGCAATGGTTTATTCATGCATCCAAATGATTAAAGGCAGCTAATTGTGCCTAGTGGCCCTTGTGTTGCTCAACATAAAGCGTCAGAAATGAATCATTATGCACAAATTCTGCTTAGAACACAGCACCGCTCTTACTCCGTACATGTTCGTGTACAAAAATAGAAATGTCATATAGTTGAGCTCTATTTTATTAGATATATTTGGAACATGATTCATTTCGGTATTTGAAACACAGAGCGTATACTTGTCATCGGGAAGTAAGACTTGCAACATGCTAGAGGAAATTGACGGGCAAAAACGGCACCAGCAAAAACGTCTCTTGCACAAGGCCAAACATTGTGAGTCATCTATAGGGCCATTTAAAGTCATGAAGGTCATATGTTTTCTGTGCTTCAGGAAGCCATGAAACGAATTTTGACAGAAAAATCGCACCCCTTTGAAGTCTATAACAAAAGTTATAAAGTCTCGAAAAGTCATATTTTCCATGCTAGGTCATAAAGCCATATTTTGCATATTTTCAACCTAATTCAATAAAGAAACCATTAAAGCAATCTCAAAATATCAGGCGAAACTAATATATCACTAGATCTAAGCTGCATCCTGCAAACTGAACCCACTGGGCCAGCCTAAGGTGTTGGCAAAGACGTAAGTTAACCAAATTATATGGATGAAATACAATGCACTGCCTACAAATGCATGTTCTTGCTGTCCCAAAGAATTAAACCAATGTCCATGCATGTTTTAAATTTGCTTTAAACCAAACTATATGTTTTGCTCATCTTTTGGGCCGTTTATTTTAGTGGGGCTTCAACAAACCATGAGATTACCATCTCTTATGCCTGCTTTCGCTGCTTATGCTTATTTGTACAGTAGTTGCATGTTCTAGCTCAGTCATATTTTTGTTTGGTCATATAAAGTCATATTTTCCGAAAAATAAGGCCATACTGCCAAGATTTTAGGTCATAAGAAATGGCCCTAGTAATCACTAACTTCTTTGGCTTCCTGAGCGTTAGGATCAATGCCATCTGAAACTTAGATGGGGTGTAAAGCCAACGTTTGCCGTAATATCATCACTTTATCAAGCGAAACTTGGGAAGGCGTGTCCTGATCAGTGGCGTAACCAGAAGCTTTGTTTGGCAGAGTCAAATAGTCGGAGTTGATATCTAAAACGCACTACTAGCAATATAGTTGCTATAAGTACTTTACGCTGATACCGATCAATGGCTAGCATACAACAACCACCTACATTCACTAAAGCAGTCTGCATACCACCGACCTAGTCTAAAGGAGTTCATACTATTTAAGTTTTATGTATGTTCAGATAGTAAAGAATACCTATACTATGTGACTTTCTCCATCTAATTAAAGGAGATTTAATATGAAGGCAGCCCCAATTAGCTTTACTCTTTTCATTGTTCGCACCATGACAGTCTGATTGTGTCCTATTCAACACGACCATACGCCTTGTTTGATGTAACAGCACAGAAAACGTCACACAAGGGTTGCAGAACAGACCAGGGGTCTTAAACACGTGTCCCGCAGGCCNCATACGCCCCGCGAAGGCATTTTGTCTGGCCCGCAATGCCTTTTCGGAATTTTNAAATAATTAACATTGCGGTTATTCAGTTGATTCAACGATATTTTAAAAGCGCTCGGCTATCGAGTGAACAAGTTCTTTTCTGAACAAACGTAGAGACGGTCAGAAATGATTTGCCTATAACTCATGATACCTTTCGTAGGAAATAAGATGTAAAAGCTGTTTCTAATAAGGTCCAGGTACCGCCATTGTTGCGTCAGCGTCACAATGTGACCCTCCGGTTACTTTATAATCTTTCATTTGGCCCTCTGGGCAATTGCAGTTTGAGACCCTGGTGTAGACCAAGGGTCTTCAATATGTCGATCGCGATCCACAAGCCGTTCTCCAAAGTACTGTGGGTAGATCGCTTGGTTTTGACACCCTGGCTGATTCCATTCAGTGCAAGTCATCAGAGTACAGCCAGGCAATGACAAAAATTTACATAGTTGTCTTGTGCAGTATGGGCTCGTGTGGGTATGCAAAGTGCGCAAACGTGCATTGTAAAGAGACTTTTTAACACCTTCATTGATAAATCTATATTTTACATTATGGTAGTAGGTAGATCATTTTGACTTATTCATTATAAGTACAGTAGATCGCATGCCGAAAAAGTGTGAGCACTCCTGGTGTTAGGGTTGCCAGATGGCCGGTATTTTACCGCTAATTGAGCAGTTGCCGGTAAAAGGCCGGTATTTTGAAAATAGATAATTTGCTGTAACTTTTAAAGCAATAAACGCCAAATTTCTAAAATTATAATGACTGTAGTAGTGAATCTTGTCAGGACTGTCCCTTCAGAGAAGTTTGCTTCCTGCTGTTGACGCAATCTTTGTTCGGTTGTCACGTCACGCACACACTGAAATGCAATGAGCCAGCCAAGATACGGGCAAATTAATTGTGGCTTAACAATACTCATTGTGTCCGTTTTCCCTGCGCCCCTTACGAATTACGACACAGCCTAGATCTGGCACTGTTGACAAAATGGCCGGTATTTTTACAAAACGCATCTGGCAACGCTACCTGGTGTAGACAGGCTAGTCTTGTCAGTCAACAGAAAAGAACTTATTAACCATCAAGTTGTGATCATTGCGATCAAGTAATATATAAATAACGCTCCAGTCACAACTTGGTGACTAATAAGTATTACGATATTCGAAAGGTATGTGCGTACCACGTGTGAAAGACATTGCCTACAAAAATTATTTTCTTAGTTTACGAAATCGGCTTTCCCTACGTGACGAGCCTCCCTAAGAATCACTGTCTTTGATGGATAGATGAATCATAAAAACTACTCAAGGCCTTGCTTCCGTCTAGCATCAATAGTAAGTTGGAGGATGAGGTTCCTGCGAATGTGTAAGCTTGCATTTCGCAAGGATTGCGTCAAACTGAAACTGAGTCCACACGCCTCCACACCCGCCTACGTGAAGACAAGATTGTCGCAGGGCGGGGGCAGTGGTGCCCGTCCCTCATTTAAAATATGTGCCCCTCGTTTCATGTTTGGCCTCCCGGTTACTGCATACATTCAATATTCTATGTAAAAAACGTGGCCCCCCTTGTGGTTTTTGGCCTACCCTGCTGCGAAATCCTGGCGACGGACCTGCATGAAGACAGTCCGCGCCAATGCGTGAAGACAGTCCGCGCCAATGCGTGAAGACAGTCCGCGCCAATGCGTCAGTTTCCCTGAATGCGTGCTGTGATGCGTGCTACCGCAAGAAAGATGAAGTAAACTTCACAACACTGCTGTGACAAAACAATGGATTTTGTAGGTATTAGAGGGTAAATTGCCCCCACCCCCTGGCGAGCCATGTGACCCGCCCTTTGTCTACGCCTCTGGTCCCAACAATCTTGATCTCCACCTGGTTTCTTTGATAGTACAAAAAATCTTGTGCTGAAATGTTTCACACTGAAACAAAACACAAGCGTTTTACACCACAAAAACACAACGTCTTACACAAGCGTTTTATCGCCAAAAATTGAACAAAACATTTTTATCTCCAAAACCTCAGCGTTTTTTTTTTCAGCTCACAGGCCAGGTTAACTCCGTTTGTTGTTTCTGAATCTTAGAAGTGATGGCAGCTGGTCCGGATCGAATTGCGAGTCCTGCTGTGATACCGACACGCTTGAGGCAATCGAGTGGCTGCTCAACACCTGACCCCGAGATCTGTGCGGCGTAGCAGCGATTTGAAGAACGGGCTCAAACGAAGAAGAACCGACACGCAAAACTACGGCAGAAACTAGCACGTGCAAGGCGTGATCACAGATTTCAACAAGCATGTTAAAGAGAGAAAAACAGTAGACGAGACGGAAAGAGAGTCCTTCCTCAACATCACATGCAAATACTTGACAACGCTGATCGAAGTGGTGCTGGTAAATAGGAACAGATTCTAGGCTTGGGTCGCAAAAATCGGAAAATATTGATGGTATGCTTTTTTCCAAGCAAAAGGATTCAACGAATACATAAACTATACCGCGTTTAACAGCAGTACAGCATTTTCGCTAAAAAATTTACATGTAAGGACATAAAGTGCTGAATTAGTGATGGTTAAGTTCCAGTCAGACTTTCCCACGTGGAAATTGAATCATGCGCATGTCAAACCATCTGAAACAGACTGTCTATGCCGTTAAGCATCAGCAGGGCAAAGTAAACTACATTTATTTGCCATGTATGCATAGCGAAACTAAAAATAGAATGTTCCTGGCAACATCATTTTTGGTAAATGTTTTTCGGGGGGCGGAATTATTGTAGCTTGATGCTGTATCTAACAAGCGAATATGTTTGTGAAAATTTCGGAGGGGCAATTGCCCGGTTACGGGATCTGCTACCAATATTTGTCAGCATCACCTACAAACAAGAGCTGCAAACTTCTACGATCTCATCCAAAGCGATCAACAATAAAATATTGTTTGTCTTTGCTAATTGTTTCACGGTGAAGACTCATCATACACAAGGATGCTTTACAAAAATTTGTCAAGTGTTTGTCCAATTTATGATACATTTTTGGCAAAAAAATTTTGAAAATGGCAATGTTTTTGGCAGTATTGATTTTTCGATATTTAATGTTTTTTCTTCAGATCATATTTCATTCATAATTCATGTTTTATCCATATGTTTCAATTTTTTAAGTTGAAAGTTAAAAATAATTTGTTTTAATGGGAATCAAGATGGGGCGAAATGATTCCTTATGATTCATAGTTGAAACTAGATGTAATATTTCAATTTAATGATTAGACGTACTTTCAGAATCATTGTTTCCCTGGAATACGATCGTTGGATTTTTATCACATTAATACTATCGTCGAGTCTGCTAGACCCGGTTTTCAAAAATAAAAAAAAAATACCTTTTGCTTCAACTGCAGTTTATCACAAAAACTACACTGAAAATATAAATCTCACTGAGCAGTTTGAGCACTAACAAAGTTACTTTGTATTGCAATATCATACGATTTTTGATGAGAAGTAAGCAGGGTGTCGAAGGTGTCATATATGCCTGATAGAGCGAAGGTGTCATGGATGCCTGAACTGAATCACTCATAAAAAAAAATTACGGGCGTGAAGAACTTCTCCTTTCGTATACTGCTAACAAAACCGTAGAAGCATGCACTGAGTGAGTTTCAGCTTTTTACAGGCAAAACTTCTTCTAACCATAACGTCGGGTCAGCATTACCCGGTCACGCACACTCATACTTTCGTCGGGTCTGCCAGACCCGAACTCACTCCCTTGTGCAAAATCTAGAAGAGCGTGGATGACCGCAAGCGCACCTATTTACAAGTCACACAAAAACATGACGCTACTGAAGAGTTGAAAGCGCGCCGACTTCCGCATCCGCAGTTTCACGTGAATGACCTCATTTGACCCGGGTCTGTCAGACCCACGATAGTATTTCTGGGTTAAATCAGACCTGCACTACTCGGAAAGTTCAAAGTGCCATATTGATCAACATGAATTTGCTGTGAGCAGCAAAAGCCTATAATTTATTTTATTTCGTTATAGTTCGGAAAAATTCTGTAACGACAAACAAGTATCAGATGAACGGGCTGTTGCAAAATAATCTGCAATCGAGAGAGCTCTCGCAGGCCACAAAAAAGCTCCCAGGGGTTGTATGTGGATATGGCCTGTGGGCCCAGGGACGCCGGAGACCGTGGAAGTGACAGGGGCAATCCCCCTACTCTTTCACCCTAGGGGGTGAAACAGGGGCAGAGGAACCTTTTCATAACAGTATCATAGCTTTGATACACGAAGGATCATAGCTCATATCACGGTTTATAAAGATCAACTAGAAACAAATTTATTGCAGCTATCCGCAGACCCAGAAAATTTAGAAGGGTTCTCTATAACTTTTTTATTATTTTTGAGGTCAACATGGTTGCTGAACAGAAAAGCATAATTGGTGGAAAGGCGTTTTTACTTTATACAAGTTTCCATTGCCTTTAACCCCTTACTTCCCCCCTACCACTGCTTCGGCGGCTTTGCGCGGGTCGTATGTTGGGCAGGCTTGCTATAAATGCACACAAACCTAAGTCGAGCAACAGCAAGACTTGAAACATGGTGACAACAAGTCAATTTTAGAATATACGCAGTTAAGATCGGTTGTGATTGAAATGCAACGCTGTCATGCTAGCAGCATATCTTCAAGCAGTAATCGTGTGCAGGCACATAATTTTGTGCAGTTGTGCATGATTTACGACCATTGATGTTGAGCTGTATTTGCTATTTAAGGTTTTGATAGAGATTGTTTTGCCATTAGTGGCAGTTGGTATTTCAAAAAATGGCAAAAAGATGGCATTACAAATATTTGCCAAAGTTGGCAAATATTTTTGAAAACAAAGATTTTTGGAAATGTTTGCTGAGTTTGGCACCACCTGGCAACCCTACAAACCGGACAACGGGACAAGCAGACCTGTATGTTGACACGACCACGGACAACTTACTAGAATTAGAACACGCAGGCCTAAAAAAGTTGAGCAGATGAATTTTGAAAAGTCGCCACAGCAAATATGGCTTCGCACTCAGCACTCACTCAGATGTCAGAACAAAACCTTAACGATTAAGACGTATTGCCAAAAGCCTACTATAGGCTACATGCATTCTAACAAGTCACGCGGATTTATACTGCGGGAAAAGAAGCCTGCATAAGTGTAGTTTGACTCTCAGGCACATTGCTAAAATTTATAGTAATCACTAGTCACACTCGCACTATCAATGGATTTTTCGAACTTGTGGAAGTATTGCAACAGATTCACTCATGCTTCTTTTCACACAGTATAAATGTGCGTGGCTTGCTGAATTACCTGCCAAGGTGTCTGCGTTCTGCAGTCATGCAACAAAAAACGCCTGCTATCGGATTATGAAGTGAACCTTCGAAGATTTGTTGCCATGATATTGTTACGCAATAAACACCAATAGCAATCCGCTAGCAATTTTTGCAACCCACCTCTGCACTCTGCAGGGAAAGGAGGGAACATGAGTGAACTGCAAGCTCATCACTGTATGATACCGAAACTGTGGACCTGGCTCTTGTGCAGTGTGAGTTTCATACCAATATATAAACTGTCATTGCAATAAGTAAATGACTTAATCGAAACTTAGTTGCTGACT
>JGI24158J21664_10008226_pt1 | contig 13869 bp, 7 predicted proteins | sample Ectturendosymbi3_FD_21664 | JGI IMG/M metagenome (IMG submission 21664) | reverse complement strand
TGAAAGCGTGGTGTCCACGCCGATGGACAAAACCGAATAATGCAATGCGTAATCGAGGTTATTGCGAGGTCGCAGTGGAGCGCGCACACACGAAATCCCTTCACGCGAATGACAAGTTGACACAAACCAGATCTCACGTACGGGATATAACAGCGAGTAGGAAACGGCAAGTCAGAATGCGAAAAGTTAAATCCACTATACCGCAGTTGATCGAAAAGGATTGCCTCATCATAAGTGAACATTTCTGTTAGCTGTGGGGACACTGAAAATGGATCTTGCCTAAGGCGCTGGGATGGCTTGTGCTTTGGCCCTGCCTTTATTAATTGTCATTCAATCAGGGATATCTAGGAGTTCTAGATTCAATGTTCGGCCTTGGTTAAGATAGTGACATCATTTTTGGCTCAGTGAGCATTTTCGGTTGGACATAGCTAGGCATATCATACGTCCGATTTGATAGCCAGGACAGTCCCGGTTTTAAAGGCTTTGTCCCGGCGTCCCGGTCAGTCAACCAAAAAGTCCCGGTTTGACATTCAGTCAGCCAATATAAATAGCATGTGGTCTGATAACAGAAGCAGAATGTGAAAGCCCTTACCATCTGTAAAAGTCAATTCATACTGACATTTCCTGCTGTGATTTTTACGAGAAAATAAAATCGAACAAAGACTTCTTGACGAAAATATTGTCTACAGAAAAGTACGATTGGGTGAATGTGTGAATTTACAAATGCTTGAACATTGTTTTGTTTTTTAGGAAAAAGTATTATTTTAGTTTTTCTTGGTGTCTTAACGATAGGAATCCAAAACAGATATATACTCCAAGAAAAATATGAACCACATTTATCTGATAAGGCTCGTTGTTCTGAAACGTCCCGGTTTTCAATCACAAAAATATGGTAGCCTATGCCGAGACATAGCTACTCTAGCACCTCCAATCTGTGTACAAGCCAAACATGTGAAAAGTTATGTTGGCTATAGCAGTGGAACACCAACCGTCAAATCTTGCTTTAGTTCAAGGGATAAAAATGGCTGACAGCCTCATGCTGAATGTCTTGTAAATCATTTTAAACCTTGACCAAAACAATTTACATGCCTTTGTGCGCCGCTGATCACCCATTTGTTAGCCGTTTACGTCAAAATCCAGTGTTAGAATGGATCTGTGGAGATGGAGACATCACTAGGGACGGATTTAGGAAAGGCGGGGCCCTACGTCATCTTTGTTTTTGAGGGCCCCACGCAGGTGAAACCTATTTGTGCGTTTGTCTAAAAAGCGTGAAAACAGGCCCCTCTTATGTGTAGTGCTCCCTGAAAAATCTATATTTTGTGGCGCCGACTTTGGTTCTACGATTGCCTTAGATCTTCGATAGAAATTAAAGACTTATGGCAATGCGATCTTTTTTGGAATTAACCCATAAGTTAAATTTCCTTAAATTTCAGTGATTTCTAGCGTTTTTTGTAGGTTTATTTTTCGGATATACGCATTTTCATGCGAGACCTTGTTGCCGCCCTCGAAAAAATTGTCTTGTTGTTGATCTGATTAGTACTGACAAAAAGCTCGCAACAAAACAAGACGGTTAGACACTGTAAAACTCCGATGAAAAGCAGTATTGTCATTCTTACGTTGCGTAGAAAACAATATTATCGTGTTGCTACTGTAATGATAAGAGTCTAGACGTTTGGATTTTCGCTCGTTTCAAAGTAAATTGTGAAGCTGTGCCTCTGCGCAGTTTCGCAAATTTTAAGCTAAGAATGAGTCGTCATAGAAAGGAGTTGCGCGGGGCCCTAGCAGAGATGAACATGGATTTGGATATAAATCCTGCGGATTTGCAGTTTTTTGATGGATTTGGATTTCATAATTTCTGACTAACCGGATTTGGACTTGGATTTGATAATTTTGTTTAATTTTTTTCATAACGTTTGGTTCTGTTTCAAGACTACTGTATTTAATCTGTGAAATGACATTATGTGTTATAATGTCATGGATCTGTGTAAATTTGTTCAAGTTTGATCCAGGTTCAATGAAAATAAGACGTCATTAGGAATTGTACAACACACACGTCGTGCTGGTTCAAATGTTCATCCCTCAGGATGACCAAGAGCACTAGCAGGGATAAGAGTATGCTCTCATGTTCAGGCCACTGGTGCCACTTCTAGTGTTTTTCCACTCGATCTAGTGTTTTTGCATTTCATCTAGTGTTCTATTGTTTTTTCTATTGGTGTCTAGTGTTTTCAATGAGTGAACTGAATGTAATTAAAGCACAAATTTTGCGTAATTGCAACTGTGATTGAGACTTTTTCATTTTCTGCAATTGTAATTTCGTAAAAATTCTTCCAAATACATCTTAAACAGTGATGGAGTATCGAAATTTGGTCTCGGTCTCGAGGTTCATTTTTGCGAGTCTCGGTCTCGAAGGTTTCAGGTCTCGTCTTGGTCTCGAAGGTTTCACGTGTCGAGACTTTGAATACTGAAAAGAAATGGTTTATTAAAATTCCTATAATTCAACGAGTTTTGTTTGTTCTATTTCCGTTTGATTGATGGCGTATCCGTTTGAATGATGGCGTGTCATGCCACAATGCTTTCGCATTTTACCTAAACTCGACCAATTTAGGAATTGGCGCCCTACTCCACAGTAGTTTTGTAACAAGTGTTACGTGTTAGCTAACTTTAGTGTTAAAATGTGTCTGTGGTTCTGTCTTCTATAGTTCTGTCTTCAATGCAGTTGAAAAAGTGTCTGTAACCCTGTGATTCCAACGGCTTCAACGCCTTGTACTACGTTCTGTTTTTGTCTGTTTTCATCGACCTGCGTTCTGCGGCGTGTGTGTTCATACTGTGGACTTCGTGTCTGCTCATAAACAAAAAATTAAAATGAAATTAAATTTGCAGGTCAGAAAAAGTCAAACCTCTTTGAAAAATGCCAGAAATTTGAAAAAATTCAAGTCAGAAGTGATGACGACATTTTTTTTTAATTCGGCAAAATGCACGAATTTTGAAGTCTTGGTCTCGAACTTCAAGTCTCGAGTCTCGAGGTTTTTGATGAAGTCTCGGTCTCGTCTCGAAATTTTAACCAGGTCTCGGTCTCAACTACATCACTGATCTCAAATTACACAAAAGCATACAATCTGTTTTGAGTTAAACCGCTATGAGTTGAGGTGACTGTGGTGATCTGTTAAAAGTTTCAGTGACCTGTACATCCTACAAACAAACACAAGCGTTGCTGCTGAAGGTTGTGGCTATGTTGAAAGTCATGAAATAGAGGTGCCATTCACCCATTTGCCTAAATTTCACATTTCAGATCATATGGAATTTCTCAAGAGCAATGGCGTGGAAGTATGGTTGGTCTTTTCCTTGTGGTAATTTACCATTTTGTGTGAAGGTGTTGCACTTCACCAAGTCAGGTTAAAAGATTGTAAGGCGTAAAAGAGTAATTGTTTGCATGTGTTTGTGTCTTTATGTGTGTTCCATGGTCCATCTGGTCTGAGACTAATAAACATATAATGTTCGAAACACCCTCCTGCTACTAAATACAACACCAATTTTCTTGTAATCTGACATGTATTCGTGATCTAGTGTTTTCTTTTTTTTGAGAATCTAAATTTTTTCATCATGAAATCTAGTGCTTTTCCGTAAAAACAGGGTGGCAACACTGGTTCAGACGTATCATGTCATCAACGTTACCGATTTGCTGTGGTTTTCAGTGATTCAATCCCTTTTCTGGACTCGTGATTGCTACACGTAACAACAGTAATACCTACTGCTTAGTTACATTTAGCACATTTCATCAGATCATTAGCCTACTTACTTATATAGCCTAGTGCCAAAACTTTGCGTGCGCTTTTTGCCTGTTAAGCTTTTAATATAATTTTAGTTAGGCCCAGTTCCGGCCTTAGCAAGTGCGGGGCCCGATTGGAAACAATTTTGCGGGGCCCACTTTGTGGTGTGTACAGAAATTTGAGGAGCATCAAGCCATAATGATAGAAATCGGTGATGTGAAAAAGGAGATCCGAAAGGAACGACCTACCGCTTCACTAGTTGGCAGTACTCTTGCAGTGAAACTTATAAAGCTGTGTCCCACCACTCTCGTTTTATGGGAAAATTTTTGTTGTGATTGTAAGTGATCCCCCTTGTCCTAAATAGTCCCTAGCATTCCGACTCATTACACTTGGCTATTTAGCAAGAGCGTTTGCCTTATTAAATACAATTTGACGTGTTTTGAAGTGCACGAGAAGCATTTTTACTGTGGTGTGACTGTTCTAGAGCTTTTTCTGGATTTTCTAAGGTACAGTAGTTCTGCTGCTAAACTCTTGTTCAACACATCTCTCTTTTTCCTACACGTAAATCATATTACAGTAAAGCACCGGTGAAGAACACAAACTGTTGATAAGAGCAGGTTTTCAATGTCCCGGAAAAGTTAAAAAATCGCTCTCTTCTAACATGAAAGAAATGTGCAAAGTAATTGCAGATTTTCCAGCAACTATAAACCTTTCAGAAAGTTTTCAAAACAAACAAATACTTTGGTAGCATTGACGTACGAGTCGGGGAAGAAATTGTTCCCCAGATTCGTGAAAGATTAAAAAAAGTTCATGCAAAACTGCAGAATCATGGCCTGCAAAACTTTCCTATTGAAGATTGTGTGTTAGTGGCGTAAAATCTCGGGCAAATCGAAAAATTTTCCCCCAAAAGCCAAAGGTCCCCGTCAGGGCCGGTGCTAGCAAGCGCGGGGCCGATTAGATACACTTTTGCGGGGCCCCACTTAGTGTTGTGTAGATATTGTGTGGCGGTGTATCAACTCATAATGGTAGAAGTCGGTATAGAGCAGGTTTTTAATATCGCGGAGAAGTAAACAAATATTCTCTTTAACACTGAAGTCAATGTAATAGATGTAAACGACATTTTCGTAGACGTTTCGGTAACTTCTGCTACCATCGTCAGCACATTAATAANACTTAAGCCATAATGATATAAATCGGTGATGTTGAAAGACGAGGTCTGAAAGGATGACAACCAATAAATATGTAAATTGATTGCAGATCTTCCAAAAAGTTTTAAATTAGTTTTTAATTTTTCAAAACAGGCAAGTTCTGTAGAAGCCTTAAACGTCCACGAAAGTTATTCCACTTTGCACCTGTTCAGAATTTTTGCAACTTTCAATTTATTCGGCTATAACTAAGAAATTACGACGCCAATCTGCAAGATTGACGCCATAATCTAGGAGTGGCCAAACGTTTCGACCCGAGGGCCAAATTAGCGAATGCTTGGTCACTGGAGGGCTGGATACAGTGCGAAGTCAACAAAAGACAGGCAGCAGCCAATCCTGCCTTGCACTGCTGTCCACAGTCGGGAACGTGGTGCTTGAAAAGAAGTGCAAGGCATTTGGCGGACTTAATAAATTGGTCGGCGGGCGGGATGCAGCTCGCGGGCAGTAGTTTGGCCACCCCTGCCATAATCCTTGCTTCGGTAGTAATTCATGATGCAATTTTCACCACAATAACATCATGAGTCTCACTTCACTTGAACGAAATTGTCACTTCTGTTACTACTGTTAGTAATTTTATGTTACTTTTTGAGTAACCATTAGTTTTTGCACACTTGGAATAGTCATTCATAATTAAAACTAGGTTTATTTCAATAGTGTTCGTCAATCTCGGGTTGCCTCATGAAATCTTTGCGAGAGGGAACATGAACAAAGCTAGTAAAAGACTGATGAAGTAGCACACATTTGCAATTACGAACTAAAAGGTGCCTTCAGAATACGAGTAGTACTAAGTACTGAAATATCAACAACTATCGAACCGTATTTTGCAACAATTATTGAAACCTGACCTGACAAAAACGAAACGCTTTTTCAATGAAACAGAAAATAGCTTTAAAACTTAAATCCTCTCTGCCTTAACGAGGTGCTGTGAAAAAAATTTGGCTCCACATTACTGAAGATATGCAATAACCATTCTTACCAAAGAATTTGACGAGGGTGAAACCGCGCGGTTCTCTTAGATTTTGGTTTTCGTTGGCAGGGGATCCCACGCTTACAAATTACTATAGGGCCCGCCAGGGTTATTCTTGAAGTTAGACCTTGCTGACTGCAAAGGAATTTTGAGAGACCGCAACTGTTTTATCTGAATACCGAGGTGACTGTAACACAAAGTTTTCGTGTATTTTGATGGTGGTAGCAAAGCGAGTATATAAATGTATTTTGAGAGACCGCTGCAAAAATTGAGAACAGTTGTGGTCTCTCAAATAGGGTTGCCAGATGGCCGGTATTTTACTGCTGATTTAGCAGAGGCCGGTAAAAGGCTGGTATTCTGAAAATCAGTGCTCGAAGCCGGTATTTTGAAAATAAACAATATGCCGTAACTATGCGGAATAACAATACTCATAGTCTCTCTGTTTTCCCTGTGCCACTTACGAATTACAGCAGAGCTTTGGTCTGGCGCTGTTGACGAAATGAAATGGCCGGTATTTTTACAAAATGCATCTGGCAACCCTACTCTCAAATCACCTCAAAAACACTGGGCCCCGCGCCGGCACTACACACAAGCAGCTCCGATGGAAAGTGTAAATTTGAGTTGCTCAGTAGGCGTAGCGCGGGGCCCCGTTTGGCGCGGGGCCCAATTAGAAGAAATCGGTCAAATCGGCTTAAAACCGGCCCTGGTCCCCGTACGCCTACGTTAGAAGCCTTCAAAACTTTCGGGAAAGTCATCCCACCTTGTCACTTTTTTCAACTTTCAATTTGCTAGACTATATCTCAGAAATGACGACGCCCATCTGGTTGAGAGTGATGTCATAATCCTTGTTCCGGTACTACTGTACTTCATGATGCAACTTTCACCACAACGTTATTTGGCTTACTTCGCTTAAACGTAACTGTCACTTCTATTTCTTTGCAAATGGATTTACTGTTAATAGTCGTAACGAAATTTTCTGTTTGTTTTTCAAGAAACAATTGTTTTTTGCACACGGGCAATAGTTATTCAGTTCACATAATTAAAACTAGGTTTATTTCAAACGTTTTCACCAATCTCATATTGCCTAAACGAGAGGGAAATTGACTAAGGAGCACATATTTGCAGTTGCGAACTGCAGTTAACGTTCAGAAGACAATAAGCAGTAACTACTGAAACAGCGATAACTCCCGAACCGTATCTTGCAGCAACTATTGAAACTTGACCAGCGAAACACGAAACCCTTATAACCGCAACAGAAAACAGCTTCAAAACTTAACCCTGTCTCAGCTTTTGAAAAAAAGTTTCAAAACGCACTCTTCGATTGAAAGAACTCTACTACACATTACCGAAAAACAACTATCACTGTTACGATCAACCAACGAATTGTGAGGATCAAGGGCGATAAAAACAGCGCAATTAACTTTGATTTTCGTTGGCAACGGGCCCCACATTTAAAATTACTAAGTCCCGCGCCGGCACTACTCAAGCAGCTTCGATTGACAGTAAGTTTTCGAGGCTAGTACAATGCGTAGCGCGGGGCCCGATTGGAAGCAATCGGTCCAATCGACTGAGGGCCGGCACTGGTTAGGCCGACAGGCTATGCAGTAATGAGGGCCTAATGTAGATTGCTATTGAATTAAATTTTTAAAATGCCAAAAACGGACAAACAAAAGGGACGTGGCCTTTGCTAATATGAATAGATCAAATGTCATTCACTGCATGCCATTTTCATTGAATTGTTTTTAGAGGTGTTGCATGTGTACATCAAAAACTTGGTTCTATTTTTGGTCAAAATAGTTACAATTTTTTTCAGGATATTCTAGTTTTGACTGGTTAAAACTGACTCATATGACCAACTGAGCATCTCAATGCATTGCTGCTAAAATTGATTGCGATTGATGTTGAAGTCTTTGAAGTGTCAAGTATTGCAGTGTTGTAAAACAAAGGTACAGCATAAGGTAATTTGAATCATGATGCAAATTTTTTCTTGAATTGGATTATATGTAGACTAATATAGTAGTGTTAAGATTTCGGATTTAAACAGGATTTGGATTTAAAACGGTCTATTTTCGGATTTGGATATGAATTAAAAAATGAAATGCCGGATTGGATTTGGAAAACCTAAATCCGTTCATCTCTGGGCCCTAGACCAAGGCCTATGCGTATATCCGTCACTGGACATCACGTGTGTCCACAATCGTTTGTGCCCCATTTTGGGTTTGCCCCTCTATTCGAGTCATTACCCTTCGTTTCCTCAACATAAAAATTGGCACAAAGGCTTTCACTACATATGTAGCTGAGCCTGTTTACTTCGACACTTGGGTCAAATGTCCAGACAGAAACACTGCCATAAGTTGAGAATAAAATATGACCATAGGCGTAGCCAGGAGGGACCAGGAGTACATGGTTCCCCAATTTTTTGCATTATCTAGTCATTTCGTCCTTTGAAGAGCGGTGTCCCAAACAAAATATAGTTTTTCGTCCAAGTCAAAAATGTGGCTGGCCAGAAGTGTGCAACAACACGTCTCGACTTCCTTCAGTTACTTTTTACTGTATTAGGAACTTTCCCAAATCGTTAAAGGTCATTGATACTTCTGAGATTCTACCTCTGAAAAGTTAATCTATTATTGCAGTATATTTTTGTTTCAGTTCATCAATTATTGCAATATCCTTTTGTTTTGTTACGGAACAAACCCAACGGTGAACATATTGTACTGCTGGGGTTTTGCGTAGCCATGTTCTAATGCATTCCAGGTCTCGGGAACGAGACCCACAAAAACGGGGTCCCGAAACGAGTCTCTCTGAAGTATTCACGTCACCCGGTAAGATTTCGTCAGCGCGGCGGCAATTCAGCTGCATTCAACCAGCTTAGCTATTTTGTCACTTCATACCGTTTTAACATCCACACAGTTATTCCTTTTTTTGTGAGAAGCATGACTGTTAAAATTTACTACAAAGTACAGTACAAACTTTTTAAAACAACAATCTTTTATTGAAATTCGTCTGCCAATTTCAAGTCTCTTCGGAGTACAACCTGTCGACCCTGGCTCTCTCGGAAAATGCCGCCCACTATATCAAGCCACAGATTAGTGATATCAGTGGAATACAAGAGCAATCTTTCCAACCAGAACACCAATTAGCGCAGTTCTAACAGTAAAAAACAGTTCTAACAGTAAAAATAGAGACATTAAGGCCAACACTAAATGAACAAAATTGACTGCAAGAAACATTACTTAATTACGGGTTACTTTAACTCCAACATCTTTCTCTATCGAGATCAAGAAATCGAGATATGATCGCAATTCCTGCGATGGTTTCATTGTAAGGTGCCATGCTTCGCGAAAGATCATGTCGTAGTTAAATGCAAGGATGCTTTGAAGTTCAGTTACAATAGCGTATGGTACCTCATTAGAGGGCTCCGTATCTCCTTTAGAAATCGTTTGCATGGCATTTCTTTGTATTGCGTAGCATCGACAATTCGCTCCCACTACCTTGTCTCAGAGCCATTAGATACCTGCGCTCCTGACCCAGTGACAATGTCAAATATTCAGGTCAATTAAATCGCTTGGTTTTCTTTCAAAGGAAATTCATATTGTTACCTATCCATTCTATTTTAACAACTGGGTACATTTCACCGCACGCAGGAACAAAATATCTGCATCCGTCAATCAGGGCTGTGGAGCTAGAACCAACAATTTTTAGATAGTGGAGCCGGAGCCTGAAATCTGGGTTCCAGTTTCACAGATAGTTTTTGGGGAGAGTTATACAGTACAAATAATACAATGTTTTTTTCTGATTTTTTGGACTAAATTTTTCTGGAGCCGGAGTTAAAAAATTAGATGTCGGGAGCTGGAGCCGGAGCCTGAAATTTAAGTACCGGCTCCACAGCCCTGGCCGCCATGCAACACAATATATAGATATACACGCAGAGTTACAGTGAACAAATGATTTAACAAATTAGGTCGACGGGGCAGTTGTGGAATACTTATTGTAAAGTTTCAAAATCTGCAATATGACATTGCCCACAGCACTTTCATAAGCCCAGTTATTACGCCTCCACGGATTTTCTACCATGTCCTCCAAGGCTTCTAAAACCTTTTTATCATGCAGCCCAATATGAATCGTAGGATTTGTTATGAGTGCTTTGTACAACTCACTTTCAGGATTCAATGGCTCATCTGCAGTTTCATCATCACTGTCCATTTTGCGGTCACTCAGCAACCAATCACATGCAGTGTTGGGATTATTACCATTTAACTTTAACGCCTGAATACTTTCTTCTTTACTGAAACCCATGTCTAGGAGAACTGCAAGATGGGATGGATTTGGTTTGAAACCTCTACCTCTTCGCCTGGGTTTAGGGACAGAAGTGTCCATTTGCTCATCGGTAGACATTTGGCTTGGACCTGGTTCACTATCACTCAATGAATCTCTGTTGTTTAACAACCATTCAGCTGCCAAACTTTGGTCCATGCGGTTAAGTATCATAGCCTTTTCTGCATGTCTCCGAGAAAATCCCATATCAATCAAAGGTCTCAGTTTATTATCTTCAACAACTTCTGCTGGTCTGCTTTGCTCCTCAACATCATCATTTTCAAAGTCAACAAACTTGTATGAAAGCTCAAGTAAAGCTAAAAGAACTCTTCGTAGTGTTTGTTCTACCTGTGATGCTGAGGAAGCACTTTGTTCAGACATTGACAAAAGTGGTTTATCAGCATTTGCCCCGTTTAGAGAAGGAAGGCCTTCAGTAGCTCGTGCAATGGCAGACTGCGATGGTCCTTCATGTGAAACTATGCCATCTTTTACAAGAGAGCTTACAGGTTGCTTAGAGCTTCGGGCTTTGATTAAAAGGGCACAGTCACCATCTTCTAAGACTTCTTGCTTAGCAGTTTTATCATCACATAAAGTTCTGGGAAGATCATTTATCAACACTAACTTGTACAGTGTGAAATTTGTGTTGCTGTCACTATCTGCTACAAGTTGCTTGACTGTAACTTCTTTAATTTTCTCTATGAGCATTTCTGGTGTAACAGAAACCATTGTGTCATTACCATGAAGATCATACACTGCAAGCTGGCAGGATGCAGGTAATCTTCCCAGCTTGGCATCCATGTTACCTGACCAATTCCACTTCACGTTTGATTTCCAAATATGTATCTCCTCACTGGCATTCACAAACAACTTTTCTAAATAACCTAAACAGGAATACAGAAATAAAAATGTAAAGCAAGATACATCATTGACTAGAACAGGGGTTCCCAAACTTTCTTTGACCATGTACCCCTAAAATTTCTTATGTCAAAAAGTCTGAAGAAAACAAAAATATATTTACCAATACGCATACCATGAATTTTGAAAATGATATTCACTGATATACCGGTATGTGCAAATAATTTGAAATGAACAACATATAAACATATTTTTTCCTTCTATTTCTAACCTTAAATGTACCCCTTCAGATAGGCAAATGTACCACTAGGGGTACATGTACCCCAGTTTGGGAACCCCTGGACTAGAATATAAAGTGGTCAAATTGTTGTTGCAATACTGACAGAACCAAACCAACATTAAATGTAAAGTTTGCATTGCACGCGTTAACAGTAATTGCATTTTTTTCAGGGGTGCCACTGATTTACTCATGATATGTTTTCAAGTAGGCAACCAAATAGCACTTGGTGATGACTGATGATATTTCATACTAAAAATCAACAATTTCATGAGCTGGTAGCAATGCTATTAGCCCTGGAGTACTTACGTGGGTGATGGTAGCCTGGGTCAAATGAGGTCATTCACGTGAAACTACGTAAGCAGAAGTCGGCGCGCTTTCAACTCTTCAGTAGCTTCATGTTTTTATGTGACTTGTAAATAGGTGCACTTGCTGTCATCTACGCTCTTCTAGATTTTGTAAGGGAGTGAGTTCGTCACAAGTTCGAGTCACGCTAACCCAACATAATGGTTAGTGTGAGGTGGCAATGGGTACATTGTTTGTGGGGGTAGGGCCTGTAAAAAGCTGAAACTCACTCAGGGCACGCTTCTACAGCCTTGTTAGCAGTATTCAAAAGAAGTTGTTTACGCCCATAATTTTGTTTTTATGAGTAATCATATTTAAGGCATACATGACACCTTCGCTATATTTGGTCTGCTTAGTTTTCATCAAAAATCATATGACATTAGAGTAAAGTAACTTCGTTACTGCTCAAATTGCTCAGTGAGACTTATATTTTCAGCGTAGTTTTTGTGATAAACTGTAGTTGGAGGAAAGTATATTTTTATTATTTTTGAAAACCAGGTCATGCACACCCGACGTAAGTATTAACGTGACAAAAAACAAATTAAGTGTTCCAGGGAAATGGATCTATGATCAAACTTTTTGTCTGATCTACATATCAAGTTAAACCTACATCCATGTATTATATGTACATGCTTTATATCAAAGATCATAACAGTTTCTTCCATGACCTGATCTGCTTTTGAATGTTGCAATTTATCTTATTACCCTATCTATTTTACATACCAGGGGTGGGCAAACTTTTTGTATGGAGGGCCAAATTTCTAAAAATTGTTCCAGGCGAGGGCCGCACAGTCTCATTACAAAGTAGGAAAATTTATTCAGTGCGTAAATAACCACATATTCATACTACAAACAATTTTTATATTTCACACTCAGTACGTTTAATGCTAATTATACAGTTATAGTTAGAACTGAAACATAAACTATTTTCATAAAATTCTACACACGTAGGAGTTTCTGCAAGTTCTGGTGGGCCGTATGAAATGGTCTCGCGGGCAGCATGCGGCCCGTAGTTTGNCCACCCCTGTTCTANACAACTGGCAGAAGTTGCAAGACAGAAAAAAAATCAAAACTAATGAAACTGACTAGCGGTGCACATGAGGTTTTCATGGATCCCACGCATTTTCAAAATACCATTTTCCATACTTTTTCAATACTAAATTTGAAAACTTTAATACCATCACTTATCTTCATTTTTCCAAAACTTTATTCATGGAACACAATGTAAAAAACATCTGCAAAACATCCATTAATGGCAAAGAACAAAAAGTAAATTAAAAATGGCTAAATTTTGGGTTTCCATACTTTTTCAATACTTTATGTACATTTTGGCCAAATCCAATAGTTTTTCATGGTCGTGAAAACCGATTTTACAATTCAATACTTTTTCAGTACTTCTAATACCGCAGGGGAACCCTGTTTTATGTTGGTGTGGGACGGTGGGTACACCAGACACAAATATGTATTCAATTCTTCTTCATGAGGGGTTATATCTGTGTGAGAAACGATACATTTAGAGTAGCAATGTTCCTTTTGGTAGTGTCTATTTTGCCACCAGCGGTAAAAGCTCTGCTGCGACTATTTTGTCATTCAATCCATATCCAGCTTTGTCCATGTATCATGCTGAGTTCATGACACTAGCATTACGGTGAACCTGGTCGAGTGGGAGGTGTGTATTCCTGCTGTGCAAGTAGTTGTTAGTTTGGCTCTCACCACTGTTCCTTTGGCTTTGCTAATAGAGATGACACTTTTGATGGGAGCGCTTTTTGTGTACTTTTTTGGAAAGTTTCAAAAACCAGAAACAGCTTTACATTTTGGGTTTAAGAGTTTGATTAGATTTAGGGTTTAGGATTTTAGGTCACATGACAATGAGGATACATTAATCCAACAAGCATATTGTCTTTGCCACGTAACTAATTAGGTTCAGCTAATGGTAAAACTCTCCAACAATACTTTTGCTGTTAATGGCAAAAGAAAATAGACACTGCCTTTCTCTTTTGCAAACAATTAGATAAAGTTTTCGTAACAGAAGTTATTGATTAAAAAAGCTATCACCTAAATGTAGAGTAACACCATGCTTCTGATAACAGCTCAAAGTACTTTTTCATACTCATGAAACAAGTGCTCCTGGAAGGATAA
>JGI24158J21664_10008224_pt1 | contig 13870 bp, 9 predicted proteins | sample Ectturendosymbi3_FD_21664 | JGI IMG/M metagenome (IMG submission 21664) | reverse complement strand
GCCAAATAAAGCTTATCGAACATGGATTGTTTGCATCGATAGGTGTCGACATCCCTTCCACTTCACGTGGCGGTAGTAAACCGTTTTTGTGGAGAATATTTAACTTCTGTCAGTTTCCCACCCAGCAGAGCATTTTTATCAGCTCCTCCTAAAAATTTAAGCCCGTGAATGTATAAAAAACAAACGTCTATCATCGTTTATATTCTAAGCATCAAACTATACAATAAGCACGTGCTATTGTCGTTCAGGCAACAACGGTACATGTATGGGAAATATTTTTGATCAATTTGGCTGTTTCAGACCTTGCTCTTCTGCTGACCCTTCCATTGTGGGCAATCGAGTTTGCCCTTGGCGGCAAGTAAGTTTTAAATGGTATATTGGATAAGTGCGTAGAAGTCTGTTGTGTCATATTTCGTCTTTGAAATCTGAAACGAATATGTTTTAGTAGTACCAGTTTAGTATAGAAGCACCATCATAAGTAAATAACAGCTTGTTCAAGGAATGAACAAACAAATTAATAGGAAGTAAGATCGGACGGACTGTAAGTCGTTGGCAAATTTTTTGATGGATAGACGCAGTTAAATGGCCTAGTTCAGGGATTCCCAACCTTTCTCTGACCATGTACCCCTTAAGCATTTCGACAGATGAGCAGGTGCCCTTAAACGTTTTTATGACAAAGAAACAGCGAGAAGTAATAAAAATGCACTGAAATTTTAATAGAATTTTTACGTTTTTAGAACTATAAATGTAGACTCCTGTCTCAGAGTTTATTTATGTGACAATAAGTAAGTTTCGAAGTACCATAGAGGTAAAACGAGAACAGTCGAATCTTCTCGCAAAGCATTTTAACACAGCGGTTTGATTTCGCGTCAAGTACGCATTTTCAATCCTGTAATTGTAAGTAAAATCTTGCAGATGAAATGATGAAAAAATACAGCACGACTTTTGCAGTTTCAAACACATACTAAGGCATTAAACAAAAGGCGGATTTTTGATTATAGCATACGACAAGACTATTGCACTGCCATTAACGGATGAAAGATTATTACACTTTCATAACGAAACAAAAAATCTAAGCTATCGTCGTTAGTAGAGCGAACACAGTAACTATATTTGCAAACGCATGCTGCTGTTGACCACTGAAATTAAGAGAGTCTTTTGTGTCTATTGTTAGAAAGCACCGTTTTGAATCAGGATTGCCAGATCCAGATGGACCGAAAATGCCGAACTGCACATCAAAATATGGTAAATAGCTTCAACAATTGCCAAACAAGCTAAAACAAGCTGATGGCCGTCAGCTTTAAATCATCTGGATGCATAGGTGTAGGAGCAGGCAAATTTTTGGGGGTGCGAAGGATTTTTGCCGAATTCTCACAAACTTGCCCGAAAAAAACTCCATGAAAAAATTGACCTCCAAAGAACTAAACGCTTCATGTTATTTTGGGAGCCATTTTTGCTCAGATTTTCACAGATGTGTGAAGGTTTTCAGAGATTTTGCCCAGATTTCCACGAATTTTGCCAGGGTTTTAAGGGATTTTGCCCCGATTTTCACCAAATCAACACTTTTGGGGGTGCGCTTTCACCTACACCGGTGTCTGGATGAGTGGGCCTAATGGCAAAAATACCATGTTGCTATGAACCTAAGCCTAGAATTATTGCAAATGAATAAACAAAACATTGTTAATACCAAATGTACCATCTCCTTTCACAGAAAATGCTTAATAAAAATACAAGCAAGTGTTTTAACCAATAAAATACAGGTTATCAAATTACAAAAATGGACAATGCTATAGTTTTAATTAGTTTTAATCTGCTACACAAGCGCTTGATACGTTAGGTATGTCACAATTCCACAAAATCACAAAATAGCCATGACAAAATGCAGTCACAGAGAACTCACTGAAAACTATTAGACTTTCCAGGTTCAGATGGACCAAGTGCGCCATATGGCTGTTTAAACATGTTTTTTTTGTAGGATTCTGCTAGCGCTACACATATCTCTAATTTGCAGTGTAACCTTAATCTTTGTCCAGGTGCATATCAAGCACGAACAACCACAAGTTTTTCGCTTGATTCACACGTAACAATCGGTATGATTCAGCAAGCACCCCCAGCGGTATGAAGACACTATAGCCTACACGGGGTTTGACCAACGGATCATAATGACATTCATGAAAACCCGTTAGAAAACCCTGACGTTACCAGCACAAAATCTGATTTAAGTGATTACAACTAAATTTCGTTAATGTAGATACGACATAAACTGTTGTCGAATGTTTATCGAACTCATCTCGCATTGGCAATTGACTCAATGCGTAACACAGTTTGCTGGAGCCCCCCCTGGATCTCGAGATCCTAGACTTAACCCTACTAAACATCCGGCTCTGGTTTGAGCGAAGAACATTTTTCTCAAGTTGCTCCTCTTTGAAGAGCAGCGGATGGAAGATCTTTATCTTAAATGAACGGTATGGGTTGTTTGCCGTTTCTGTTGAAAGTCCAATACCATGGCTTTCTTTCTGTGCTGCACTGCGCTTATAGCAAAATTTTTTTAGCTACCTGTTCAATAGAAAAAAAGTGAAGTGCAACAGCATATCAGCGTTGAAAAACCTATTAGTCTTATGTACCTTGCCGACAACCACGTTGTTGAAATCACTGCATAGTGCAACGGGCAGTCATTTACCGAAGGGCTGGTCCAATAATGGAAATTCAAACCCGCCTTTTTGAAGCCATAACAGGTACAACTTGTTTGTGGTCATACACTTACAGCCACAAACAACTGATTAAGCCAAAGTTGCAAACGGGCCTCAATTTGAAGCCCGAACTCGGCCCGAGTCCCACATTTATGTTTAAAGCCCGATATAGGCTCGAAGTCAAATTTACCGAAGGAGTGAGTCAAGATCTGCGCAACTGCAGGATATCAAAACATGTAGTGTACGGGTATAGCTCCAGTTGCACAGTTTCATCACACGCAAAATAGCAACCACCTTGACCAAAACATTGGCACAAACTTAGTTTGTTAGTCAAGGAAAATACTGCAGAATGCAATGTTTCTCGAGAAAAAAACAAGCTACCACAAAACTATCCACGATGGCGCTATAGGCATCAAGGAAACTATTTAGGATAGCGCTGTAGTCATACAAAACCGGTTTGTAGACCATCGTTTCTCAAAACAAGCCAAGAATCGCGAAAATGATTGATCTTTCGAAGCAGGGTCATCGTGTACTAATTTCTTCACCGCTGTCGCCTTCTCAAACAAAGTGTGAGAATAATCTTAGCAGAGAACAAAGAACGCAGGTGTGTTTGGAAATAGAATTAGTTGAAGAAAAACCACAAGCATGTCATTCACAGAAATCACTGCGGTTAGCGCAACAAATCTACGTCACGAAAGAAAAAAGTCGTTACTATGAATGTCATTAAAAATTTTGTGTGCAGGCCCGAAATAAGCCCGAAATCTTTTGACAAACTTAATGCCGAAAATGCCCGAACCCTGCCAAATTCGGCCCAAAACGCGGCCCAAGCCGGAAAGCCCGGCCCGACTTACAACACTTGATTAAGCACTTGAACTATTTCATCTTGACGAATTTCGAAAAGTGTAACGTAATGGCTGCAGCCGGTCTGCATCAAAGTGTTATAAGAGATACACGATAACATTTTGCACCTCCGTGCTGTTGCAGCGATATGCCCGGGGGCCAAAGGTCTTAATATCAGTAAAACTGAAACGTATCTTATTGGGTGGGAAAACCTACATTCTGTTTGTAAAAACCTTTGATCAATACGTAGAATCATATATTGCCATTTTGCGGTTTTGAAAAGTTTTTGCAACTGCACAACTGTTCTTAACACTTCAGATGGATATTCGGATGGTGGGTTTGCAAAATAGCCAGTATCGTGGCATCATCTTCCAAGTACGGAAACGTTGCTTTCATGAGCCTCATAGCAGGAGAACGAATGCGCATGGTATTTTCAAAATCTCGTGATGCTGGTGACTGCAGGTGAGAATGAACCGTTGACACGTTTACGTTTCTCATCATTAAACTTTGATTGGTCAACAGTTCTGATAGACATATGGCAGTATAATTTTATGCATTTGTTGGTTTGTTACTACCAGTAACTGATAACATAAAGATGCATTTAGAGTTTTTTGAAGAAATATTTTGATTTCCTATTTTTCAGATTAAAAAAGAAAGCCCACTACCTGGTTTCTGTAGTGTGGCTGATTGTACTTTCGTTTGGTCTAATAGCTCTGTTTTTTCGGGATGAGATAACAGACCCTGCAACAGGTAAAATTTGCCTCATTTGTTTACCCAGAAACACGAAGCAAATAGTTTGTTTTTTTTTCAACAATTTCTTTCCAAAACGAGACTTTCCCGTTTCATGTGTTGCACTTACAGTTCTGTGTTTATGCAATCCAGAGATTCTGTTTCTTTCCTAACCTTACAACGATATTTTACGTCACATTGACACCAGTTGTGCACGTTAGAACGACTGCAAAAGATGTCACAGCCATCATCAAAAAAATCAAGTTGTACGAAAAAAATTTTGCAGAACGCAGGCAACAGGTGCTGTATAGCAACAAGTCAAAGCACAAATAGAAATGTTTGTGCAGCTTGTGCGCAAACGGCAAACGGATAGTCACTGCGCGATTCAGTGAAAAAAAAAATTTTGCGCAAATAATTGCAACTTGCTGTGAAAAACGAATCTAAGTCTTTTTCGGCGGCAACGGAAAAAGTTTCTTTCTTTGGATTTAACCAAACAACTTTGACCAAACAAATTTCTTCTGATTTAACCAAACAACTGCACACGTCTTACAGACTTGTTTTTACAATAACGTTATTGATGTTTTTTCGATAGTGACCAGCTACGAACAACGTAGGGAATGTAAATTGTTGAAACATTTTTAGGACATTCTCACTGCGTCTGGAAATTCGACGAAAACATACATTTTCACAAGTACTGGTACTGGGTGCACTTCACTTTAAGGTATGAATTTTTGGCAGAAGTGTATAACTTAATCTTAACAGTAACTGCATAAACTGCTGGGCTAGTTGTTTGAAATTTACAGACACTATCGATCTTTATCTGTAAAGTCAGTATCCGATTTTGAATAGGGGTCCAATTGTTTTTCATTATCACGTTTATTTAACTTCAGGATTGGGTCATTCAGAGATGTGCCTCATGTGAACCTAGATTGTAAAATTGTCTATACTAGTTCTCTCAACACATCTACCTGCGCACAAAGCACTACAGTTACAAATGAAAAAGTATAACCCATTGCCAGAAGCAGGTATATAGCCCATTTCCACAGGAAACGCATTTTAAAAAATTCTGAAACAAACAGTATTGCGGATAAATGTTTTTTTTTTGATTTTATAGATTAGTGATTGGATTCTTTCTTCCATTTTCTTTCATCTTAATTTGCAATACTGTCACTGCTATCCACCTGATGCGTCAACCATGCATTCACCAGAACAACTATGCACGAAAGGTAAGCATTAAAGTACACGAAACCACAATGCGTTATATATAAACGAAATTTCATTAGTCCCATTAACAGTAAATGAAAACACCGTTAACGAATTGATGTTTGTAAACCAGGTAAGATTAACAACAATGGCGCGTATTGTGGCACTCTTGATATTTTCATCTGCTAACGACGGTCGTTTTCTCTGAAAGAACACAAGTACAACTCAAACAATGTTTCGTAAGTGATACAAGTAGAATTCTACGATAAATTTTATCCAGAGATTTTGTGCAGTCTATACGGCGCAAATATCTCTCTATAGGGACGAGTATAACACAAGGGAAAAAGTTTTGCAACACTCCAAATTTTTGCTGCTGCTAACTAAAGACCATTATCCTGCAGGAAATATATTTGAATTGTTTGTGACAAAGCGATTTCTTCTTGATCATTTTTTAAAATTTGAGTTTCTTAATTCATAAGTGACATAGATCTCAATTAATAAAGCATTTTGCTCGAAAAGGAGGAAACTTCTTGATTCTAGAGCAAAAAACATGTTGACTTGTGTGATTCAGGAATGGATACAATTTCTATCTACGTTCTATTTCCGAAAGCACTTTTAAGCAGCAAGGCTGTCAGTTATTTAACAAATTCTTCTGTCGCTTGCAAATGCATGGGGCGAGATACTATAGAAATAATGGCACAGTCCAAAAATACCTTGAAACTATAGAATTGTCTTTGGTTTGAGGTCAGTAAGGTACTTCGGCAGAAAACTGTTGTAGCACGCAGTTGACAGAGACACGTCACTTGTTATCCTGTCACGATACGCCTCTTGCAAATGAGTGTACAAAATCTAAATTACAGTAATAGCTTTGGCAATGATGAAGGTCATCGCGAAGAAATGTCTTCACGAGTGATTTCGTTCAAACTGTTTGAACGCCTCGTTTTTCAGGTGAAAGCATCAAAAGTCTCCATTCTGATCATCTTCGTGTTCTTTGTTTGTTGGATCCCAAACGAAATATCTGCATCCATTTCCATGCTTCAAAATTGGGTTCCTTCGTTGAAAAGTACAGTATTATTTTTCTCTTCCTACCGCAAGACTGCGATTTGCTCTTTACTTGCTGCATATATGTCTATTTTTGCTGATACACGCCGTTCAAAATTGACATATGGCCTTGAAATTTTGAAAAATAATTTTTAACATTCTACTTGAAGAACAATCACAAGTCAATTGTAAAGTTTGTGGCAGGCAATCTCAATTCTGGAAGACACTGGTGCAATAACTCTTTTATACGCTTAGCTGGTGACAAAAACAACAAATTCAAATCAAGCCAACGTTTTGATTCGGCTTGCACAATTATTTGCGTCGGGCAGTCTTTAGAATCGATCAACATTTCGAATTTTATTAACGTTTTGCTTAAACAGAAAGAAACACGTTATTAAATGAAAACCGTTCATTCGCTTCCTGTTAATTTTCAGCGAAATTATGTTTCTTTGCTTTTTCATTTTACTGCAGTCGCACGTCTTCCTTTCGATCACTTGCACTGTTGAATCTGACGAATTTTCAATCGTCCTCAAAAGCATTTGCAGTAATTCTTAGCTTTTTAACTCTAAAAGAACAATAGCGTTTACACTTTCCATATTTTAAACTGATTTCGTTTTGCTCCTCACAATTTTGCACTGTGTTTCGGTAAAAATTGTACCACAAACAATATCATGTTATGTGATGAGGTGAAATGTTACATGTATTGACTTAGATCTGAATTGTTTAACAATGCCTTAAATATACTGTATAGCCTAGTCCAAATCAGTTTTTTTTATTTCATTAGCAAACGGCATTGAAAGTGTAGTTTTCAGTTTACTGAAACTTCAAACAGTAGGTTGATCCACTGCAGAAATCAACGATTATATTATCTTTCAAAGAGGGTACGTTGGTAACCAAATATTTACGTCAAAAAAACGTGTGAATTAACACCCTGAAATTTCAGATGCAACAGAATAGCCATTTAGAGACCTAAATTTCAAGCGGCCTTTAGAGTTACAACTTCTAAAAAATTTTCTTGAATCACTTTTTACTTGCTTTTCACAAATATTTTCATATTTTTATGTTTCATGCGTTATTTGCAACCATTTGTAATTTTCCTGAGTTCCATATGAATCTTAGAGTAGACCAGCGTTTCTCAAACTTTTACATCTCGCGGACCCGTAAGTCATTTATTTGATTTTTGAGGACCCCAGAATACTGTAAACAACAATAAAACAACACACGGAAGGGCTACACATGAATTCACAAGTCTTTCGCTCATGTTGCTGTCTACAAAAGAGATTCAATTCAGCTTCAGTGAGATTTTTCTTCTGGCAACATTCTCCTACATGCTTTATTTTTCTAGGATTGATTTTAGACTAGGCTATTCGAGCATCCATTCTCTTTTGATGTTTTGGTTTGATTTTCACCAAACTTGAAAAACAACCTTACACTGCAATGATACGTACTATCAGCGGCGGATTCAGAGGAGGCAGTTTGGGGCAACTGCCCCCAAAACGTCTGTGGCGCCCCGTTGAATGGCGCCCCTTTGCCGTAAATGCTCCCTTTTCTGGTGTCCATTGAAGTACAAACAGAGATAAAAAATACTGTAAACTAAACAATGCTTTACGCATCTTTAAACGTCAGGATTTAGGTCCCAGACTCTTACCCAGCCTCTAATGTCGAATAGTATCCGCAATCCTATTGTTTCGTAATAGTATCACTGTTTCTTTCTTTATTTGCCGCGTGAGAACTGTCCAGCCTTACGTTAGGACAAGGTAATCACAAACACTGCTGCCACTTTTAGTGATTTTTCACTGGATATAGTGATTTTTAGCCAAGTGTGTGTTTCAAGAATATCGGTTGTTTTCTATCTTTTCAGCTCTTTACAGTTTTTTCCAGAGCTGGGCAGTAGCGAGCCACTAAAATAGCGAGCTACTGTGGCGAGCTAATCTTCCAGGAGCGAGAGCGGGAGCGCCGCTCTTTTTTGAAAAAATAACGGATGCGGCAGCGAGCTATCACCATTTTACCGCTACCGCTATTCGCTACTTCGGCGTAAGTGATGGCCAAAGGAAAAAGTTCGCAAAGGTTCATCCGTCAGCACGCGTTGATAGTAACTCCTCTTCTCACTGTTTTGCGCTGATTTTGGATGATTTGTTTGCGGTACGCTAGCAGCATTAGGAAAGATTTAGCTCATGTTGCTTTTGACCTGATCGATAGATTCCACGTTAGTTCGGTAAAAACTCAACATAAGCGACAAACTTAAAGCAGATGGAGTTTCCAAGCATTGGTAACTACTACCGGTAAAGCTGCGTATGACTGAATTCAATGCTTGGAAAATATGGCACTGGGTTCAACATTTCGCTGCATGTGTAACTACAGTTTTTGTTTTGAAGTATATGTCAATATGACAATTTTTGTAGCTTGGTTCAACTTCAGTGTATTTGGCTGTATAACTTGAAGCAAACATGATTCTGTCTTGAAGACAGTGGCGTAGCCAGGGGACAAGGGGAGACATCTACCCGCGGGCGCGGCATTTTGAAAGCGTAAATTGAGGTTGGAATGTCACGTAGTAATCATGGGCGTCGGAAGGGGGGCAAAGGCCCAATGGATTTTGAAGTTTCATATTTTTTTATTATATTTTTAGCAAAAAAGGTCGTTTTCTTAGTTTCGAGAGGGAAAAATGAAATTTCATCACTTTTGGCTCCTCTCTGGAAAATTTTTATGGTTACCTGTCGAAAAATCTGCTGATGGTCCCCCCTGGAAAAAATCCTTCCTACGCCCATGGTAACAATTACGAAAATGTCAAATGTCATCAGATGCTAATAATTACGATTTACAGCATGTCGAATGCCAGTCACTGATACCCAGTGGCAAAATCTCATCAAGATCACCAAGGTTCGCAAAGTGAGCAATTACGAACCTTAGTGACTTTTTAAGGCGGCGCTTGTATCTCCAGCAGCCAGCGCCGGCATGTGGTTTGACTCACGGTTGCGTCGCAATGCTTGCAGAGAGACAGGGTTGCGAACTTTTCCACTTCGCTCTCTATAGTTGCGTCACAATGGACGGGAATCCAACATTCACAGTGCATGCAACTGCGCATGCTTTTAGAGCAGCTATAAACCTTAGCAATATGTTGTCACGACTACAGATATGATGTTTAGGAAATGATTTTATCTTTGATGGTTTGACAAACTTCATGTTGAAATGGATTTGATGTGATTCTGAAGGTAATTATGGTGATTTTTATTTGTGGGATGTTAAAGTAAATCCTGACTACTTTTGCAAAATTTTAATTGCAAATAGGCAACAGCGTTGAGTAGGCTATGCTCGTTATAATTGTGTACTTATCAGTTACTGTCAGTTACTCACAGGTACGGCGGAGAGGGGGGGTATTGGGGGCATTGCTTCCCCTGTTCTTTCAAAAAGGAAGCAACGGGGGTGGAGGTAACTTTTCATAACAGTATCATAGGGAATTTCATGGTTAACAAGATCTATCTGAAACAAATTTATTGCAGCTATTCACGCACCCACAACATTCAGAATGGTTTTCTACACTTTCTGTTATTAATTATGAGGTCAACAAGTGTTGCTGAACAGAAGCAAACATATTGGTGAAGAATTTTTTGTTTTTTATAAGTTTGCATTTCTTTCAACACTATTACTGACCCCTGCCCTACCACTGCTCCGGCTGCTATCTGTGTTTTATCTAATTCCACTTATAATCTGAGCATCTCCACAGACATGATTGTCGAAATTCAGATCACAGAATTGCTAACAAAAGGTCTTACAGAGAGTCACTGGCATTAGATATTTTCTAGGTTATAATACGACACGTTTAAATCATATCAGCTTTTTGACAAAACAATTGATGAATTTTCAGCATTACAAGCAAGAAATCTTTGTCCTTGGAATTAGATAATTGCAAGTAAAGCATCAGATTACAATGTTTCTTTTATTTTATGCTTCCACGAACGCGCTTGGTGGGAGCGCCTGAACAGAGTTTGTCCCCAAGCGCAGGAAACCCGAGGTACACCACTGCTTGAAGTGTCGTTTGTTTTTTGCACAGTGCTTTCACGCCTGTTGCTGCAACATGTTACTGTATATAAAAATGCTGTTTGAAATCTACGTACTCGTATTTAATTTCTTTCAAACCAGAACGAAAAAATTATTGTTGAACTTCCCTTGGTAATGAAATGTCGCCTTTCTGCTATATCACACGTTCTTTTTCTTGCAGGCGTGACAGCGTTTCTTTCACATTGCAGTTAATTTGTGGAAACGCTATTTTTGTAAGCGTGGCTGCAGGGGTTTTCACTTTGAGCTTCGTGCCTCGGATTGTGATAAATAAACTCAATACAACTACATAATTCCCTTTTTTCTAATCTGACGACTTTAGTCTTTTGAAAAAAATATCGTCTTTGAGAACCGTGAATGGCAATGTTGTTACTATGAAACCAACACTGGACATCGAGCATCAAACCTTTACAATTAATCCAATACGCAAAACAAATTTACTTTCGAATGTTGAAGTTGTCACTCTTTAAACTTTGTGCATCAATTTGCTTTGCAACTTCGCCGATGAAGTTGTACTTTTGATATTTGTCTTGCAAATATTTTTCTGAAATCACTCACCAATATATTTTGTTTTTCCTTTCTTCACTTGAAACATTTCGGAGCATCTGCGTTACTTTGTGTTGTAAAAGGTATACTGCTGCACATCGGACGTAATTTGTGACATTCCTTAGTACTCCAATCGCAAATCAGGATTTTTACCTGCTCACTAAAAATCTTTCTCCTGTGTAAAACTATTTTCGTTGAAGAATTTTACACTTCCACTAAACGAGGCACCGAAAGCGCATTATTTTTGTTTTCTGCTACTCATTCAACGTTCTGCTGTTCAGCAAAAATCAAATGGGGCTACTTTGCCAAACACCCAATGCTCTTTATACTGTTAATCTCGCGTTGTGCGTATAATCTCTATGTTTATTGCTTCACAATAATTTTTTAGTTTTCAACATCAGTGATAACTTCTGAAAAAGTTCGCATAATCTGTGGACATTGCCAAATCACAATTCCCGGTCACTTGAGGGTTTAGGTTTCCAAGAATGTTGTAGTGCGTCCGCTCAATTTTCTACCGCCCCGTTTCGAAAACCAAACCTTGTGGGGAAACTACAGGATAGTGTACTTTATGAGATGACGGACAAATCACTTCGCTTTAAACTTGTTATCGTGAGTTTGCTTGAACATAATTCAAATCAACAAATCTCACTGTTTAATGTTCGTTCTTTTAAGTCTACACGCAAAGGTAACTTTGAAGAAAGTTTTGTTTCATCTACGTTTAAACCTGACATAGCCCTACCCAACGTCTGGTGGTTGGGCTCTTATGTCATTGCAATTTCGCTGAAATTTTATTTGCCTCCATCTGTTTAGGTAAAAATTACACGATGCCACTTTTTTGCAAGTAGCCATGCCATCGCCTGGGCCAAACAAGCAAAGTTGGTGTTGAAAAAAAAATTCTTAATTTCTTTGATTAACATTCTTACCTGACACAGCCGTACCAAACGTCAAGTGATTGATTTCTTTTATCATCACAATCTTGCTAAAATTTTATTTACTTCCATGTGCTAAGCCGCAAATCACATGATGTCGATTTTTGCATGTGATCGTTGGCTGAATGTAACACCAAACTTTAGATGTTACAACCTCGCATACGAAAAAGAACTGTTTTCGTACCGAATGGCTTTGATTTTTCCTCAGTTGTTAAATGAATTATGCGTGGTTCTTAGTGTTTTTTTCATATTTGAATGCAAAAGTTTTTCAGATATTGCGAAAAAGTACTCATGGACATTGAATGTACTGACAGGGAAACCTAAGTTCGTAAAGGAATAAAAGAAATTTATGATACGAGATTTTATATGAATAAGATTTCAGTACTGTGGATGCGTAGTGGTACGTAAAATCGACGTCCTATAAAAATAATTAGCCTGATTGATTCGCTTGCTTGTCACCTTTGTGGGGACCCGTAAGTTGAATAGGCTTACAGATATGCGCAAGTTTAAATCATCGCAAAAAGATAAAAGTAAACCCGTCGGCAGACTCCTCGAAAGCTTTTACAGTAAATCGAGAGGTTTCGATTGTTGATGTTAGAAGGGTTATTTTTTTTAGAACTGATGCCGGCTGCTTAATGCGCATTGCACACCTTTGAAACTAGAGCATCCAACACTTAGGCTGCACTTTCAAATGCTGGAATGTTAAGGAAACCGTGGTTGGTCAATTCGCTCTCGAATATCTAAATAACAACTCTTTGCACACAGGCTGTATAAACTACGTTCTGCACGAAACTACTATCGCGAATAAACTAAAGCATGCAGAAACAAGGATCTCAGCTAAAAATACAAGGAGTCACTAATTTGTTCAGGGGTTTCACATGAAACATAGATCAACATAACATTTTTTTTAAATCTAAAATTATGCATAAAAATTTCGTGGCAGGTTTGATTGCCCGGTTTGTCCCCCACACTGATTACGGGCCCAATTAAATTTACAAGCACATTAAACTCTGTGAAAAACAGTTTTGATATTTTATTGCTTGACCATTCTCTTGAGTACTGTAGGCCTACAGCGCGAAACTTGCATTGATAAAGGCGACTGCTAGCCAACAGCAATCGACGCAAAAAGCTAAATGCACTCAATGGGAGTTTCTGCCCAGTCTGCGTTTCATTTATATGTGCATGCACTGTAAAATAACTTTTCCTATATCATAACTGTTCAATGGCTTTTTTCAGATCACTTTTTTTAACAATTTTTTTCTGAAAAACATTTTAAGGTTAGGTTTTTCAAAATAGATCCTACGTCAGTAAAACAACAGCAAAATTATTTTTAAGTGCAGCAAAAGGAGCGGTAGCGAATAGCGGTAGCGATAGCTCGCTACTATTTTTATTCCGTAACGGCTGCGGTAGCGCCGCTATTAAATTTAATAAATATCGGGAGCGACGCTACTAATAAACTATGGGTTGCCCACTTCTATTTTTTTCAAACCACTGCTAGGTCGCACGAAATCTCGGGGCTGAAGTTGAGTAGCGATTCGATTGTCTCATCGTCCAGAACCGTCAGGCCGTGCAATCCATGAGGAGGTCGATGGATTGGACATTGGAGGACAACATGGTTGACGGTTTGTTCTTCTACGCCACACCCACAAGCAGCAATGAGGCCATATCCCATTTGCACAGGCAGGAGCTGCAGCGTCCGACACCGAGGCTGTTAAGCCGGAACCAGGCTGTTCTTGGGAAGATCGCTTCGAGGATGTCGGAGATGACTGTTCGTAACGTTGTGCCGGTGTCGGAGATGACTGTTCGCAACGTTATTGCTCCAGCACCCCAACGGAGCCA
>JGI24158J21664_10008222_pt1 | contig 13871 bp, 8 predicted proteins | sample Ectturendosymbi3_FD_21664 | JGI IMG/M metagenome (IMG submission 21664) | reverse complement strand
TTTGGCCCATGAACCATAAGCGATAGACCTCTTACATCGAAAAGCATTTCAGGTTTTGATAGGCAAATGCAACAAAAGATGACTTGCCAAGTTGCCCGCGGACCATGAAACTGGCTTGTGCACCAGTGATCCGCGGTAATAACATCATGCGGACAATTGCAGCAGTTTGGTTTGTTTGTTTTTGATTGCATTAGCTGCACATGGATAAAATTATGAAAAACTTATACGTCTCAATCTTGGGGAATGCTGATGTCGTAAGGTGGTCTCCTGGGATCGCTGAAGGTTTGCGATAAAAGCCACAGCGAACAGGGGTGGTGCCCAGTAGAGAGAAAGCAACAGCTTGGCGCACATAGACAAACCCATATAGCACGTGCTGTGTTGATAATAATAATAATCGAAAGAGAAAGCACTGCAACAGGGAGGAACGCCATTCACCTGATTTTCAGTGTAAGGTGTTGCACGGAGTACGTAAGAGTACAGTATAAGGTGGGAGTACGAAAGAGTACAGTGTAAGGTGGTGCACGGAGTACAGTGTAAGGTGTTGCACGGAGCATGTAAGCCTTTCCACGTCTCTGAAGTATTTTTTAGAGATAAGACGAAGAATCACGATACCACACTTAGCAGAAAACTGCGTTGCAATCATCACAAAGGTTTTACATTGTTTTCTTGACAAAGCGCCGGGCAAGCGCAAAAGAGTTGCGCTATTTTTGCAATAGATATCACTCGATGTTCAACCGATCAATTCTTCAACTGATTAAACCATCCCATAAGGCAGCACCAATATTAGGTCGTGTCGTTCATGCTCTTATCCAGGCCGCAATAGAAGCTCTAAACTTGAGAAATGTCCCCTGTGGATAGGCTACTTACAAGAAAAAGATTGGAAGTATGGAAAAATGTTTCTATTTTTACTGATTTTTTGGAACATTTTACGAATTTTTTTCATTCACTTGAAATCATTTTCCCACGCCTGTATTTCTTGTTAGTATTGCTCCATAACAGAAATTCTGAGAGACTGACAATTTATCAAGTGGAAAGGTAACAAACGATCTGCTTGAGTCTACACCTTTACTGAAACGTTCTTGCACAAATGTTGTAAGAAAGTGGATGGGGATTGCAGCATTTTCCCGCATTTGTACGTTTTCTTGTTTGTGACCTTTCCCAACTGCAGTTTCACGCTAGTATATAACAAATATGTGACCATGAACATTACCGTCAAACCTCCTGATCAACGTGTTGGACTAGCGGAGTGACAAGAAGCTTAAATATATACACAGTTGCACACTGTTTTTATTTCCGAGACAGTCAGACAGCATCTCTGTAACTTTCAAGTGCTAAGTGAGTCCGATCGCCTGTAACACTGCATCTCTCTGCTGGAAATGATTGTAGGCTAACTGCAAGATTTAGTGCTAATATTGAGCGCAACTGACCCCTATCTTGTCCCAGGAGCTGCTTTTGTAGTGGCTTATATGCTGCTACATAAGTGCGTATACGACTTTTACTGTACTTGCAGGCAAATTTGCTGGGGATAAAAACTAAAGCAATTTTGCTGTGTTGTGTCTTCGCCTAAACTTGCTCTTCATGTACTCACAATAAGTCCATTTGGAACTGCTACTGTGCTGCGTGGCTGCGGATAGGCGTTGTGCGAGCGGTGTAAATTGAAGTTTAAAACGGCGGTTCACTTCAGAGATGGCTGTGGTGGCTTAGCTGTTAATTAAATTATTTGACGCGAGTGAAGCTCCAATTGAATTAAATTCCACCCAAAACTTGGACCACGTCTACTTCAAATCAGTGACACGTGCCCATCACAGACGAATGAATTGTATTGCAGCAACAGCGCGGGTCGATACACTTGTACATAACCACCCCCAAGCTGTCCGGACTTTCTGCGAGTCTTCGAAGTTTGCCCATCATGTTGCGCAAAAAACGTTGCAGTTTTTCTGATGCACGTCACAGCCGAGCGCTTCAGAAGTCAATGGACGTACGCGTAACGCCATTGCGTCTGAAAATAACAAAACAATTTTCTGCCACAAATACAGTAGATCGTCGTCGTGTCAAGTGAGTCGATCTTTGTTCTCATATTACTGAGCCAAGTTAGACTTTGGGGCACCCATTGAGCAATTAGTTTAGAGCGGGGTGGGGAACCTATTTGCTATCACGGGGCGCATGAATTGTGCATTATCGTTGATGCCTTGGTGGGCCGCAAAATCAATTAATTTAATCCTAAAATTCTACCTTTATCTATCTTTGAGGAAGAGTGGCTTCCCTTGACTTACTATTCAAGTACCTGCTTAACATGGCGCTTCGTTTTCAGGCAATGTTGTGCTCCAACTTGGGTAAGGAAAATTCTGATGCGGACCATATCAAATGTTTATGGGGGCCGTATTTGGCCCGCAAGCCGCACGTTCCCCATCCCTGGTTTAGGGTTTCATCATCTAAAATCGTCAAACCGTATGCCCCATTATGAGGTCAGTATTTGGGACATTCCGGGACAGTATGATGTGCGGTGTGCTCCTTAGTGCCACGCTCGCGTGTGGTGGATGGAACCAGACCTCATGTGCACAGTCGAACGGTCCAACATCAGTACGAAAGGGATTGGGCCTGACCCATGCTAGTTTGGAGGACATCCCAGCAGGGTCGGTTATGTATAATATCATGGAGTTTGGTGTTGTCTTCGCTCCACACCGTTTTCCACATTTGGCTGGGCCAGTGCGCAGAGCTGCTGTCATTGGAAGCGATCGACCAGTTCCTAGGCAGTGGTCACAAATGAGGGTCTCGAATTCAACTGCCGATACTGCTCATCGATTGGACTGGTGACCGCGGAGGAAAGCAGGTGTCCAGGTTCCACAGCTCAGCATGCAAGAGACAGATGCGCTAAGGTATAACGGCATAGCAACCTGCAGTCAAAGAGCTTAAACAAAGAAGCTTACTTTCCTGAACAAAATTATCTTCATTAACCTTTGATATGGTCATGGTCCAGGTTGCCTGACATTTGATATGGTCATGGTCCAGGTTGCCTGACAACTACGTGATTCAGTACAACCAGGTAACTTTATAAAAAGTTTTTCAAATCATTGGGAAGATTTACGACTATCTTCTTGAAAACTAATGCCTTGGCCAGAAAAAGTTAAAATCGCTCCCTGCGTTTCGCTTTATAATGATTTTACATAACAGGTAAGGTTGCCAGATGCGTTTTGTAAAAATACCGGCCATTTTGTCAACAGTGCCAGATTTAAGCTGTGTCGTAATTCGTAAGCAGCGCAGGGAAAACAGAGACAATGAGTATTGCTAAGCCACAATTAATTTGCCGCGTTTTGGTTGGCTCATTACATTTCGGTGTGTGTGTGGCGTGACAATCGCGCCAAGGATTGCGTCAACAGCAGCATATAAACTTCCCTGAAGGTACTGACAAGATTCACTGCTAGATTCATTATAATTTGAGAGATTTGGCGTTTGTTCTTTTCAAAGTTACGGCATATTATTTATTTTCAAAATACGGGCTTCGGGCACTGATTATCAAAATACGGGCCTTTTACCGGCCTCTGCTAAATTAGTAGTAAAATACCGGCCAGGCCGTTGAAATACCAGCCATCTGGCAACCCTAATAACAGGTCTGCTTCCGAGTTTTTTTACATAAAATTATATAGATTTTTTGCTTCTCAAGTCCTTCTTGTCAAAAATTCCCACTTGCAGAAGATCTTACGAATGCAAATAGAAAGTATTCATGTCGTAAGTTTTCAATGCCGGATAAGTGCGATCGAACTCACGTGTTGCGTCGACAGATGTGCGCAGTCGGGTCGTCGAAATGAACGAATCCGCAGCGACACATCAAAGTACGATCGACAGGATTTTCAGCTCACTGCTCTATTTTCTCAATAAGCAAACAAGATTTTTGCCGGACACGCCGATGAAATTGGACAGAATTTAAATGACACTTGAAACATCGCAAGTATTCCCAAAAAAAAACGATATTTCGTGTCAACGTGTAGGCGTGAGAATTGACGGAAGGCACAGAGGACATAATGTCCTGGAGCTGCCGGGTGGGTTAAATCTCTTCAAAATTCCATGACATGCCAATTTGCTTATGCTCTAAATATGGAACGAAATGAGACTCGATTGCTTTGTATAACTCAGTCGTATAGTGAGTAGACGCTTCTTGTTTGTTTCAGGTGATGACCTCACTTGCCCACAGTTGCTGCGAACCTGGTAAACAATTATATTAATTCAAAACGAAAGTAGAAACATGTAATGCCTTCTAATCCCGACACTTCATGAGAAGGAAATGTCTCCTTATGTACTGAGCACATTGTATTGTTCAAACATTCAAAATGCTCATATTTTCAGAAACAATCTAATGCATTTTTAATTTTACAAGGTCTTGACGCATGTGTTGGCGAACCTGGTAAACAATTATATTAATTCAAAGTGAAAATGGAAACACGTGCTGCCTTCCAATCCCGAAACGTCATGAGAAGGAAATGACTCATAAGTACTGAGCACATTATCTTGTTCAAACATTCAAAAATTCCATATTTTGAATAGTCGCTCGCAGCTTTTGGCATATAATGCTGTGGTTTTGTTTCATTTCTGGAGCAGAAGCAATATTGAACACTATAGGTCTTTGTTCCTGGCATATGCTTTCATGCAAAGATTTTATCAGTAGTCATTCAACTGCTTTCATTACGCGGTTTTACTGCAAATGCATTTCCATCCTGATTAATTAGCTGTATCATCTTTCCTTCTGCAGCATGCATGTTTGATCTGTAGACACAGTCTTTCGTAAGCACGTTCTGACTGCTGATATCTCTTTGCAAGTATCAAAAAGTATTGACGATTTCATCGAATCAGCTTTAAGAGGTATTCTGCCAAAATATCGACACCAGAAGCGCAAGAACTGAAAACGGTTTCTGAAATGGGGCGAAGAAAATCCAGTGTTGCAAATAAATTGAAATTACATGAATGCAATAACTTATCATCAACACCGTCGTTGAAAGTGCTTTATAGAAAGTATGTTTGGTGCAGAACGATGAGAATGCACTTATAACCATCACCAAAAATTTTCTTACGGATATTGACCAAAATGTGTGAAAAGGACCTGAAAATTCTAGGTATTAACCCAAATTATGTGTATAACACTGCGTGTTTTCCTGAAATTTCGTTTGTCGGGGATAGTTGGGAAAATAATCTCTGAATTATGACCTCGATTTCAAGGTCGTTGTGCTAACCATTTCAGTTTCAGAAAGGAACTTTATTGACGAAAAAGCTTTCTATTTCTATGGGTCACAAGGCATACTGTAGTTGGCAAGGAAATTTTCAACGCAAAGCAAGCTCCTAACAACGCAATTTTCATCCAATATCAATGATGCGATTCCCGGTACGGACAAAATGAGCTTTCAATAAGATCTGGAAAAATTAAGTCAAACTTTCTGCAATTTTTAGTTGCTCTTGCTGCGAAAGGATGTCATTTTTGAGTGGATATAACCCCTCTATTCTTTTATGACGGTACAGCAGTCTGAACGATCCAGGCAATTGTATTTCAGCTCCAGCAAACCCATCAGTCGCCATGATACACTCTTCGAAGAACAAAAACCTGCTTGAACAAAGTTTTTCGGTATGTTGTTCTTTGATTTCCTTTGGATTTTTGATTATTTTGCTGCAATCGAAACGAAATATTTGCTTTATTGCAGTTTCCAAGAAAATCTGCTTAGTTGTAAGCGACAGTTTGTTTTCCAAAGCAACTGAGAACAGACTTTTTGTAAAATTAGAGATATTGAGTTTCTAATACCCTTCTCAATAACAGTTGCACGTCAAATGGTTGAAACGTCTATTTTGGGGTGAACTGATACAAATAAGACAAAATTCTAATAGCAGTTTTGGTACCTAGTCTTAACACATGCAGACTTTCTAATGTAAGACTGTTGACAAATAGCTTTTAACAAACACACTAGTGACCGTTGAAAAAAGGTTAGAGTTAACTCTTCCTCAGGAAAATATTCCCTTACCTTTGTTGGCCCAACCGTGTGGTCTTCATATATTAGGTATTCAACCACGTCTTCCTTTAAATGGAAACTGAAGAAACACCTCCTACATGAAAAAGATACACAATTATGAACTTTGCAACGTTTCACTTATCCAGAACAAAACTGTAAATTCTAATATTTTGTAATTATGTGTATTTTTTATGTATATTTACTTCTCGCATTTTTTCTTCCCTGTGCACATCCCATTCTTTTCAGCATGAAAGCACACTCAAGTTTTTTTCTGTTTTGCTTTCTTTTTTCTTTTGTACTTCATTAATTAGTTTTTGTTACTTTTTTATTTTCATATTTTGTTGAAACATATTCTTAACCACACCAAATTCCTTCAAGTAAATTTTTCCCACTCATCTGTGTACATAGGCATGCGCTTCCATCTGTACATTTTCTTCACCACGTTCTGTGCCTGTGTCTTTTCCTAGTTGTGCTTATTTCATTTCCAAGTGTTGTTTTCCAACACTTCTCAAAAACTGAAAAACAAGGTTGGTTGACTAGATGACCGCCATGGTCCCTCACCAATCCTATATGACACAGCACCCTCTTTGTTTACACTAATCAACTATTGCGTCATTGCACTTTCATTTGCTGTAATGTTCACTAATGGTTGGTTTGCTTAGTGCAATGGCTTCTTGTAGTGCTTCTGCTTGTTGGCTGAGTCATATGAAACAATAAACCACTGTCATTTTCATTTTATTACGCGTTGTACAAGGATGTTACGCGTTGTATAAAGATGTTTTTGGCTGACACCACTGTGTTTCCTATTAATTAGTTCTGTAACCTTTTTTCAAAAGTATAAATACAGCCTTTTGAAACAGCAAACAAAAATTGCTAGTTGAAAACATAGAGGTTGGTACAAACCAAAATAGCACAAGAATATGTGGAACCAACGATAAGCATACATGAGAAGCTTATGGTGGTTTCAAGCGTTGCGAACCGTGTGCTCAGTAATCTAACGACTTTTAGTCGCGAGTTTCGACATTCCGTTGCCACTCTGCCGTTTGATAAGGTACCTCACACCAAGCTCGGCAAGAACACAGCAATTCCAACCGCGTTGTTTAGAAGCAGTAGTTCCAAATATTTTATTGGCAGCGGCACACTTTGCAACGAAATTTTCTTCACGCGCAACATCCATGCTAATGACTGAAACGGAACTAGCAGAACATCCTGTTTGGAATAGTCGTATACACGAGGTTTAACAAAGTCATTCTCAGTTTTCGGAATTTCGCGGAACACGTGTCTCGCAGCACACAGGTTGGGAAGCACTGGTGTAGAGAATGCAAAACTGTGAAGTGTCAATTTATTCGTGCACAGTGTGCGATGTTGCGTGTGACAGCATCTCACAGTTTGCTGAAACTTGTGCCACAATTATCACGATTATCACGCGTCACTTTCCAATAAAGCATACGACTCGGTGATTTTTTTGTGTACGCCGAAGAAGCACCACTTCAACGCAGTATTTGATGCGGGAACAACCTCTCGTACGAATCCGATAACTAGACACCTTGCTGACAGTTGTAACGACGGATTAGGTCTGCAAGTCTCAAACCGTGACTCAACCCCCTGTCTAGAAATCTCACCTTCAAATTTTTGCAACGGAAAAGATGTTTCATACGCTAAGAAGAACATGTCGTAACGACCTTAAAGCATGCAGTCCATCCAAAAGACTTCCCGGTCGTCGTGCCAGACAAACCAAGACCTGGTCAAAACAAGTACAACAGAAGAGGCATACAACAAACATTCGATAATTATCAAATAAACAAATATATAAAGAAAATGCATAGGCTTTAAGTCTCACAAAAAATGGACTGCACAAGCTATCCGGCTCCGCTCGGGAAAAACGCTTAAATCAAAATCATGCAGATGTCAGGGTGAGAAAGTGTGATCCTGAAACGTCTACAGAGAGTTTGATAAGATAGCGGTATTGAGGTAATTCAACGAACACGAAGGGAAACAAGATAAAGAAAGGAATGGCAAAAAGTTTCGACAATAGGTGTATTGTAATGCTTAAATTAAGAAACATTGTGAGATCAGCCGAAACTACAATAAAAACCTTTACTAGGCAATCCGCAAAGTTCTTTAGAAATGCATGTCGCTAGGTGTTTCTAATTTAGCTGCCGCTGCTAGTCATCAATTGAACTGGTGAACTCNGAGGAAAGCAGATGCCCAGTCTCTATAGCGCAGCATGCGAGAGAGAGATACGCAAAGGTGGTCTAGCGGCATAGCAATCTGCAGTCAGAGTTCAAACCATTGGTTCTTTAACCGGGGGCGTTCTCGCATTTGAGGACGGCGTGATGCACATTGAATTCCAACGTAGCCGGCTGCATCGCAGTGCGGCTCGCCTAATCCAGATAAACATGAATGTACATATACACTTTACACAGCTCCACGCAGTGTGGGATACCGCTATGGTTTTCTGTAATTCGACGAGCTTTCTGCAATGTGGCCGTACACCTGCATGATACTAAATTTCTACAGTACTTTAGCCGTGTTTTTCTGTAATGCCAAGATGTATACTTATGACGATTCTGCACTTAGCTACATTCTTGTTGAATGTGAGACTAATTTTTAAATGCGGTTGGCAGCTACAGGCCACCATGCGATGTCGACTTCTCGGCCAAAGAAAGAGTAACTTTGCTTTCTGGCCATCCCAATGGCGACACTCAGCTGCTTAATCTCGGAACCATGTCTTTCACTCACACTCAGCGACGCGGAGTGTTTAAGTCTACAAATAAAAATAACATTTCTATTGGAATATCCGGTTTATGCGATTAACCGTACTATGTTTTCACGTTTGAATAGTTTTGGTTAGACATTCCGGAATCTTATGCGAAAACACGGTTATAGCGTTTAACCGATATACAATTAGTCGGAGTAATCTGTATTCACTCTGCGAATAGTTCGCAGTGGCAAAGCTATGCAGAATAAATAAAACAAACAAATAATTTACAAAAGTTCGCATAAGTCTGAAACAAGCAATTGAAACACATTAAGCATGCGGGCTAGAGTGGGAACATGCATATCTGTTAGTACCGGTAAATCTTGCGCAATGTCGCTTAAAAAAGGGCGTTTTTCATCTAATGCTGCAAAATTAGGTTGCACCAAATATTGACCAAAAATTTCAAGTAACTAGTGACCTATAATTTTGGGTGCAAGGCTCTAACAACCTGCCGTGGCGAATGAATGTTAGTAGTCATCAGGTTCAATGTAACATTCCTAACTTTGAGGCCTTATTGTGAAACATACGTACCTCTTTCTTGAACGATGCAGGTCTAGCAACGTATCATAGGCGTAGCCAGGGGGGCAAAGGAGCCATGCCCTCCCCAAATTTTTAGAAAATATAGACATTTTCTGCTTTGAGAGGCGTTTTTCTAAGCACAATAGTGTTATTCGCCTAAAATCAAACATTTTGAGCCCCTCAAAAATTTTTCTCCCTCTGCAAATTTTTGGGCTGGCTACGCCACTGCAACGTATCGTTGCGCGCTTTGATGCAATCAGATTCTTTATATTCGTCCTTATTCTTTGAACACTACAACCACATTTTACTTTGCGACTGAGTGCTCGGACGTTAAAGTGTTTATTTGAGGGCGTGCGCATGNCACAATACTTTCATCCTCTACCTGACCTTGACCAGGGTTGGACTCAGTGTCCCANTCTGGATGTAGTGTTNTACCAAGTGTTACGGGTTAGCGAACAAGTGTTACCCTGTTGTTCTACCTTCAAACTCGCTGTTAATCGTTCTGTTGTGACTGTTGTTATCAACCTGCATTGTGCACACAGTGTGTGTTTGTACTCTATGGACTTTGTCTCTGTTACAAAACCTTAAACTTACAAAAATTAATTAAATTTACCAAAAGATACATTTGTTTTTACAGCTTATTTAAAGTCAGGGATTGTGAAACAAAGAAAATTACTTAAGGGGGGTGTGATGAAGAAAAGGTTAAGAACCACTGGTTTAAACAAAGAAGATTACTTTCCTGAACAAAATTATCTTCATTAACCTACAAGCGCTGAAGTGCTAATTTGTGCGACGCTTCGTCATTCGCCTTCAACCTTGCGCACGTAATAAAATGCCTATTCGCTTTCTCTGAAACTTTTTCTCAGCTTTCACTTGGCTTCAGTGTCGTCGGTTATTACTCTCATGTGCAGGTTTTTTTTAAGGAAAATGTTAGGTACCCGATGTGGACCTGTAGGGACCCGATTTCTCTGATTCTAGGGACCCGATTATCTCTGATTCTGGGGACCCGATGATAATTTTCTCTGATTCTAGGGATCTGATTTTCAATTCTAGGGACCCGAATCGGGTCCCTAAAACGCCTTAAAAAAGAACTGGTCATGTGTATCAATTTGTATGAGATAGGCCTCGAGTTAGCAGTGCATTTTATTGACATGGGGTTATGTTCTCAGACGAAATGCGCAGTGTCCATTTTTCTCACGAGAATATTTAAGTACAGTATATAGAGGATTCTACCTACGAGCCGTGTGAAACGAAACGAAGACGTTCAGAGTAAGAAAAATTAAATTCCAATGATAAATGAACAACGAAGTAGAACTTACAGGCAAAAAGTTGATGAATAAACAGGAAGCAACCGCAGATTTCCACCTACCCTACGGCAGTGGTTCTTAACCTGGTTTGGTTGGGACCCCAGGGGTTCGGCGGATGTCTGTTGCATGGTTTATTTGTGTGTCAATAAAATGTGTATGTATGTTTAAAAAAAACATACTTATATTTGCGATTACGACTGTTTCGGTGAATGCAAGGGAAGCCACACGATTTTTATTGCCTCTAAAAATATTAAGAACCACTGTTCTATGGAATGTCCAGCATTCGTTCACAGCAAGTTGCCTGACAACAACGTGATTCAGTACAGGCAGAGAACTTTATCAAAAGTTTTTCGAATCATTGGGAAGATTTACGACTATCTTCTTAAAAACTAATGCCTTGGCCAGAAAAAGTTAAAGTCGCTCCCCGAGCTTCACGTTATAAATTTTTTATAAAGTTTTTACATAACAGTTCTGCTTCCGAGTGTTTTTACATAAAATTATATAGATTTTGCTTCTCAAGTCCTTCTGGTCAAAAATTCCCACTTGCACAAGATATTACAAATGCAAATATAAAACATTCATGTCGTAAGTTTTCAATGCCGGATAAGTGCGATCGAACTCACGTGTTGCATCGACAGATGTGCGCAGTCGGGTCGTCGAAATGAACGCATCCGTAGCTATACATCAAAGTACGATCGACAGGATTTTCAGCTCACTGCTCTATTTTATCAATAAGCAAACCAGATTTTTGCCGGACACGCCGATGAAATTGGACAGAATTTAAATGACATTTGACACATCGCAAGTATTCCCAAGAAAAACCGGTATTTCGTGTCAACGTGTAGGCGTGAGAATAGACGGAAGGCACAGAGGACATAATTTCCTGAAGCTGCCGGGTGGGTTAAATTTCTTCAAAATTCCATGACATGCCAATTTGTTTATGCTCTAAATATGGAACGAAATGAGACTCGATTAGTTTGTATATCTCAATCGTATAGTGAGTAGACACTTCTTGTTTGTTTCAGGTGATGACCTCACTTGCCAACAGTTGCTGCGAACCTGGTAAACAATTATATTAATTCAAAACGAAATTAGAAACACATGATGCCTTCCAATCCCGACACTTCATGAGAAGGAAATGGCTCATATGTACGGAGCTCTGTCTATGGAAAGAGATCCTTTCTCTACAAAGAATCAGACACTTTAAGAACTTACAGAGTATATATTTCGCCTACGATGTAGGCATCATCAGCTCTTATTCAACTGGAATCTCTTATTCAAATAGAATGTACTGAGCACATTATCTTGTTCAAACATTCAAAAATTCCATATTTTGAATAGTCGCTCCCAGCCTTTGGCGTATAATGCTGTGGTTTTGTTTCATTTCTGGAGCAGAAGCAATATTGAACACTATAGATTTTTGTTCCTGGCATATGCTTTCATGCAAAGATTTTATCAGTAGTCATTCAACTGCTTTCATTACGCGGTTTTACTGCAAATGCGTTTCCATCCTGAATAATTAACTTTCATCAAAACGTGTATCATCTTTTCTTCTGCAGCATGCATGTTTGATCTGTAGACACAGTCTTTCGTAAGCACGTTCTGACTGCTGATATCGCTTTGCAAGTGTCAAAAAATGTTGATGAATTCATCGAATTAACTTTAAGAAGTATTCTGCCAAAATATCGCTAAATATCGGCACCAGAAGCGCAAGAAATGAAAACGGTTTCTGAAATTGGACGAGGATCCAAGGGATTGAATCCAATGTTGCAAATAATTGAAATTACATGAATGCACTAACTTATCCTCAAAAGTGTTTCATAGAAAGTATGCCTGGGGCAGAACGATGAGAATGCACTTATAACCATCACCAGAAATTTTCCTGCGGGTATTGACCAAAATGTAAAGAAAGAACCTGAACATTCTAGATGTTAACTCAAACTATGGATAAAAACATTGCGTGTTTTCCTGAGATTCGTTTGTCTGGGATAGTTAAAACTCGATTTCCAAGCTCGTTGTGCTAACCATTTCAGTTTCAGAAAAAAACTTTTGACGAAAAAGCTTTCTATTTCTATGGGTCACAAGTCATAGTTGGCAAGAAAATTTTTAACTCAAGAAAGCTCCTAACAACGTAGATTTCATCCAATATCAATGATGCGCTTCCCGGTATGGACAAAGTGAGCTTTCAATAAGATCTGGAAAAATTAAGTCAAACTTTCTGCAATTTTTAGTTGCTCTTGCTTTGAAAGGATTTCATTTTTGGGTGGATTTCATCCCGCTGTTCTTTCATGACAGTACAGCATTTTTAACGATCCAGGCATTTGTATTTCAGCTCCAGCACACCCAGTCCTGTCGCCAGGATTTCGCAGCGGGGGGGGGCCAAAAACCACAAAGGAGGGCTACATTTTTTAAGTACAATATTGGATGTGTGCAGCAACTGGAGATCCAAACATGAAACGGGGGGCACAGATTTCAAATGGGGGGGGCGGGAACCACTGACCCCTCTGCTGGCGACGACCCGGAATACTCCCATCAGTGGCTATGATACTCTCTCCGAAAAACAAAAACATGCTTGAAAAAAGTTTTTCGGCACCTTGCTCTTTGATTTCCTTTGGATGTTTGAAGATTTTGCTGCAATCGAGACTAAATGCTTGCTTTATTGCAGTTTCCAAGAGAAACTGCTTAATTGCCAGCGGTAGCTTCGTTTTCCAAAGCAGCTGAGAACAGACTTTTATAAAATTACAGATATTGAGTTTCTAATATCCTGCTCAAAAACAATTACACGTCAAATGGTTGAAATGTTTATTTTGGGATGAACTGATAAAAATAAGACAAAACTCTAATAGCAGTTTTGGTACTTAGCCTTGACACGTGCAGACTTTCTAATGTATGACTGTTGACAAATGGCTTTTAACAAACACACTAATGGCCGTTAACAAAAGGCTTTTGTTACACGTTGTATGTAGATGTTTTGAGCTGACACCACTGTGCTTCCTATTAATTAGTTCTTTAGCCTATTTTCAAATGTATAAATACAGCCTTTTGAAACAGCAAACAAAAATTGCTAGTTGAAAATACAGAGATTGGTACAAACCAAAATAGCACAAGAATATGTGGAACCAACGATAAGCATACATAAGAAGCTTATGGTGGTTTCAAGCGTTGCGAACCGTGTGCTCAGTAATCTAACGACTTTCAGTTGTGAGTTTCGACATTCCGTTACCTCTTGACCGTTTGATAAGGTACCTCACATCAAGCCCGGCAAGACCACAGCAATTCCAACCGCGTTGGTTAAGA
>JGI24158J21664_10008221_pt1 | contig 13872 bp, 4 predicted proteins | sample Ectturendosymbi3_FD_21664 | JGI IMG/M metagenome (IMG submission 21664) | reverse complement strand
AAATTACGCATCCTCAGTCCTGAAAATTGCAAGCAAAGCTTACAGGTGAAAAGTTGAAAGGCTGAAGTAGCAGCAGAGAAAAAACAAACTCAAGACTACAAATAAAATTTCGTAATACAAGCTCATAAATCATAACATCTTAACAAACTGACTGACGTCAAGAATACTAAATTAAATCGTCCCAGAAAATTCTGGTTTGTTGCTCGATCAACAAGTCAAAGTCTACGTTTTTTCTGCTGTTAGATGGGAGCAGAGTGATACATTTGAAGTGGCCGTTCAATAATTTATCATTCCAATAAATAGGGCCATTTTATGACCTAAAAAACTTGATAATATGACTTTATTTTTCAGAAAATATGACTTATATGACCAAACAAGAGTGACTGAGCTAGAACATACATATCCTGTACAAAGAAACATTACCAGCGATAATAGGCATAAGAAATGGTAGCCTATGGTTTGTTCAATCCCCACTAAAGTGAACAGCTCAAAACATATATTTTGAACGGTTTGAAGCAAATCGAAAACATGCAAGGCATTGGTTTGTTTATTTGGGGCAACAAGGACATGCATTTTTAGGCAGTGCATTACATTTCATCCAAACAACATAGTTCACTTACATCTTTGCCAACATTCGCAGGGTGCCCAAGTGGGTTCAATTTGCAGGATGCAGCTTAGACCCAGCGATCTAGTAGTTTCATCTGATATTTTGTGACTGTTTTAATCGTTTCCTTATTGAATTAGGTTGAAAATATGTAAAATATGACTTTGTGACCTAAAATGGAAAATATGACTTTTCATGACTTAATAACTTTTGTTATAGACCTCGTAGGGGTGCGATTTTTGTTTTAAAATTCGTTTCATAGCTTCCTGAAGCACCGAAAAAACATGACTTCACGACTTAAAACGACCCTACCAGTACAGCTGCATGCGCACTGGAAAACACATGCAAATGATCGTACCTCGGAAAGAAGGTAGGTGGCAGCGGCATGCATACCGCGGGATCGGTGGATTGCATCGAGACCGAGCTGGAGGTAGGTCCGCACAAGGCGAAGGTCGTTTGCCGAGCCTGCGAGCAGACAATCAGTGGTCCGAAAAAGCGGTCAATAGAACTCATCAGTACTGAACGAAAATCGGCCAAACAAAACGTAGCTTGTACTGTTATGAGTTCTGACGAGGTGGCCTGAAAAATCTAAGCACATGTTACAACTCATGATGATGAATTTCTTAACACACAACCAAACCGACAGACGATAGAACATACCTAGCATCATAAGACACCTTCAACGTTTTTGTAGTGAACAAGCACATTTGCTAGACAAAAAAAGTTGTAGAGTCCCTGCTTACTCAAAACTATTGTGAAGTTGTGACATAAGATTGAATGCGTTGCTGCAAGTCAGAGCAGCTAGAGATATAGCGATACAAGCTATACGTTGTAATATTTCTAAGGATTGGTTAGCATGGCAGAGCTATTTTCCGCATTTGTTGTACAAAAAATGATAAGGACAAGTCAACATTGACTAAAACAAAAATTTTGATTTTAGTAAGTCAACAAAAATGCCATTGACGTCCAATAATAATTAACTCAATTACAATGACATTTCAGTTGTAACTGCTTTCCAGCTTGCATATTCAACTATACATACAGTACCATTGCCTCAGATCTTATACGTAAAAATTTCATTGTGTTACCTACAGAGCATCGCAACACTTTATAGCTGCACGAAATTAGGAATGGGCTAAGAGACTTTCACAGCCCAATGAAAAGGCAATGTTTAAACAGGCAATTTGCTGCAGCTAAAAAACACTTGCCACGAAAGAAGGACAAGTAATGCGAGGTTTGTTGATTTTGAGACCAACTGCACTGTCGCGAATCAGTTCGAATGTGAGTCTTGTCTGCAACTTCAAAAACTTGAATGCAGCTTGTCATATAGCAAATACACATTTTGTTCCTTTTTTCCTCCAAAGCTCGATCGCCTGGGAGTGAACTACATAGGTTTGTCAATTATTAACAAAAGCTCTCTAGCCACTAAAACAAGAGTTTCCTTTTATGAGAACACAAAAAATTATATCGTTTAATCAGAGCTACCAGAGAAAGGATTACGAAATTTACTGCAAAAAATTGCAGAAACAATACTAATCGACTGTACGTAGTATAACAATAGTATACAATCGAAGTTACACAGTTTATCCCGAGTCATTGAGCTTAAGAAAAAAGCTTTCAGAGAAAACAAAAACATTTTCACCAGATCAGGCCAATTTTATAACTCTAAAGCTCCCTGCAAAGAGCGGCACCACCCTGACTCGATCGTGCGGTTGGAAAGCCCAACGGAAGAGATGCGTCTGACGAACTCAGTCAGGTCGTTGGCGCGGTCATCAGTTTCCTTTTGCATCGACAGTTTGTGCTGCGCATGCGTTACGTTGCCCAAGCAATGTTGCGACCTGCTAATTAAACCTGAATCCCAACGACGTCGCGCGTCAAACCTTAATTCGCGAGTTGAAAATGCACGTTCAGCATAAGCATTTTAAAAATAATAGATGCAACGTCACTATAACAGTATGTGGCTTGCTGTAGATCTGTTCTTTCCGCAAGTTGCTGATGCCGATAAAGCAACGGACTGCTTCCATCCGCGAAAAACAAGCTATTTAATTTTCACGGTCAAGTTTAATCTAAGCACATTCATGTTTTCACCCCACTCAATCTCAAGCTACTTCGACAAATCACTGGAACTTCATAGTGCCGGCGGACAACAGTTGAAAAAAAAACTGCAGATCACAGGAGTGCAGGCCACCCTTCCGACCAATCAAATTGTGAAAGCAACTCCAAACAAATAAGATGCAGTAACGACATAATCATCCTTCACTTTTATAGTCAGATTTGAAATAAGAAAACATGAGCCTTCAGCTTAAGATAAAAAAAACGGACAATGAAAACACTGGGTCACTGAAACAAGAGCACAATTCATACAAAATGGTCGATTTAATGTCAGCTGAAACCACACGCAAAGAAACAACTACAACATTGGAGCTTGCGCTGAGGAATGCTTCGTTAACCACCAATGAAACCATATAATTTGGAAGAACCAGATACTAAGTCGGCCTCCGCGCTAGCGTACCGTCCGTGTCGTCGATTCAGTTTGTGATAAACGCAGCTTACACAGTCAACAGATAAGCTTAATCCTAAACACATCACCCAAAGCTTTGATGTCAAATTTCAGCAAGTTCATATCTGTACACTGAACCCTGCTTATACGAAAAACAACTTTGAAAAAAGCCAGGAGAAAATCTTAAGAAACTGGTTGAGCAAGAGAAACGCTTGAAAGATGAAACAGGCTTCATCATTTACAGTCCAATAGCGTTGGCCAGCAGTTCCTAGCTGAGCAGGCAACAAGCGCCGAACAATGCCGGTGTGACTTGTTCACTACGGTTGCTTGAAGTCAGCCGTCGAATAATTGGCGTTAGTTTGTGTTTTGGCTTCAGTGGAAACAGCATTATTGTCATGTATTTGAAACTACAATTCGCGTGCTTACTGAAAGTCCTTGCTTTATTTTTTCATCATTTCACCCGTAAGCTTTGCTTGCAATTTACAGGACTGAAGATGCGTAAATGACGCGAAATCGATTTCCTAGTAAAACGCTTTGCGAGCAGATTTAGCTGCGTCGCGCCTTGGAGACTCGTTACTGGAACGAAATCGTTTTGAATTCGCATGAAGTCCTGTCTCAGCGTTTCGTCCACCGACGAAGAAGTCCGATTAGGGTCAGTTGTTCTGACTGAGTCCCGTCGAAGTAACGTGACGCGTAATTGCAATGTGATTTTATCGTTTGCAAAAGCAGCTTAATCGGTTTCAAATCGGACGCAACCAAGGTCGAACACACATTATAAGCTCTTTCTTCATTGAACACAACAGAAAGACGTCATAATCGTCTCACCGTCAAGCCCGTGGACGAATACGATGAAGTGGCTGCGGTATTTGCCATCGGTTTTTACATCTATTGATTTGCATGGAACAAGGTAGGGAACACACGGAACAGAGGCTGGGATGTCGATGTAAAGGCTACCCGGGTATTTCAACTGATCAAGAAGCAAACTTTTGGCCGCGATGCTCCTGTAAAGAAACCAGATCAAGTTCAAAAATGCACATCTGATCGTGTAATACTAAGGACAAGTGACAAAGTGTTGCTGCTCAGAAATATTATTCGCTCTTAACAAACGCATGAGGAGGGAAAACAACAGCGGAAATCACCACCAAACATTCATCATAAGGCTCGCTTTGAAACAAACCAGCCGATATAATAAACTCGCACAAATCTACGTACAATTTTTGTTATGTTACCAACATACTTCGCTTGCTGTTGAGTAGATAAGTCCACGTCGTCAAGTAAAACGTTCGCAGGGCTGTTGACAACAACCGTGCTATGTTCCTGCAAACAAGTGAACCGATTTAACATAAGAATTGTGCTTGCCCACATTGATTTTGTCCAGTTGTTTCACAACATCCAAGTGCTAGGAGGACGTTTCAAAGTCACTGCGGAACAAAACGAAACATTCCTGCACAGCTTCGCCGTCATAACTCCCGTATTTTGGAATTTTGCGTAAACATGGCATAGTTTCTCGTTAAGCCATGCTGAAACGCACAAATTCTAATAGGTGCTTAATGTAAAGACTTGCTGTTATACGCAACAAAGATTAAACAACCGAATTGGAATTTGCTTTGTCGACTCGGACAAGTTGATGACATGAGTCAGCGAACAACGAAAAGCGGTTTCGCTGACCTGCAACCTTTGCGGGGAATCTTCGCGCAACGTCAGCGCATCATCACCACACGCGGACGGCGCATGAGCGCGATCGCCACCTGAACAAAGCAAGGATCCAATATGAGTCGCGCTGAAGGACTGACGCATGGAACGGATAACGTGTCACAATAACGTGAACCGCGACCGCGCCTAAGCAAAGTTGTGCTGCGTCATTAGCACTTCGCAAGAACGCAAATGATGTAAATGTTGCAGGCCTGTTCATCACTACGCCATGTACAAGGAAAACTTGGTGCAGCTTATATCGTATTGGTTGAATGGTACTGTACCTGCACTGCAGCCAGGCGCAGGGACCAAGGGCTTCAAGTCTGGCTCGTCCTCGGGACTAAGCAGTGTGGTGGTTGCTGATGGTGCGCTCATTTCTTCGCTTGACCTTTCGAAAAGTGAGAAGAATAATTACTACCTGAAATTCTAAGCCTATCATTGCAAAGGTTTTCCCCTATGGTTTACTGGTACATCTTTCAGTGGCCTACCAAATTATTGGAAATTACACCCAATTGCTAACTTACAAAATATACGTCAGTACACATTCCGAACCGTCCTGTCAACGCTTTACAGAATTTGCGAAAGAAGGTATTTCTGATCAACTGCCCAACACAGTTCTGACAACCACACAAGTTACAAAAAGCGTCTTTACATTAGGAGGTCATTAGTGTTTGGAAGGTATGATTCCCGACTAAAATAGTAGCAAGGCATTAAAGCAGCATTAAAGTTGACTCGGTCAACCATTGGAGTCTACGCATTTGGTGCCTACAACCTCGACTTTAAATTTTATCAGTTGCTCACACAACTATCCTATTTACCGAGTGGTAAAAGGTAACAGTTTTCCACTTTTTGATACAACATTCTCTATTTTAACGTTAAGTTTGATAGTGGTATGTTAAATCGCAGCAAAAATATACAAGAAAACAGTATGACGACCAAAAAATGCTCCTGGTTCTGTGAACTACGTTAACAGTTTTGCACATATTGATGCAACATTCTCTATTTTAATGGGAAATTTGAAACTAGTCTGTTAAATCGCAGCAAAAATATACAAGAAAACAGTAATACGATCAAAAAGTCGAGTGCTGATAAAACTGTGACAGGATTTCCATTTGCCGCGCACGCTGTCCACTTTGGCGTACAAACATGCGACTCGCATTTGGCGCCGTGCACGCTGCACACATGTGCGGATTTAACACAGAAAATAAAGCATTCTAAAAACCGACCTAACGCCGAACGCTTCGACCACGTTTTGCTTCAGTTGCGGGACTTCCGGCTTCGTCGAACTCACATAACCGGGTCCAAAGAAGAGGACGCCATTTGAAGGAAAAGCACCAGAGTGACAAGAATGTCCGTTAACCTTTTCCAGCAAGTTGCTTTGCTGCAACAACAAATAACTGGCGAGTGTTTTTCACTGACAACAAAAAGGGCAAAACCCATGTTCAGGTGGTCATTTTCATAGGGTACTTTTTTCACAACACACTCGACGCAGGACATAAATCAAAATTTATTCGCAGGGGCCATGTGGGAGAATCTGTTGACACAAACCGTTAGACTGGATTTCCCACTAAGCACAAAACAACCTTCATTATCTGCAGTAACGCACTCTACGCCGTAATTTCGAGATTGCGACCAACACGTACAATATGGTACTGTTTAAGAATTGATCTACCCCATAAATTCACACAACATACCGTACGCAGAGTATACACACTTGCTAAATCGGCAATCTTATGCAGACCCCGACACACGCGTCAGACTGAAAACGCTTGGAACTGACAGTTAGAAAGTCATGGTGTGGCTTGCTTTACTGAAAGCTAGGCATTACGAGGCAGGCTGGAAGCGACTTGATTGAGCGACACACCAACCTGCAGATCGAACTCATCCGGTTCTTCACAGACTTTACGAGAAATTTCATCCGGGAACTTTCGCGACGGTTCTAAAACAAAATGTAGTTTGTCTTTTAACGGAGCAACTCTGGACGGTGCATACCATACGATGACTCTGAAAATGGAACATTAGACTGCAGTCATTTCACACTTTTCCTATGTGCCATTAGAAACCATCAAACATGTGAGATCTCAACCTGGTCACCACAAACCTGGAACAGTTTTGACAGTCTTAACACCGAAAAGAAACTCGTCTAGCGTCAGTTCGTCATCAGATGCATCGGTGTCGTCATCGTCATCGAACTGAGACAAAACGCTCTTTCTGTAAATTCCAAAATGTTGTTGATGGATATGGTGAAATGTCTTAGAATTTGGCAAGCAGCGGTTGGCTACAAGCGCTAGTATGCATTCACGGAAAGCTTACACATCTTTTGTTATGTACGACCTGTACAGACGTCTTGACACTTTAGTTCTACGTAAAAGAACATGGCCATTTTTAATTTATGCAGGCATACGGGATGAAACGTCAACTTACACGATAAGACACAAACAAACGCATAAGGTCAGCAGACAAACAGAAATATACGTACTCTTTACCAATCCATGGACTGTCCCACTGAAGTTTGGATGGATCTTGGCAAAAAGGGACGGGTGTGTCTTCGTCATCTGCCAACAGCACACATGAAATTAATGGATAAAGCAGGAGGGACATCAGAAAGTTCTGCACTTGCCAGCAAATTATGTATACATGTGCATTTATCAGCCGCTAGAAACAACAACTCAAACAATAGCAACTGTGCAGATTTTTAAGTGTTAGCGGCTGGCGACAAACATTATAGCCAGAGCGAACATGAAATGGCTAATGTTTAAGGGCCACCGAGTCTCAACCACAAGAAAACGAAATAACCCGGCGTTGCGGCGACTAAATCTCTTCTTAAAACACAGCCATACACAAAGAAACATACCGTCTGATGCTTCTTTTGAAAGTTGACCTCCAGCCAAGTGAGCGGAGGGCGGTAGTTTATCGCAAGGCAGGAAGAACTCGGGCGCTGCAAAACGTATTAAGCGTTCTGACAGCTTGATTAACGAAAAAGCTCTTACGTAATCCTCGCAACCTTACTAGTTGTTACAAGCAATCGATAGTGGACGCGCAACCGACAACTTGGTGGCCAGCACATGTAAACCAAGCTTATCGTTAATTAACCTGTATAACCTCGTTTGGATGATACACATCGCGAAGATGGGATGTGAAGAGCTTTCGGTACAAGAATAAGTTTCCAAAGTGGACATCTTATGACATTACAATAAAAGTTAGACGTCATGAAACAAAAATGCTATCAGGTCAGAGCAAAAATACGATTTCTCAAGGAGATTCATGAAGCGAGGGTGACATGACGATGGCAGGCGCAAAAACGAAACAAGCTCATATGGGTCTCTGACGCGGCCCATGCACTTCCAACGGCGCAATAAAAATCGTTCGGCTTAATTGGACCCACGCACAATGGTTCGTGATGACGGTTGGTAATTGTGTCGAAATTTCCGAGTAAATTGTCGATATCAACGCTCCTATTCCTATGACCAGTGCATTCATCACAATTTCTGAGAAGTACTGTACAAACACAGATGAAATAGCTTAAATATGACTTCTTCATATTTCGCATGGTGGCTTTCAGTTTCAAATCAGCTACCTCTTTCAAGCTACCAGGATCATTTTCGTTGTAATTAGCACGAATCTACACAACACTTACGGCTGTTGCATGAATTATTACTTAACTGTATATACGAAAACATGAAAATTTCAAATTGATTACAAAACGGAAGTGCCGGTTGATATCTGAAAAAATTATTATTTATGTTCCAACTAACAAATTGTTTACTTAGACTTCGCGCAAAATTCAAGCAAAGATGCTGTGTACGATTTGCAACATTTAATGCATGTAGGACCACAAGACATACATTTGGCACATGCGCTTGTATAAACGTCTTCGAAAACGATAGGCAATGCTTTTGAATATCCCTCTCTCTCTAGAAGTTCAACACTCAACGGAGGAAGCTCTTCAAAAAACTTGGAGTTTCGGATTAATCCGGCCATGGAGCTGTATGTTGAAAAACTGAACATACAAAAAAATGATAGAATAAACGCAACCTAAGGACAAAGGAGAACAGCGTGTGGTGAGGACACGTACCTGCACCGACTTTGTGCAAAACGAACAAAAAATTGTACGTTTTTGTGTCACAACCACGGACAGACAAGCAACCTGAACAAATACGAGGCTCTGACAGTTCTAATCATAGTGAAGCAACTGCGTAGTCAGACAACAGCTATTCGCTACAAATTAGGCCATGTTACCGGTTTTCATCATAGTCTTTCCGTGGGTTGTCCACGGTAAATACAGTTGATCTCAATCGTGTCATCAGTTGATGGTGGTTCTCGAGGGCAAGCGTTTTTACGACCTGAACAGAAAATGATGAGAACTTGCAAGTGGAAATTACGAGGCACAACTGAAATTCGACAGAGTAACGAACAATTGCCTATTAGTCATCTGGCATAAAGCTCGGCACAGACGCTTATTTGGCAAACTGCAGTTACGTTCTGACGTTATGAACATAACCCGCTTCACAAACTGTCTAGCATTGTTCAATCTAGCATATATTGTACATATGTTTTAGGCCACCAAATAGGGCTTTCACCAGTAAAAACTCGGGAGCGAAGCAAGCGGGAGGTAAGCTTTGGATCTTAGTGCGAATAAACGCTGCAATAAAAATACTCAACCATCGCTGTAAAGTTTCACCGATATCGATATCCATCTAACGTGTTCCTTGAACACACTGACACTATTCACAGTTTTTTTAAGGAAGATGTTAGGTACCCGGCATGGATCCGTAGGGACCCGATTTCTTTGATTCTAGGGACCCGATTTTCTCTGATTTTAGGGACCCGATCATAATTTTCTCTGATTCTAGGGACCCGATTTGAAATTCTAGGGACCCGAATACGCCTTAAAACACCCTGCTATTCATACTAATAGTTTCTCAACTTTAAAGTACATTGCCGTTAGCCATCCACTGTGGCTGCTGCCCGCTTGGATGTTTTCGTATTCAAGATGAATCACCCAACATATAAACGCCTTGCAGCTCACAAAAACTACTCAACCAGTTTACGCAATCATTTTTTCTCAATGCGGAAGGCAGCCAAGCAGGTGAGCACACGCTGCGGTTTCACCTGAACTGTCATATTTTATAGACCAGTGGTTCTCAAAGTGGGCGGAATCGACCCACTGGGGGCGATTTTGAAGGGCAGGGGGCAAAAAAACCTAAGGGTGCAAAACAACACAAAGGTGGTCAAAATGATCAACCACTAATCGATCATTGAGTTAACGTACTATTATGACTTGTTAGTTTCTTGCAAATTTTAATTGACTATGATAATCGTTGGAGGTTGTTGCTAAAGCAATTTATCCGTTAAATTTTGTACTCTGGATTGTCCATGTGTCCAGCTACAGTGTAGATTATTTTCACAAGAATTATGAACGCAATATTAGCGTCGTAATAAAATTGCTTAGTTCAGCTATTTAATGGCTTGATTCAGCTACTTAATGCTTTCTTTAAATCATTTTTTTTATTTACTACCTTGTGTTTGTTTTATCAGGCTTGGGCGGTGAAAACGACGTGTCGAGAGTGAAAAGGGGGCGATGGTATAAAAAAGTTTGAGAAACACTGTTATAGACCGTCTTTAAGCAAATTTGTTGATTGTGGAAACAAGAAACTTTAGAAAAAATGATGTTGGCAAACCCGCGTTGATAAACTCCACCAATAACTGGCCTGAGGGTATGACAAGCTCAGAAAGTTCTCATTTCACGAAAAAATACGTGCAGGTATGCGCATGCTAATCCAAAATCCAAAGGTCTTGCTTGTGTACAGATATGGAAAGTGGCATTAAATAACAGAGAAGCAACGGCTGTCGCACCTAAAAAATGCTTGTAATCAAAATATTGGAAGAACTCTCATTAGCTTATTCTGCGCTTTTGAAAACGCGCCAAATTTATCAACAGTCAAAGCTGACGCCTGAAGTTTGCATAATTTTCTTGTATGCAAACCACGAGTTTTGCTGAACAGTGGTACAGTGTACTTGTTGTCTATCAGTGAAGTATCTTGCCATCAAATATTGCAGGTTTTGTGTACATGCACGGACTGACTGACTTTACAATCATATCCGGTCGCAATGACTCAATGCAAAGCAGCTAGACAAGAAGATGAAGCCTGCATTTACAACGTCGCAGACAATCAGAGTTACCTACAACGGCATTATAAGACCAAATGTCTGCATCAAATAATCGCATCCCATTTTTATAGAAATAGAACGGTAGCCCTATTGTTGTTTGATAAATGTATGGGAACAACAGAAAAGTGATTTAACTTATACAACATTACAAGTACTTTGGTATGTCAGCGAAAAATAAAACGGTTGAAGAGACCGACTTAGGAGTTATGATTTAAGTTACCTCTGATAGTGAAAAAATTGGTCGAGACATACTGAAGCGTGAATGTCCATCACAACAACCAGACTGTTGCAGGCCAACGTTGCACCACCGTCGGCGTCAAATTGCTACTTAAACGATTTTAAGTCCAGCACTATTATTATGCAGTGATTTTACATGGATCAGATTGAGACATGTAAGTTGCCTTCGCACTGTACTATTACACAGTAGGACCCACGCAAATAAAAACGAGATTTGAAACACGCGACGTTTCGGCAAAACCGAACGTGGCAAAAAAGATGAGGACAAAAACGTATCAAACACATACACATAGTAGTAATCACTTCCCGATGTATGACGCACACTAACCCGCCTTTCTAATGAGCCATACCTTACGATTGAGACACACGATGTCAAGTATGTACGACCAGAGTCCCAGTAAATGAGAGCAAGTTGAGGCGAGATTCATGTTCACTTGATTGATTATGTCGTCCTTGTCTCTTAAGCCCTGGATGTAAATGCTTCGTTACCACGTCAGATAATGCGTGTAGAAAATGCATTTGTACCAGCGTTAGGACGCTTCATCAGCGCACCATCTTGATTTGGACTCTCAAAAATTCGAGGTTCACATTGCTATCATAGCACTGTTGATGGTGCTGACTTCAGTCAATTGTGACCTCTTTTTGAGATAGAGACTTGAAAGATACCATGAAGTGCGCTAAAATCCTAAAAGGGGCAGTAGAAGAACAGAAACTAGATAATATTTTCACATCTACTGTGTACACTCGATAAGTTGTTGCTTTGGTTGAAAATTTTACTATCTGTAACGTTCATCCGGTAGATGACGAAACCATCAATGATGCTGACGTTGACTTCCCAGTATCCATAATGCAAATGCATCGAAATGCTGGCTGAACGGAAGCAAAGTACGAGTTCCAATACGTTAACCAATACACCTTACGCAGGGCTCTGAAATGCTTGTATAACAACATCTTTTATTACATGCTTAAATCTATTTTACGTGAGCAAAACAGATGTTTCTAAAACTTTTTAATCAAAAAAATTGCTGTACAAACCTCACTCTTCATCCAAAATGATTGTCCAATTAAATATTTACCTGCAAATGCGAAGTCAACTGCTTGAACTTCTCAGCTGCATCCAGTAATTCTTAAAATAATGGGCCACAAGTCAATGAACTGATACATATTGCGCTTTGAAACGCATGTCATGACAAAGATTTGAACGTTTGTTCAACAAAACAGTGGTATGTGCGACGTTTCAACAAAAGCTAAATTAACTGCAGAGTTCCTAAGTCTATGGCATAAATAAGGTCCCATATGGTGCCTCTTTGCTGTCAAATAAAGACAAAAAGTTTAGTTTTCCCAAAACAAAAAATATAACAAATACACACACTACAAATTTTGTTTTTAAAAGATCTATTTGCCTTATTGAAATAAAAATTAACGAAAAATGTCGCAAAAGAGCATTTTGTTACGGAAAACCTTTACCTATCAGAAGTATACCCTAAACATAAAAACTTATTTTTGCTTCACTGAAAATTTTGAAAAATCTTTAGGATTGCTAGAAGTTATATTAAAAATGTGGACACTCACAAGAAAGCAGACTGAACAAACAAACAGGTCAGGTCAACCAGTCCCGCTTTGCTGGGATGAGACGGCTTATAAGCTTATTATGTAACTATGTCATGCCACCAAGCATAATGCGCCACATGAAACATAACAATCCATGTAGCGCACAACATACACACTAGCAAACACAGCGAGGTGCTTAAAATGATTTAAGCAGGACAATCGTCAAAAAAGTGCGTTAAATTAGCCGCCTTTAAGAAAGTGTAAAATATTTTGTGGGCACACCAGCAGCGTAATTTTTATTTCCTGCGCAAAAATTAGCCAAAATAGTCGCACACAGAAAGTCACGTTCTTTCAGCAAAAAAAACTTTCCCTCTCTCATTCCACATTTCATAACTGATGCTGCATTCCTCTATGATAGAAAAAAGCAACGAGGTAACAAAACTCAGAACTCTATGCAAAATCCGAAATAGATGCCGTGTGCGAAAAAGATCAAATAAAGCAGACTAGTTCCCACAACGGGTTTGGCTACAAGCACTAGAGCTATATGCAGTCATAAGCGTAGGCAAAATAGTGTAAAGGGTACCGGGCACCCTTGGGTTTCTCAAACTTTTGAAGTTGCAACACGTTCTTTGTAAATATTTCGGGAAGCTCATCTGCCTGCCACATCTTTGCTCGTAAGGCAAAAAAGCGTTCATTATGATGCAACGCAATGGGGGGTGTCACGAAAAAAAACGCTCCACACAACTGTGCACGCAAACTACAGTACAAGGAAGTCAAATATTCGGTAGAAGACCTGAACCTAGCTACTTTTTCAAAGTGACGCAACGTGATCAGAAACGTCTTTAGTGCAGACTACATGGAGCAAATGCAATGCCAAGTACCTGCATACTACGATTTGTTGTTTCATCAATGTGCTTTGTGTCACTTCAACTAGCATATGTTATCTTTCTACTTCGGAGACGCCAGGACTTCGATAAACAAACTTTAATCAGGCTCTACTGGCGCTAAAAACATACAAACACGTTAAAAACTTGCCAACGTTTCGACAGTTGATACAACTGTCTTCATCAGGGCTAAAAAACGAAATGCCATGACATGCGAGCACAGATGTTATAGA
>JGI24158J21664_10008219_pt1 | contig 13876 bp, 8 predicted proteins | sample Ectturendosymbi3_FD_21664 | JGI IMG/M metagenome (IMG submission 21664) | reverse complement strand
CAAAAAAACCGCATTCCCCAACCAAAAAATTTTTTTTCAAGTGTAATCTACTAGGCTGGCCAATCCGGTTGAGCCCTTGAACAGCTCTCTAGCGCAATCGATGGAGGAGCTAGGGCATTGGTAAGGCAACTGAAAACTGCTGTTTAAGCTGAAATCAAAGTACGAATATATTGTACCTCGGCTCTCAAAGTGTTAAGGTTAGGGGTTAGCAAGGGTGCAACTAGGACTGTTTAGTCGGCATGCCAAGTCGCTTTAAATCTGTCACGGTTTTGCATTTGACAAAAGTGTGTTGGACATAGAATTTCAAAAAGGTAGCCGGTTGCATTGCAGAGTGGCTTGCCTAATTTCAGAAAAACACGAANGCATACACCAGGAGCGACTCCAGATCAACAGCGTAATTTGGGCTCATCACATGATTATACTGACTGACACTNAATGCAACCGTTTAAGGCTTGGGTTACTAATTTCATTTGCTCTCATTCTGGCTAGCACAATCGTTGCTCTGTGACTTTGGTTATGTAACAATGTATGACGAGTTCTCAAGAGAACTTGTTCGTTGTTGCATAACGTTCGTCACAGAGCAATGATAACGCCGTCCTCAGCGTGCTAGGCTCATTCATATTAACCCGAGTTGCTGGACAATTTACTGTTCGTTTGAAATTATTCTCTAATAGGAGCTGTCCATAGATTGGAATTCCAATCCAATGTTCTATGCAAAACACTGATTGAAAAAACATCCAATCTGATATAATTTATATGTTAAAAACACTTTATTACTAAAGTAGCTCGGGCTGTTACGGATGAGCTCAGGTAAACCTCTGCATACTAGGCTCACTCATATTAGCCCGAGTTTCTAGACATTTACCGTTCGTGTGAAATTATTCTCGAATGAGAACTGTCTGTTAGATTCGAATTCAAATCCAGTGTTCTGTGTAAAACCATTGCTTCAAAATACATTCACTCTGATATTAATTATAGTTCACAAAACACTTAATCGCATAAGGCAGCTCGGGCTCTAATGGAGGGATAACATTAAGTGGAGGGTCGGCGGGCTGGAGGGCCATGTTTCCAAATGAAAAACCTGATCTTTCGGTGGGCTGCACAGAAGACAGAAGGGTGGGCCGGCGGGCTACACAAAAAGGCGGTCCAGAGGGTTGCGGAAAAGGGTGGGGTGGGTTGCAGAAAAGAGCAGCCCTTCGGCCAGCCCTTTTCCGCAGGCTAGCTGAATGTGCAGCCCACTAGCCTGTCATATTATGCAGCCTGCTGGCCCACCCTTCTGTGCAGCTCGCCAGCCTGCGGAAAATTCATGTTTTTCATTTGGCAACACGGCCCTCCAGTTCGCTGGCCCTTCGTTTAGTGTTATCCCTAATGGAGTCCAAGTAAAGCGTGAGTGAACGAAGTCAAAAGCACCCGTTCTAATGATGTTTTATGATTCGCATCACTTGCAACATAAACGTGAAAGGCTAGACATGGAACAAAAATATATGGACAGTGACAAGACCCAGAGAAAAGAGCCTGAGTTAACAACTTTAATAAGTGAAATGGGTGATGACACAAATATATATAGCAAACAAGTTTATGTTCTGCAATATAAATTATAATTTAAGACCCGGGATAAGCCCGAGGAGCGACTGGCATATGTGTGTGTGACCGTGCACCTGTATGATGATCATGTTCTACTCCCTCCTTGTTCTTCTGTGATGCTACGATGTATATTTATGATGATTTAAACACTTGCGACATGCTCTTGTTGAATGTGAGATCAAGTTTTTAAATGTGGCTTGGCTGCTACAGGTCACCATATGATGTCAACTTCGATTTCTCTGAAGCTTGCAACTGAAACACGCTTGGAGAACTATCTGTAGGAACGATTTCATGGAGGTTTCCTTCATTTGAAGCCGAGTTGGGCTTTTAGAAATTTGATGTTATTTATTTTAATTTTTCAGGTGGAGGAGGCATTATGTCTAAAATAATTGTTTTTCACTGTACCATGAAAGGCTGTTAACTCACAAATTTGTGAACTTCCAATAACCTCACTTTACACCAAACATTTTTAATCTTAAAAAACACAAATCAATCATAGCTGGCGCTAGGTTATAACCAGGACTGTGGAGCCTGAACTTAAATTTCGGGCTCCAGGCATTAATTTTTTGGCTCCAGCTCTAACATCTAGAAGTTTTTGGCTCTAGCTCCAGAACAATTTGGTCCAATAAAAACTAAAATTGTTTTATTTGTACAACTCGCTTGCGCAACAAACTGTCTGTTGAATGGGAACCCAAATTTCAGGATCCAGCTCCACCATCTGAAATTTTTTGGTTATGACTCCAGTCATCCAAAATTGCTTGGACTCGGACTCCACAGCCCTGGTTATAACACATGGTGTGAAAAATAAAAATTGGCTTAAACACCATTTGTCAGCAATGGTTGTTTCATCATCCAGCCTATAGTCAGTGCCACTATTTTGTGGTAGCACTGAAGAATGAGCAAAACAGAATATGCTATTCCAGAACTATGTTGACATTGAAGTGACTCCACGCGCAGCACCAAGCATTGTCATCAGGTGGCCTAGTTCCACAAAGCTTGGTCAAACCTGTACGAACTCCCTACCTCATTGGAAACTAGCTGAAAATGCGGAAAAAACTATTCTTGAAGAAGTTTGGTTTTTACTTTACTTCTGTCCAAAACTTTTACTTAATTGGTACAGTGTAGGGTTATCATATCTGAAGAGGCAAAATTTCTGACAGTCTCAATGGCTAATTTTTGCGACAACAAAAAATGGATATACGGCATTTTTCAGTATGTTCTTAAACAACTGCCAATCCATCGCAAAGCAGCATCACCATCACTGAAGAAAAACATCACAGAATTGTTACATAATAGGTTGCATGCAGTTTTTCTTTCCCAGTCCTGAGTATTCATATTTTTCAGAGGATCTAATGATAACATCCTTTGAACCTTTCAAAAATGCAGACATTAGACCATTTTAAAAAATTATTTCCGGACACAAATTTTAACACCAAAATTCCAGACGTGTCTGGGAAATTTCGGAGATATGAACCCTGGTATAATATCGCTGACAGCTTAATTCATTGGTAGCGCTTACTAACTGACTTTCACCAGATTATAAACGTTGCACAAAACTTGCCACGTTGTTTCACTGCATCTGCAACACACATCCTGCTTAGCATTTAAATCTGGGGTGATCATAATGACATGACAACGTGGGATATAACATTACAATTCTCCTGGAACACCGGACTCCATCACGTTCTACGGAACACCTGTGTTCCGTGGAATTCCAGACTCCCATCATGGAACAATGAGGCTGTTACATAACAGTTGTGATAAATTTTCAATAAAAATGCAGCTAGTTTTGGTGACAGTACTGAAAAAGAATACAGTTATGCGAAAAAGACGAGGCGGAATGACATAGAGAAACTTGCGCAGAGTAAACACAATGCTGTTCCAAGCCGCTTCAACCTTTACTTCATCCTTATACAGTTAGTATGCTTGGACCAACGTTGTGTTCAAGAGTTTATTGCTGACATTACATCCTGTTCATTCTTTTTCATTCCCGTCACCCAGCGTAGCTGCTTCTACTGAAAATTTATCCCTACTGTTACATAACAGTCCAATTCATTCAATAAGATCGTTGTTTGTCACTTCAACTTGAGTTAAACCAGCATAGCCTTGTCAAGTCTACCCATTCAAAACTTGCGTCTCGTAGTTGATTGCCAACTCCGTTTGACTATTTCCAGTTGCGCCACTGGAGGTTAGCGTTAGTTTTAGGGTTAATCTTTTGTGTTTACTTCGTTTCTGCCAAGCCTGTTGCTGCTGCCATCTTGGCGCCAAAAAAAACTGAAAGTCAGCAAGGTGAGAGTTGAACCGAAAACCATTGGCATAGCAGCCGTACCGCATAACCCCTAGGCTACAAGATGCTTGCTGTTTGAATGACAAACTGACAATTTTATTTGAATTGTGTCAGGCTAGGCATATCCGTAGTCACTTCCAAAAATACACTGCCTTCAGAACATTTTGCGCCTTTGTGATTGTATAAATTGCCATAGTTAAAAGAAAGTGGCTACGGAACCACCCATGGATCTTATTTCAAAACTTATTTGACCGCACCACTTTCCATGACGCTCTTTTAATAAAGCAGTCAGTTTTAAGTGGTGGCCTCCTGGTAGTGTAGTGGATGCAATTCATGTCTGCTGTGCCAATGGTTTTCCGTTTGCCTCTCACTATGGTGATTTATGTTTTTGTAGTAGTGACTGGTTGCATGTTTGAATTCATGGGACCAGTTTTTCTTTACTTTTTTCAAAACTTTCTGAACTTCCACTTTAGGGGTTAACGTTAGGTTAGCATTAGATCAACGTTAGGTTAGTGTTAGGATTAGGACAGGGGTTCTCAACCGAGGATAATTCCCCACGAGGGAGAATTTTGTATTTGCAAGGGGGGAATTTTGTACTTAGGATTTTGTTTACAATGTACTATAGTTTAGCTTAGCAATTGTGAAGAGCTTAGTTTCTCTTCATAGTGTACTGATGTAAGTGTTCTTTACAAACAAAATTTCTAAAAGGTTAAAGGAGTGCATGGGATAAAAAAGGTTGAGAACCACTGGATTAGGACTATGGTTGTGGTTAAGGATATGTTTTAGGTTTACCTTTTGCATTTATGTTTCTACCAAGCCTATTGCATTCTCATCTTGCATTACTGTCATGTTACAAGAGGTGGTCGAATAAGGTTTCAAATTTGAAGATCCACTGCTGGTTCTGTAGCCACTACCGAGTGAAAACGTAATTTTGACCACAGCTTTTCTAGAAACAGCCATTTTATCCATTTTTTATTAGGATTTTGGCCAGCTATAGAAAATATCTGGCAACCCTAGTGTAGTTCAAAGTGCTGTGGAACTTTAGTTCAATTATCGAAAATTGAAAGTGTGGGAAAAAATATGAATCACAAAATTCTTAATTATTGAAAAATCAATATTCCCAATAACATTGCCATTGTCAAAAACTTTTTTGCCAAAAATTTGCCGTCATATCCTTTGTCAAGCATCTAGTAACTCTGCTGCTAGCTGAAACCACAACACATTTGGTGAATCTAGGCTATTATCCAAGTCTTTAGAGCCCTTGGTTGGCTTTCTAGCATATCTCGAGCCAAAATTATGGTGCAAAACTAAAAATTGAGTGAAAATCTAAGTCCAACACAAATTTTCACCCATTTTTTGTTTTTTCAGCCACAATTTTGATTTCAGATATGCTACATATCCAATCAAGGGCTCTAAAGACTCGGATGATAGCCTAGTTTTAACAAAAGCTTGAGCCTAAAAAATAACTTGTTTGGTCGGCACCCAGGGCTAGGTAACCTCAGCCAAAATGGTGAAAACATGCCCCCATTACGATGTCACCCACAGAAAACCCAAAACGAAAAAAAAAGTTTTAAAATCTAAACTAGAAGACTTCCTGAATCTGTAGAAGGTTTGAACACTGCCTAGCTCAATTGGCTGACAAGTTACGGTGTTGCAAAGCTCTGAAAGAAAGTAGCGCCTACTATACTTATAGGTAAACTGCCCGGTAACTGTGGCTATCGCTGCAGGGAAATCACCTGGGGTTGAAAGTAGAAACAGAACTGTGGAAAGCTGAGCTGTTTAAAACCACAATTGATTTGAATTTTTTTTCTCTATGTAGAAAAGAGTAACACAAATGAACATAAAGCAAATGGAATATAAAAATAGGAAGAACAAAGTAAATCAATGTACGGATATATCAAATGAAGGTAGAAGGCAAGGAACGTAAAATGTTGAGAAATAAACAGATAAAAAAGCAGGATATGCACATGTGAAAGAAGCAGCAATGCAGGTTATAAATTGGGAAGTGTTTAAGTGAATATTACATTAAGGATGTGGATGGATATTGCTGAAGTATTATACTACGACAAAAGTAGTTTAAACTCTGCAGACCATGAAAACCCATTACACTTAGTGATGTGTATTATGAAACATTTGGAGGTTCCAAAATTTTTGAGGATCTTTATTTCGAATCCAGAATATAGAATCCTATTCTGTAATGGAATCACTGTAGATTGTGAAGCGCAAAGCATCAATGTACACTGGTTTGGGGACTGCAGGAGCCGATATATTGGCTTTGCAGCACAATCTTTACCATAATTCATGAAACACTGAAGCTATGCAGAAGTTTAAGACATAAGAAAGGGTTTTTCACGGCACATTTTTGGGGTGTTGACGATGCATTTCTGGTGTCATTTGTGGCGTCAGACTAAGGAAAATCAAAATTTTGGTGTAGGCAAGAATAGCATGGGTTATGTTTAAAGACATGTAGATAGAGATCCAAACACATTAGAAAAATTCATTCTACATAAAAAATGTTGGCAATGACCACAAGGTTGTAGAAAGGTGTATCCCTAAAGGGGCGCACCTAAACTGCTGTAGCTAACAGCATTTACTGTTTCTGGTTGTCTACTTTAATTGCTACAGGTACCGTAATTTGAAACTACCAACTACTCGCATTGCACTTTTGGCCCTTGGAAAACCTTTTTTGCCACCCTTGGAAAATCCACTATTGTTCCCCCCTGGAAAAAATCCTTCCAATGTCCATCGTCCGGTTAATTGCATAACGTTTACTCGCATAAACGATATTCGCATACAATTATTGTTTTCATTTTTTGATTAGAATCACTTAATTGCATATTTTTCTTTAAACGAAAGATAAAGTGCACTGCGCAGGCTGCAGATGATAGCTGCGATGCGATTAATTTGACTGTCCCCACAGGGATGGCCAGAAAACAAAATTGCCACCTTTTGCTGAGATGTGAAAATCAACACTGCAGGTTCAACCTCAAGTGGGAAATTTGTAGATTCAACTGATTAGACATCAGCTTTAAACTAATTGGCCTTAAAGAAAAGATCTAGTGTTAGTAACTTGTGTTCTTCCCAGTCTATTCTCAAGGAAAAGTACACGGCAATTTAAGCAGGGTTGATTGATTTGAATCAAGTCATTGTGCAACAACTTCTCATTTGCTTCTCAATTGACGACCGTTTGTCTGTTAAACACTGCAGGGTTTTAAAATGTTAGGACCAAGTGATGTTTAGAAAACTAGAAGCACTTATATATCCCACAGTTCTACAAATCCCTTGTGTTCAGCATCAAGCTACCAGATATCAATAGTGTCAGGTAGCAACTTAAGAAGTATGTGGACTGAAATTCTAGCAAGGTGGTAACTTGCAGATATTTGTCTGATGGATAAGCGTATTGTAGCCTAGGCCTAGTAGAGGACATAAGATAAAAAACTGCAATCACGCCTTTGTTTAGAATGCTGATTAGCAATCACACCCTCTGTTAACGCTGTGAGCTTGTTGAGTGTTTCTTTGGAGCGCCGAGAGTGCCACTGCGAAATTTATTGCAACTGCAGAACTTGTTGAAACCATTTGTTTTGCTGACTTTGCAATTTTTCACGTTTATTTAATACAGATTTATTTTGAATGTAAATATTTGAAACAACTTTTGTTTTTTAAAATTTTTCTTCTATCACATTGTAATGGAGCATATATGTAGAACCAAAAGCAAACAAATTTGATTGTTTTACTGCTTGCATTGCTCATGTTATTCAATCAACTTCAAAATAGCATATAATAGTGTTTACGATATAGATCCAATCTTCTCAAATCAGTCATAGTCAAACTGTCATACACCTATTCAGTCAAAACTGTCATACACCTATTTTTTGAAAAAAACAAATAAACTAAGCATTCTACCAGTGTAGCTAAATTGAGCAAGTAGATTTCCACTGCACACATAACTATACATATAACTGCACACATGTAACTACACATAACTATGCATATTATGCAGTCATGCAACTATGGATATTTTATAGCCTAAACAACAACCTTTAATCAACTTCTTCCAATTTTACTTAGATGTGTTATATGAATTTATGGTTATGTTGTGTGTGATTAGTGGCGCATCTAGCCTGAAAAAAAGGGGTCTGTTGCAGTAGGGCAACTTTTGACATCACTTTTCAGCATAAAACCACATTTTCTCTTNAGATTAAACTCGACTGATGAATTTTACCATGCCGCCAAAGTATCATATCGGCAAAATTCCACTGATATACAGTATATCAGCAATATTTGCTCATAAAAGCAGCTATACTGTTTTTCTACACAGAGTGTTCGGAAACCCAAGTTGCTGCTTCGTCTATGATTAATTAACACAAATTCTGTGTACTGTTCCTTATGACATGCTGCCCTCCGACTACATCAAGTAGTGCGCAATATTTGAACCACTTCGGAATCATCCCAGTAAACTGGTCTATGACGTAATATTCGCTTTCAGTTTTTTGCATGGTAAGCAGATAGCTGCCTGCAAACAAATCAGGGTAGCCTACATGTGGCGATTGACTATTTTAGTGACCTGGGTTTGTGCTTAATTCTATGTCATGCGCTTTTTTATCGTACTGAAGTATTGGCTTTCAACTGTGGTTTGAGACATATTTCTCCGCAATTTAGTTTAAATGAATTATGGACTTAGGAATTAAACTGAAGTCAATGTCTGTGAGATCCTGAAGGTGAACATCACTCAGTTTGCCTTTAAAGCCTTGTATTGCAGCAAAGGGCCTTGTATTTGTTAAAGGGTTAAAGCAATACACGCCTTGTATTGCTCTAACCCTTTAACTTTAGATTTATTTTTGACACCAAGTGATTTTTAAATTCAATTTTTGCAAAATCTGCACATCCTGCTGTGAGTTTAAGATTTATCGACTTTTCCTGAAAAACCTACTACTTTTCAAAAATATGGTAGTGGTGATTCTATTTCATGTTTGTGACAGTTATTTCATCACTTCAACTTTGCACCCTGCCATTTACCAAGGTGTTGTTTTCGACACCCAGTGCTTCGAGTTAGCCAAAACTAGTTACTTGTTTCTCGTGGTACTTTTTTCACAACTAAATAAGTTGATTGTTTCATGTGCTGACTGATATGTTTACAGTCTGGTGCAAACATGCTGTTTTGTTTGGACTTCAATGTTGTTTGTCAGGTTTTGCTATTCAGGTATTTGGGTAGTTGTAAATTCGGCAGTGCATTGAGTGAAGTCATTTCTTATTGTTGAAGTTGTTCGGTTGTTTTTCCGTAATGTCCCACATTCGAATGACAGCAGAAGATGTTGCTAATGTGGCCCTTGACTGGTGTACGGATGATGGTACAGTAAACCTTGCTTAATCTGGATTCGGTTAATCCAGATCTTTGTCAAAGTCAGATAAAACTGGTGGTACGAATGATTTCTTACGTTTTCTTAACACTTTGAGAACCGCTCTACGATATATTCGTACTTCGATTTCGGCCTAAAAAACAGCAGTTTTCAGTTGCCTCACCAATGCCCTAGCTCCTCCGCTGATTATGCTAAAGAGCTGTTCAAGGGCTCAGATGGATCGGCCAGTCTAGTAGATTGCACTCGAACAAAAATTGTTTGGTTGAAGTGTGGATTTTTTGTGACTGATGTCATAAGTGAAGTAGTTTCAGGGTCATTTTGGCTCATGTTGCCTGGCCTACGGCCCAACCAGTAGGCCAAAGTGTTTCGCTGAAGTTTTCATTAGAAACTAGGCTCGAGTCGGAGTCTTTTGAGCCTTTGATCGACTTTCTAGCGTTTCTGGTTCAAAATTTATAATCTAAAATAAACAAATTAATTAATTATCTAATTAGCTAGTTAGTCAGATCACAACTTTTGAACCCGAAGCCCCAGTAGGTCATCCAAAGTATCAAAAGACTCGGATTGTAGCCTAGTTTCTAGTAAAAACCAGCGAAATACTACCACCTAACGGTTGGCGCCCAGGGCCAGGCAAAGTGGGCCAAGGTGGCCTAAAAGTCTTCCACTTATGACATCACTCACAAAAAACCCGCATCCCCAAGCAAAAATTTTTTTTCAAGTGCAGACTAGAAGACTTGTCGTGTCTTTTAAGACTTTTACCGGGTCTGTAGAGCATATCGGACCTGAGAGATTCCTCGCAAAGCCACGTCCGTTAGGCGTTTTTTTTCCAAAAATCCCCATAAGCAGCCGCATGCCAAAGAGTTTATACAAATCTTTGGTTTATGTTAAACGCATATCGCGTCGAACATAACACTTAGGCACGTTTCCGCACCAGGGTTTCAGTCTATTAATTAGTGTTGAGTTTGCATGTGAAGTGCAGAGCATTATCCCTGAGCGTATTGTACTCGGTAAGATGTTTGGCGGGCATCACCTTCCATACAGAGTAAGTGCTTAAGGACCATTCACAAAATACCAGATTTTTTTGTAGCCAAGTGATCTGAATTTATCACCTTAAGATTATTCATTACTGCTTGGGTATGGCAATTGCCAACCTGATGTACCATTGTAAATACATCAATAAATTTGTTTTACTTCTGCGAAAATCTGCCGTTGCGTCGTAAATGTGTTGAAATTAAATGATTCTCACCTATATCTCAGTCCCGAAATGACGTCAGGCTATAGAAACAACCATCTTCGGTTAATCCGGATGTTTGCTTAAACTAGATAAAATTGTCGGTCAAATCAAATCCGGATTTAACCGAGATTTACTGTATATCATATGAAGAGGAACAGAAACGTGAATCAGGTGAAGATGTAGCCGTACCCGCTGTTGGTCAGTCCGCACCAGCTGAGCTGCGGTTCAGACAGAGAACATCAGTAAATGAAGAAGTTAATGCATGTTCGAGAATATCTCATGGTTGCTTCGCTGCAAGCTCTATTTATAGATCATCATTGGTAGGAAGAACCTCAGGACTGTCGCGGAAGAGCAGCTTTTGATGTCACTTTTCAGCATGAAACTGCATTTTCTCTTANGACTANAAATCGACAGATGAATTTTGAAATATTGCTAAATTTCGGAAGCCCAAGTTCCTTAGGATACACAGCCCTCCGACTGCATCAAGTAGTGCGCAATACTCATACCACTCCACAATTGTCCCTGTAAACCGCACCATGACGTAACATTCGCTCACAGGTTCTTGCGTGCGTGGTAAACAGATGATTGCCTGCAAACATATCAGGGCAACTACCGTATTTTTTGGACCATAAAGCGCACTTAAAATCCTTTAATTTTCTCAAAAATCAAAAGTGGGCCTTATAATGCGGTGCGCCTAATGTATGAATCTGGTTGTTGATTTCTCATCTAGTACCAGTTTTATGTGGTAAACAGTACCATTTATTTAATTGCTAGTTATGATTTTTTGTAAGCAGACGTAATAAACCAACAACAATTGCAATGAGCAGCACACGAGAGTAGCTAGCACATACTGCAAATAGTATAACTCAGAGAAGCTCCTGACTACATTGGCGCACGCCGAAACAAACCTGTGTACAACCTTATTCCTTTTGTGTCTAGCGGATTGGGCATGCGTGACAGATTGTACTCCCTCGTATGTAATGACATATTAAACTCCCAGTGGCAACTCAGGCACTCGAGCCACTCTGGCACTTGGGGGTTGTTGGGAAAGAGTTGAATACAGTTTGACTTATGTAAGTTTTGCTTCATTTAATGAGCCTTATAATCTGGTGTGTTTTATGCATGGAAAAACAACAGCTAGCATTCAATTTTTGATACTGCACCTTATGATCCTGAAATACGGTAACTACAGTCAAACCTTGTTTGTCCGAGCTACTTTGTTTCGTCAAATAATGTCGGTTTAGCAAGGTATTCAGAAAATCGGAATCAGACCTGTAGCCACGGGGAGCATTTGCGGGCAATCCCCCCTAAATTTTTTTGTGCTCCTCCAAATTTTGTTTTGCCAAGAAATTTTTTTATTAATAAATACAATAAAAACATAAGTCTTGACCCTAAACCTTGAGACCTAGGCTACGGGTCTGGCCTAACAGAAACTTTCAAAAGGGAAACAGAAAGAAACTGTAGAGTCAGACGAACTGTCAACTTAAGCACATATGTAGGCTGCATGTGAAACATGACTAAACGAAACTCTCATAGTTGTTTTTGTTTATTAGCAGACCTGTATACATATGCAAGCATGCATTCAGAATGAGATTTAAATGCGAAAAAAATCTGTACAGGAGACCTGTAACTGCATCCTGCAGGGTCTGCCACTGTTACATTCATTGTGCTTAGAAAATTGACTTTCACCCTTCCATTGTGATTTAACAAACAACTAAGTAACAGTTGGCGTAATACGGTTAAACGTTTTTTTTCTATTGATATGACATACCCCTTCCTAAATTTCCAAATCGGTGTTGGACAGCGAGGTTTCCGGATAAAAGGGGTGAAATGCATTGAGAAATCTGTTCCTAGCAATTTGTTTCGGATAGTGGGGCTTCCAGTTGATTGGAGTTCAGACAAACAAGTCTGACTGTGTTTAGAATAGATAGTGGGATTGATTCCAAGTTATCATTGCTTTTGGGCACAGCGCCTTTATTACATCACAATTGCTGTTTGTTCCTACGAATATGGTGCTGAAAAGATACTTAGCTTGTCGAACATTCAGCAAATGTCAATCGTACAGCAATGAGAGCTGTTTATCCAAACGTACATGCACTTATAAAATCAATGCTGACAAACTGCGTTTATGGAGTGCTGTCTATCAAAGATGATGGTGTTATAAATATACTTGCAAAATCACTGCGGAGAATAACAATTGAATTGCAACTGCTCTGATTACTTTTCATCGTAATGTAAAGGTGAATTACTCAATCAATATAGGACTTCTTGTGCAGAAAACATCGTCCACTGCTTAATTCTAGAAAGGCTATTTTCGAAATACAACGCTTGACTGATATTTTGTTCAGATCATGCGGCCACAGTTTCTGAGGCTTGCTGTCATGCCTTTCAATATGAAAAGTTGCTTATAAAAATATAGTTTCAGTGGAAACGAACCCACGTTACTTGGCGTGATGCTGAGGAAAGCCTAAACTTACTTAATTTTTTCATGACCCAAGTTAGTGTAAACAGCAGATAAAATTAGCCCAAAACTGCAAAATGAAACGATTGTGATTGGAGACTGTCCTCTTGCCATGAAGAGAAATATTACAAACAGCTCCTGTGTGTGCGTGGCAGTGTATGAGATTCTGACAGCATTAGAGCCGGCACTACCAGAGGAGGAAATTCAGAAACACATACGTTCGACTCAATATCAATTTTGAGTGTTCAAAAACCTGGATTGTTTCATGTCACTGCGCAGGTGCTGTTTCGACAAGGCAGTAACGTTGTTGTTTTGTAATAGTACTATGCAACATTACAAGCGAAATGTAGGCTGTTGCCTGTTCCAAAACACCCGCATTAGAGACCTGCAGTAACAGCGTTTGATATTTTATCGGCTTTAATGCTGAGTATCTATGGTGCAAAGGGGTTTGTCATGACAGCCAAACAGACCCCCTAGATGCACCCCTGGCTGTAAGTACATGAATCCCTAAAAATATAGGCAGCCGACTATAGTAAAAGTTTGCAATGCATGGAAGCACTTCATGCCACCTTCATTCAATTGCAAAATACACCAATGAAGAAAAGGAGAGAATGACTTTGGCTCGAGCATGTGGGAGCTACAGTTGTTTATTGCTCTCCAGTACGTCAAAGGACCCACTTCATTTTCTTAACTCTTTGGCATCCGGCTGCTTATGGGGATTTTCGGAAAAAAAGCCTAAACGCATGTGGCTTTGCGCAGGAATTTCTCCGGTCCGGTATGCTCTACAGACCTGGTAAAAGTCTCAAAAGATGCGGCAAGTATTCTAGTCTGCACTCGAAAAAAATATTTTGCTTGGGGATGCGGGTTTTTTGTGAATGACGTCATAAGTGGAGGACTTTTAGGCCACCTTGGCCCACTTTGCCTGGCCCTGGGCGCCAACCGTTAGGTGGTAGTAT
>JGI24158J21664_10008218_pt1 | contig 13876 bp, 8 predicted proteins | sample Ectturendosymbi3_FD_21664 | JGI IMG/M metagenome (IMG submission 21664) | reverse complement strand
ATTATTCACGAAATTTAGTTTTATTCAACTTTCGTGGTGATAACGCCAGAGTCTTCCAACGAGTTTCCATGAATCTCAATATGACGGTTGGTCAAGCGGCATGCGAACTATTGCGTCGATATACTCAAAGCACGACGGCTGCGTCCTGCTTTTGCTGAATCGTACCGATTGCTACGTGTGATTCTATCAAAACAACTTGTGGCTGTTCATGTTTGAAATGCACCTGATCAGTGGCAGAAATGACGGGTGGCAGAGGTGCGAACCGCCACCCCCCTCCCAGCCAAGCTAAATGTAAAAACCGGGCCCCTACCTAGCTTGTATTTTCGTATTTACATTCTTTTGGTTTCAGTAGATTGTTTTTTGCGTTTTTCGGAGTGTTTTCCGGTGATTTCGGGTTTTTGTATAGCCGTTCAATACCGGATTTGCTATTGTTTCTCCACAATTTTCTGAGTGTTAGCCAGTGGGTTCCCTTCAGCTAAGTTTCCCCCTGGCTCAAACCTCTAGTTACGTCACTGCAACTGATCAAAGCAAGGTAAAGGTTGTATTGCAGAATGCAGATAAGAGCTATGTGTAGGGCTAGCAGCAGTATCCTACAATAAATGCATATTGTTTCTTAGGTGACTGAGCAATGCAGTAGTTTTGACAGCGTTTGTATCGCCTAAAGCTCGATTGGTATTTTTATGTGATTTTTTTCCATTTGAATTTCCTTCAGTAAAGTCATTCAGAAATCAGATTGCTACTGAGTACTTGCGCAAGTTTGTACTGCTCCCATGATAAGAAAATCAGAGAAGAACTTGAATAGCAAGCAAAATGATGAGCTTGATTGAATACTGAATAGCAAGTCACTTTGCCAACCGGTAACCGCAGAACTCTTCCCCAACGAGACAGGGAAACAGCGAAAAAAGGCAAAAGGGCGTTTGGGTCTGATGTCTTAGATTAGTTGTTCTTACTTTATGCAACCACACGAAGCCTTATTTCTTATTAGCTTGATGGTCACTAACTGCTCAGGCGAAAGGCCCTTTTCAAGATAAAAAAATTTAATGAATTAAACCAGTGGTTTTCAACTTTTTTCATGCAGGGACCCATTTTGCAACCCAATTTACCCTAACGGCTCCCTTCCGAAAATTTCCAGTCAGGCATATGTAATGCATTTATACTGGTTATGGTCGTCCGCAGAAATTTTTTCAGTGTAGAGGCAACGTCGACATTTTGCCTTTAAGTTTCAAGTTGCTGATAATGCAGTGTTTTTTAATATTTCGGGAGGGTGAAAATGCCCGGTTGCCCTTCTTCTGGTTGCGGAATCTGTTATCAAGACTTTTCAGCATCACTTTGAAACAAGAGATGCAAACGTCTGGGTTCTCGTCGAACATGGTCAATAAATATAAAACCACGCTTGTCTGCTAATTTTTCACAGTGAACTCTCATCATAAGTAAACCGAGCAATCAGTCCTGTATTTTGACATGGCTACGGACAACCTACTAGAATTAGAACACCGCACACAGGCTTTACAAAAGTGAGCGGTTGAATTAAGAAAACCCGCCACATCAAATAAAGCTTTGCACTCAGTATTCACTCGGACGTCAGAACTAAACTTTTACCATTAAGACGTAATCACACTAGCCTGCATAGACGTATTCTAACACGCCACGTATTTTCACACTACGTGAAAAGAAGGCTGCATAAGTGCAGTTTGGTACTCCGGTACATTGGTCACAATCAGTGGCGTTGCTGACGGGGGACAAGTTTGCGAACCCCCCACTGGAAAGCTAAATTAAAGAACCGGGCCCCTACTTAGCTCATACATCGGTCTTAATATTCTTTTGTTTTTCAGTAGTTTGCTGTTTTGTTGCGTTTTTCGGAAGTTTTTAGGAGTATTTTCCGGTGATTTTACATCGGGATTTGCTATCAGCTCTTACACTTTTTCTGAGTGTTGAGTAGTGGGTTCTCTACAGTCGCCAATGGGCTCCCTTCAGCTAAGTTTTGCCCCCTGGCTCGAACCTCTATTTACGCCGCTGGTCACATCGCACTAACAATGGATTTTTCAAACTGTGGAAACATTGTTACAGCATCACTCATACTTCTTTTCAAAAAGTATAAATGTATGTGGCTTACCGCTATCAGCCGTCACTGTCTTGTTGCACTGCTTGACAAGAAGTCTGCGTTCAACAGTCACATGCAAGGAAAACGCCTGCTGCCGCAACACGAAGTTAATCTTTGAAGATTTGTGGCCATGTTATTGTTACGCAATGAAGACCAACAGTAGAACAACACGTTCGCAACTTTCGCACCTGCCTTTGCAGGCAAAAGGGGGCGCATGAGTGAACTGCAAACTTATCGCTGCGTGACACCGGAACAGTGAACCTGGCGCTTGTGCAGTGTGAGTGTTATGCTGGCAAATAAACTGTCATAGCAAGAATTAAATCGATTATTCGGAAAATAAGCTGGTGATTTCAGGATTTCTAGAAATTTTTGGTCCTTATTCTCAATTTCCAGAGGGGGGAAATGCCCTTTTTGCTTCCCCTGCGGACGTCCATGGTAATGTTTACAATCGCACTCAAAACTCTATAATGTTCATAATCACTTTTGACACAATTTTAAATGATCAAGTAGGCTAACAGTTTTGTCGGGTGTTCCAATTGTTTTGGTCGCAGCAAAAAGTGGTTCAAGATACGAAAGATAAAATTCAGAAGAAATTATGATTATTTTTATCATAAGCTCTCGCGACCCCAGAAAAAAGGAAAACGACCCCCATGGGGTTGCAACCCCAGGTGGAAAACCACTGAATGAAAGGGTCGCAATGTTCCAGAACAGAATGTCCACACTAAGCATTCGGTACATTAAAAGTGGCAAACTTAGGCAAACAAATTGTAATGAATTCATAGATAACTTTGTTATGAAAAAAGCAGGGCAAAATCTTTTTAACTGTTTACTGTGTTATGTTCAGCGTTACTTGATTCGATGGTTGCAGCTTTTTGTTCCTTCATACGTATTTCAATAATGGCAGCATAAGCGAAAGTTAAACCAGTCCATTTGCCACGGTGGGCATTGGTGAGCTCAGCCCTTCTAAATTTAAATGTGAAGCACTATAAATCAGTAAAGATTTTATCAAATTTTCAGGATGTCAAGTCCCCTTGCGCAAATTTAATCCTCCTATTCAAGAATTTCTGACGACGGTTCTGGTTTTTAAACTTCACAGTTTAGTTGCGTTTGATTTTTACCTCTCTAAAAAAGTAAGAAACATGCGAATCTTGAACCTAACAGTTACAACCATTTGGATGCATTTTTCGTGACGTGTTTTGCTTGTGTGTGTGACATTTTTACATGCGTGACAAGCGAGTTGCAACGTGGTCCTCACGTTGGGCTTTAAAGTCTTTATGACGTCACACATACTATATTGGTGCAGTGTGTTTGTTTTCTTAACACAGATAACAAAAACCGATGTTAATAATCCTGTTCCCACCAGCCAAGTAGGTTTAAACAATTCCGTGCAATTTAACGCTTTTGCGTCAAAGGCAGCAACAAACGCAGTGATCGTGGACACTCCAGCAATGATTTAGAATTTTTTACTGACCGTACTTTCAAAGCTCGCAACAATGGGAGAGGGGGTCTCACAAGTGGATTAGCCTAGGGCCTCGCATCAGGTAAATCTGGCCCTGGTTAAGACAATTGCATTGAATAGACTTTTTCTTTTATTAAATCCATCACATTCAACAACAATTGCGTCCAACCGAATTTCTCCATCTTACATCGATTGCTAATACCCATCGTGGGAAGTGTGATTCACTTTTAGCACTTAAAGAAATACTGAAGCAAACAAATATTCTTTTGCGTTCAAGCAGTGGATGAAGTTGGATTTGAAGATTTTTAAATGTTAATTGAACCTTCATAAACCTGAAATAAGCATGCAGACAGAAATACAAATTACGGAATTATCGATCTCTCCAAAAAATAATTAATCGACAATTCAATGGTGATATTCAACGGACTTTCTGCAGTATATATTTCTACACCCTACTGTAGACCTTTGGTTGTCAGTTTCAGACAAATGCATTTTTAATTTGTTATGAACAACGCAGCCGTAAGAGAGATCTAGAGTTTACTGACAAAAGGTTAATCTCAACAAATTGCAAACATTGAACCAAATCTGATCGTAGCCGATTTTTGACCTGCTGCTCCTTCGAGAGCCGGGACACAAATGCAACAACTGAAGTGCGCCGGGATCCCAGTCGTTCTTTATGGGGAGAAAATATAAAACTTCCCGTGCGTTTGATGCGTTCCACTGGAAGGCGCATGAATTGGAAGCTACACAAAAAGACTTTTGAATTTGCAAAAACAAGGTGCGCAAATTTTAAAAAGATCTTAAGCTTTTCTCAGAACAGTGACAAATGGTTTAGTGTAATTTGCGAAAGACATACCGTTTGTCTTCTTATGCTAATACTGTGTCAACATTTTGTTCGCTTGTAGCAAACTTGCAATCAAGTTTTATGCTTTATGTTCAAAGGCATTTTTATCACTTCACGATTGCAGCAATGAACTAGAAAATTTTTGAAACCCAATTTTCCGCTGATTTAAAAAAGTATATTGTTGTGCTTCAGTTTGCCCGTTGTATTGCTTAACATTTTTGATAAGCCTGAAATAATCAGTAAGAGTAGTTGGCAATTCTTGCCTGTTAAATCGCTACACGAGCTGAGTTAAAAGTTGTGAAAGTCATGTAGAATTCTCCATATTTTGTTGAGGTTTGAGATTACGATGCTCCACAATGTCATTGCTTAAACACCTCGTGGCACTAGTCAGGAAAACTGATATTTGCTCTAATTGAGCACTGCTCTTACCCAGACAATCACACGAATTGCAATGACAAATTCATCAAATTATAAAACCACCACATGCGCAACGCTAGATTGCTCATGTGGTGCTCCACTTCTATTTTCACGCCAACTTTCAAAAGATGTAATAATACCCAAAAATCTGCATAGTGAAACCCTTATGACACAAGTGCCATAATATTTGTTTTATTAGAACCTCTGCCAACTTTTCTGTTTATGCTTAAAACTTGTACGGAATTATTTGTTCGTTCTTGCTGTATTCGATTGATGAGATAGGCCGCAGTGTTTGATCTCAGCCAGTAAATCGGACTGGTTTGCTGAATTAAATTATTTCCTTAAATTTAAAAACACCACGCAAGAGAAAAGGATATAACCTCATCTTCCATGATTTTTACGCATCTTTATAACTGCATCTCACGAAGGAACGAACCTCTCGGGTTTTGAATGTAAAACAATAAGTTCACCTTTGTGGTTTAAACTCCTCCGGATCTTCCCAGTTTTCCGGATCCCTTGCCATCCCGTAAACTGGAATGTCGACGTGAATGCCTTTAGGAATTTGTATGCCATTTATTGTTACGTCTTTTTCGCAAAATCGGCTGTTTCTGCGTGTGCAGGAAAACAAAATTGTTTTTCATATGACGCCAAAAACAGTCTTCGAAGCCATAGGCAAATTTTGAACTCATCAAAAACTTTGCCATAATCAAATCAGTGCGTTCAGCCGAGATGAGAGCTATAGCTCTGACACGTGTCTTACATCTTGCAAAAAAACAGCAGCATTACACGTCTTATATAGTTTTTGTTGTTTACAGGAACATAAGAGTTTATTTTGTCATTGCATTCAAAAACGATTCGCTGGCACTACCAGCAGTACGCTGCATCCGGTGAAACACGAATTGACACAAGTGGTTGAATTCCATCTTACCCATGAAACTTACACAAGATAAGTTACCTGACAGCAGGAGGATATAGCCTCAGTGTCTCGTTGATGCACATCGTCAAGTACTTCATACTGTTAATAGCTTCGAAATTGAGACTGCCCTGTGGTACAGATGTATTCAAACGCTTAAAATCATACTATACATGTTTATCAATTTCCTGTTCGTTGCGGCCGTCGTTCAGGTGAATTACTTTAATGACGTTTCACCAAATTCAAGCAAAAAAGTATCAAAACTGCAACCAACGTCAATCAAGTTGCCGAAAACTTCCAACAGACTCATGCATGGACTTCATCAGGTATTTTTGCAGGTAACCAAGAACTCACGCAAGGTGCTACTGTTCTGGCGGATCTCATTCACTGTAAATTAATGATGGCAAGATACTACAGTAGCATCTAGATTCTAGACCATGCAAGCAAACTATTTGTCTCGAGGGCCACGCTGGACTGTATAATTTGAACGCGGAATGGATTGGGAGCAGGCGGATAACTTGCTTGTATTAACAAATACATATGATATTTGAAAAACCATCAATCGGTTTTATTATCATCATTTGGACAAAATTCAACAGGCCAAATTAAAGGGCTTGCCTGGCCATAGTTTATCTCATCCAGACCCTAGCCGTGCGAGATTGGTAGATGAACCACATGAACGTGTAAAATGTTTGAAAAAAGAAACGTTTTATTTTCGTCAACGGAGTTTTTCCACTGACACCGTCTTTTCAACGCAGCCATCATACTGTTTTGTTTTCAAATCCGTAACTTTCTAAGTACACGATCACTAAGCAATCATTACGCTTTTCTGCATATAACAACACAATAGAGGTTTAGAGCATCCCTTGGCTTTATGTCTGTGGCTTGTAAGTCAAAGAGATGCCACGTATCACAAACGGAATTGCTGTGCTACGAATTTTGTCAAAGAAAGTGTGTCTCATCAACAGCACACACTTATAGTCAACTTTAACTTCGATTTTCCATTTAGCTTTCAACTTCGCGAGATCGCCGAAAACGTTTCACCGCCGTCCTATGCACTCTTGCACGGTTCTCAAAACAAATCCTTCAGCTCATACCGTATACTGTGCATTCTTAAACAACTTACGTATTGTTCGATGGCTTCTTTCATCTCTTTTCGGATTTTTTCCTGGCAGTCTTTGTACACAGCCAGGTTGTAGGCCAGAAAATACATTGCACTTGAAGAGGTGTCATATCCGGCCATAAGCATGACAATGCTATTTCCAACGAGCTCAGTCCGGGATATACCTGCAGTTGTAAAGCCATTTCATTTGCTACCCTGCCAACCGGTGGAAATTATGAGCAGCCTTATAGTGAGAAATACGATGAATAATATATCCATTCTGACATCGCATTTCACTTTTCCGCAGACGCGAAGCCACAAGTGTGTACTCTCAATTTGTTCGATACGTGGACTATCAACTCAATGGAGTTCGACCCCTGCAAAATTTTAAGAGTATCAAAGTGATTTAGGAATGGAAGTGAAAACTCCGAAATCCAACAAAAACCTAAAATCATCAAAATCGTTAGGACAAAGTTGAAGATTTTTGAAAATTCCAGGAGAAAACTCAACGGTGTGCTCGTCAATTATACCTGTTCAACTGAAAGGAATTGGTGCTGCAGATAATCTAGAAATAGCATAGGCTAACTTGTTAAAGGTTTGTTGTCAACTGCTCTGACTGCCGGTCGTCTTTTATATTGTTACTAAGTTTTACAACCTTACCATGGACGTGTAACTTGGAACAGTAATTAAATATTTCAATACCGTTTCAGCTACCACCTAGCTAAATGACCCCTGCTGAAAAACACTTACCTGTTTAACAACAGTTACTGAAAGCATCATAAGGTTCTTCGGAAAATAAAGAAGAGCTCACGAAAGCTTTTAAAACAGGTCTATGGAAAAACACGCTTTTTTGCAGTTCAAAAACAATTTCATTTTCACTCATTTGTGAAAAGCTTCACATTGTTTTTTATATGTGCAGCGTTCACTTGCCTCGACTTCACTCACAGCACCTTAGTTTTTGCAACTTCAGAACTTTCCTACCTTTCGCAGCATCCTTCAATTTCTCCTCGCCAATCTCTGTCTCCAACATGCATTTTAACATATCCACTTTCTGAAAAAAGAGTAAATGGCATAAATAACAGCCAAAGCACTTATACTGAATGCCCCTATGCAAAAGATTCACGAATTAAGCGCCAGCATCGTCAACGCAGTGGTTTCCCCATTGCCGCTAGGGCTGCCAGATGACCGGTATTTCACCGGCTTGGCCGGTATTTCACTGCTAATTTAGCAGAGGCCGGTAAAAGGCCGGCATTTTGAAATTCAGTGCCTGAAGTTGGCATTTTGAAAATAAATAATTTGCCGTAATTCAAAGAACTTGGGGCGGCACTAGCTCAGTGGTAAAGAGTCCGCCTCTCAATTGGAGGGTTGGGTGCTCGATCCACAGCCACTGAGTGAAGTGCCGTAGCACTCCTTGGGCAAGAGTGCTCACCCGAAATCGCCCGGCAGGGGGCAAATTTCAGGCTTCGGCCTGCCGCAAACTGCCGTCACCAAAAATTCGAACCGAAAAAAAGGAACTAACGCCGATTTCTCAAATTACAATGACTCTAGTAGTGAATGTTGTCAGGACAGTTCTTTCAGCGAAGTTTATTTCCGTGCGATTTTCGCATCACTCACACACAGAAATGTAATGAGCCAGCCAAAATACAGGCAAATTATTGATTGTGGCTTAACAATACTGATTGTCTCTTTGTTTTCCCTGTGCCGCTTACGAAATACGACACGGCTTAGATCTGGCACTGTTGACAAATCAAAATGACCGGTATTTTTACAAAACGCATCTGGCAACCCTAATTGCCGCGCAGTCAAGACAAACCAAAACAACTTTCTTTCCCGTAAAGCGTAAGTGCCCCAGCGCTATCCAGAAAAGTTACGGTCAAGGTATTTGATGTACGCGGCTTAATACAAACGTTTCTTTGACTAACCATTTAGTGAACAGAGAACTGAACAATTGTCATTACTATCCAGAACCGTCGCCAGAAAGTCATGAACAGGGGTGCTTTACGTTTGTGCGGTGGCGCTTTACGTTCGTGTAGAGGGGCTTGATGTTCAAATTCGACAAAAATTCCACTACTTTATAGTGTTTCATGTTTCAATTTGGGGGGCTTTGGAGCTGTATTTGGGGGAGCTAAGCCCACCAAAGCCCCCCCCCCGTTACGACGGGGCTGTTACCATCGCGTTGTTGCTTAAAACAGCTCAGAAGAATTTTCAAGGCAGTGAACGTGCTTCAAGGTATATAAAATAAAAAAAAGCCCGTGTCATGTAGTTTTCTTTAAAGATCAAGAAAGTTTGGAATCTTTGCAGGCGTTCACTATTCTAATTAGTTTTCGTGTTGCGTTTTGCTTTTTATCAGCAAAAATAAGATTGTCGTATGTTTTTATGTAAAATTTTTTTGGAAAAATTTTGAAAAAGAAATGCCAACGCCAGCATTTAATGTACATTCAATGCTTTTCCGGTAATGCCTTACCCTTCATTTTGCAATATAACTATCGATGTTGCCTTATTTTGTCTGAGTGCACGGAAAAAGCATGTGAGTAGTACTTGCAAAAATCGATCAGATTAGGCTTTGAGCTAACGACACAAGTCTTAATCAACGCCAGAACGCCTGTCATTAAGCAGCAACCAGGAATTCCTAATCATCGTTTTGTTAGAACTTTTGACCCACACTGTAACCGATCTAAGTGAAAGTACTAATTATAACAAAATGATTTTAATGAGAAGAACCTTTATATCGTACCAGTGTCCTGCGCTAAGTGAGTCCAGTTTAATATAGGTTTTCTTGGAATCGTTATCCAAAAAACATTACGTTGAATTGTGATTCAAATGACTGACTGCGCAAATATGTTTTTCCCAAACTCAGCTCAAACACTTCTTTACTAGAACTTCTTTAAGATAAAAAATGGGCTGATGGCCCAAATGTGCGAAAGAAAATATTCGAAAGAGGCGTGCACTTAGTTTTCCCAAATTCAATATTTAGGATCGTTTCAATAGTTTCAAATAAAGCCATTCCATTTGTTGGTTCTTGAACACAAAGTTCGTTGATATGCCCCCCCCGCCCCTTCATAAAAAATCCAGGAAATGCTCTTGAACGCAATTAGCACGAAGTTGTACAGCAACTTTATTTACTGTGTTTTCAGCAAAATCGCGTAACAGGAATGCGGATTGAAATAAAAGTTTATCGTTGTTGCAAATTCGCTCCAAGCAAAATCTCTCACCGCATTCTCCCAATTATCAAGTTTGCTTTTTATCATTGCCTCAAGCAGTGAGCTGAAGTAGTCGAGGATGTTGCGAGGAATGAGAGTGATATTGCAAAGTTCGCCAATTTTTTCCATTGAGGGAAATATAACTGCAATAAATCGCACAAGGTGTCATGTCGACACTTACCAAGAGCGAAGAATGACCTGCACACCGAAATAAGAAGAGACTCTGGCTAAAAGAAAGTTTCTAACCCATTGGTCACGAGCATTCAAGTTTGCATAGGAATAAAAAATCGACAAATCGAAGAACGTGCAGGAAGCAAAGTTAAACTTGGACAAAATCAATAGAGGTATCCTTCTTTTATAGCGGTTCTTTGCACACTGCAGGAACTTAAACGCAAAAGTGAGTCACATTTCTCAAAATTGTTTTCATGTATTAAAACTCCAACACCGGGCATGCTTTTGACAAAGCAACTTGTTTGAAAATTCGCACGCACACAAAAATCACGTTGAGACAGTTTTTTCTCCCTCAAAGTGTTTCGTAATTTTTTCCCTCAAATTTTTCCTTAATTTCTTCCTTCAAAGTGTTTGCCGCTTCAGAAAAGCAAGGGATTTTGAGCAACAAGAGCGCATACAGGTGTTTTTTCAAATGTCTTACAACTCTGTCAGATTGCGCAAAATCAAAGCAGGCGCGTCGTCATCAAAATTTCTCTACAGGGTTTGAAATGTTTTGTGGGGCATTGTTATATAAAATGAATAAAAAATCATATAGTTTAATTTTAAATCAAGAACATTCATCTTTTCATTGAGGGCCTTGAACCCTGAAAATCATGGCAACGGGCTTGAAATGGATACAAGAGATTTGTCTTAAAACCATCGTGCTGGAAATGGTTGCGTTGTTGACAGACTGTCTGTTCGAAATAAATTTAAGGTTGTGGATGTTAAACCATAGTCGCTATATTAACGACCATGGTTAAACTACAGCCACTAAGATTTTGTAGCCTTGCTGGGACGTTTCAACGTAATGAAGCTCTCCATTTACACAAAAAAACTCAGCTTTATTGTCGTATGGCCAAGAACAGTGGAATGAGTGGACCACTTTCGAAAGAAGTCGTACTGTATTACGGATCTTCAACAAGACTGAGATATCACTGGTGTGTCGGTCACAAATTGCTTCCAAACAACAAGAAGAAAGGGTGCGTTTCATGCAAAGGTTGGTGCTGACCGACATCATCGTGGATGGGCGGGTTAATCTTTCTCGGAATATTCGAAATTCTTCAGTGCTACAGAAAAAATACTCTTTGACGCATAACTTCTATAACGTGTGGAACGTGGTGTAGGCCCGGAAGCAAAATGGATTTATCTACAGAACATGACAAGTCGGAACGACTTCTATCGCAACTCAGTTTTTGTCATCAAGCATTGGTTATCAATTATATCACCGTAACTAGACCCAGGGATCGCTTGTGCGTTGTGGTCTGGTGTGGCCGGTACGGGTTTTGGGTGGAATAATCACATCAAAATTGAAGCATTTGCTTTTTAAATCCTGCGTTTGTTTTTGAGCGAATCAATAAAGACCGCGAAAAAACCAAGCGAATCGCAAAAGATAATTGAAATTTACTGTTTCCACTTTCCAGTGAGAGCTAGGGTAGGTGCGGCTGAAAGCAAACAACCCATCAATGTGCAAATATTGTTTCAGAGTGGTGCAAGCACTTTCAACATACTGCGCTCTCAGGCTTGAAACCAATAATTCATCATTGTGACCGAGCAATGCCCACTGTGCTTTTGTGACACATCAAAATTAAACAACACCAAGCTGAAGTTGAAGATGATAAACGACTAAATGGCAGCGCTAGAACCATAATTTATTTGGACGTTTTTGTGCGCCTGTTTCTGAAAAGGAAACCCGTCGTTCTGCATTAAAAGGTTTGTTTGCGCAAGCGCTTCGCAGGTAGCCCTACGCATTGTTATAGGGCCGCACTGCAAGACCAGTCGCGTATCTGACACATTACCAGTCACGTATCTGACAGAGGGGCGAATCGACCCTCCCTGGCAAGCTGAACGTAAAAACTGGGACCCCACTTAATATTTCGGTTTTAGTCGTCTTTTGGTTTTCAGTGGGTCGTTGCTTCTTCCGTTTTTACGGAGTATATTCCGGTTATCTAGAGTTTTAGTATAGCCAACCACATTCGAATTCACCATCCATCTCGAGATTTTTTTCTGAGTGTTGTCTCGTGGGCCCCCTACAATGGTCAGAGGGCCCCTTTCAGCTAAAGGGTTTCCCCCTGGCTGAAACTTCTAGTTACACCACTGAGCGTTACCTAGGATCAGACTATTAATTACAGTAAACTTATCTACAAAAGTAAAGCATCTGAAAATAAAACGACCCGAAGCTCAGTTGTGGTTGTGAGGTCGCAATAAAAATGATTGCAACGACGTTTGACCATTCGCACTGACGTACGAGGTTACTGCGGACAAGTTTTTTCGAAAAAAGGACGCAAGTACTCTGCTGGTTTGAACAAACATGGAAGTACGTGCACCCGTTCGAGACAAGAATTTGTTAGAGAAACCTGTTGAGGATTTCGGAGGAAACATTTATTGTTTTTGTTTTGAAAATCTTGGATGTTTCTTTGAAGATAATTTAGGTTAGCGAAAACTTTAACAGTGAAAGTGGACGGTGTTCTGGAAAAAAACTTGTATTAAATTTTTTTCAACACTTTGCACAAGTGAACATCTCATCACCACTCCAAAAGTTAGAAACCTTACGGAAAAACATCACAGCGATATTGCCGAATAGTGAACCGCCGACGATTTTCTTTGCCATTTGAAGAACTTCGGGTTCTTCGCCATCTTCCTGAAAAAAGCATAAAGAAGAATTACGAAAAATTCAAAAAATAAATTTTAAGTAATGCGTAATTGAAATTAAGAATTCCACAAAACTTGAATGTCAACACTATAAAGAATGGTAAAATAACACGATTTTGAATTACATTGGAAGTTAAGCTTACTTCAAAGACTTAAAATTAAAAACAACTTTTTTAGTAGTTTTTCAACCTTTACTACCACATAAACTTTTCATGCAATAAAACAGTTAAACTCAAGGGCATCTGCGAACTGTTTAACATAAGTAAATATAAACCGTTAACATAATTGGTAGAATCAAAAGTTGTCACACCAGGAATCGTACTGAGGAAAAGGTATTGCATTGCCTGAATCAAAAACGTGACAAAAGTTTGTTTGAACCGGCAAGAAACACTTGATATGGAACAACGGTTTGCCAGAAACCATCGTTGAAAAACACAACCCCGCCAAACCATCATATCGCATACCTGGGTGTGAACATTGACACCAAAAGCAGCAGAGCAAATAATATCCAATGACAGTTTTCCCAAAACCCTAGAAAAAAAGCAATTCATTTATCACATCGATTTAAATAAACTGACAGCATCATAAGCAAGCTTACGTCAAGGCACCGCACCACTTCAGAAATACAGCCTTGAATTATGCTGCCGTTACTGCTACGAAGCAGTAGTCAGCAAATGTCACCAATAATCACTGCGGTTGATTTCCTGTGGGCGTAAACGCATTGAATTGTTATGTGAGATGAAAATACTTTGATCTCCTGGTTATTTGTAAGTTTCTCTAGGATACCATCAATGTTGTGCTCCGTCGACAATGGCGGGTCACTTTAACAGTAGAAACATGACAATCGGACGATAGTTACGTATTTCAATGAGTTAATTCAAACAGGTGTAGCAGCGCAAAATTAATGCGTGCTACAACTTAATAAACAAATATTAAAGCTACGCAGATTTGCGTTCTAATATTCAGAAAACAAAAATAAAA
>JGI24158J21664_10008217_pt1 | contig 13877 bp, 9 predicted proteins | sample Ectturendosymbi3_FD_21664 | JGI IMG/M metagenome (IMG submission 21664) | reverse complement strand
CAATAAATGTAATCATCATTGTGGTATCATTTAAAATCCTGGATTTGTGCCCAATCGCTTTGTTTCAACAATTGTGAAACACCCTGTATATATATATATATCAGCAAAGGATTGCTTGTTGATAAGACATTTAGCTGACAAAATCTAATCAAAGAACAGAGGCTGACAAAATCTAATCAAAGAACAGAGCAACAACAGCATTATGCTGACTTACCATCTAAGCTATATTTGCACTGCACATTTTAGTTTCCAGATGCAAAGCATCTGCGGCCAAACTACTTTAGAAATCAGCCAATTTTTTGTAATTTGGCTCAAAGAAAACCATGTTCCCAACCCTGGATTTGATACTTGGTCTTCAAATGAAGTAGAAAGGAAAATCCAGATTCGCACAGATACATTGAAGTAGAAAGGAAAATCCAGATTCGCACAGATNNATTGTTGCAAAGGGCACAATAGAATAGACAGGGCTTTTGCACTCAATTTCTGATNACTTTGCATGGTTGAACACCTTCAAGTTTTGTAGCATCAAACAACAATATATTCAGCATATTTGTGCCATATATATTTAAATGCCATAGTTTATAGTTGCCTCCCTAGACATCTTCAGCATGAGAACTGCAGCATGAAGCAGAAATAGCATTTCACACATTTTGCAGTGTAAATTGTTACAACAGTAACATTACCTGGAATAAAGACTGGATAATGTTTTTTTGAGTAATAGCACTAACAAGCTTTCATAAAAATCATGCTCATTCGAAAAAATTACATCCAAGAACATGCAAACTATCACCCTCAAATCGCATTTTAGAACCTTGAAAATCTTGTTTCAGACCCCCTGGGGTCTGGGAACTGTTGGTTGGGAACTACTGAGCTAGATTAGCAATGTGGTTGTCATCATCAATTTCCTTAACACCTTGGCTACCAGGGTACAAATATATCTTACTTTGAAAATGCTATTTCCCTGGCACTTTGCACCTCCATAGCTCACCGGTTGATTGTGCTAGAGAGCTGTTCATACACTCAAAAGATTTGGCATGTCTCCAAGTCTACAATGAAAAAAAATGGTTTTGGGTTTCATGTTTTTTTCGTGAGCGACGTCATAATTGAGGTAGGGTTTTGGCCATTTTGGCTTGTATTACTTGGCCTAGGGCCCAACTGTTAGAAAGAAGTATTTCACTTAAGTTTTTATTAGAAACTAAGCTAGAATCTGAGTCTTTTGAGTCCTTCATTGACTTTCTAGCGTTTCTAGTTCAAAAGTTATGGCCGAAAATAAATGAAATAATTAATTACCTAATTATTGGATTAATAATTTCATTGTTTTTATGCTATAACATTTGAACCCAAAACTGAAGCAAGTCATTGAAAGTATCAAAAGACTTGGATTTTAGCCTAGTTTACAAAAAAACTTAAGCGAAATATGACCATCTAGCGGTTTGGGCCCAGGGCCAGATGAAGTGGACCAAAAAGACGTAAAACTATTCCACTTATGATGTGATTCACAAAAAATCCAAAACCCGAAATCAAAAAAATTTTTCATTGCAGACTCAAAGAGTTGCTGAGTCCTTTGAGGGTTTGAACAGCTTTCTAGTGCAATCGGCAGCGGAGTTATGCCTGTGCAAAGACACATGCAAACTGCTGTGCTAGGCTGAAATCCCGCTTCAAAGGCATTGAGTCTTGTTTGAGCATACTTATTGTTTGTCTTTAATTATTTATATATATCTTTAATTCACACAAGATATCGTGGCATGTGGTGTATCAAAAAGGTTAACATTAGTACTCAATGTTCCTTATGTGAATAATATGCTATGTATTTATAATTTTGAATTTACTTTGTTTGCATATGGCCTTTATTTTTTCTTGCAGCAAAGTTAGCCTTGGATCTTCAAAATAAGTCTGAAAGCTTGTTAAAATTCTTGCTGATTGCTACAAAATAAACTTTCTAATAATTGACAAAATCTATTTGTATGGTGATAGTATAATAAAAATTTCCTAGGTTTGAACATACAAATTGAAAAAAAAAAGTTCCATATCTGAAAATGGGAATGTTAAATGCTTACATGTAGTGCTAGATGTCCAGCTAATACAAAATCATATATAGTAGGCTATATTCCTGAAATAAAAGATAAATTTCAAAACTTTGAAGTTTTTTATAGGTGTAGGCTTAGAAATTTCCTTTTATCTAATTCCCTAAAAACTGTTTAACATCATTATCAGCTTCAGTATGCATTAGCTTGTTGGTAATTATCCTCACCACCACCATAGCTTTGTAAAAATAGAAATATAGTCCACAGTAAGTTTTTTGATTAACACTTTCAGTCCTGCACAGTTTTTCTTTAATCCACATTTTTGCAGAGCTTTCCAACACCATAACTTGCCAGCTGATTGAGCTAGAGAGCTGTTCAAACCTTCAATGAATGCACGAAGTCTTCCAGTTTAGATTTTAAAAAATTTTACGTTTTGGATTTGGGGTTGTCTGTGGGTGACATCACAATGGGGGCATGTTTTGGCCTTTTTGGCCAATTTTACCAAGCCTTGGGTGCCAACCCAACGTGTAATTTTTTTGGCTCAAGTTTTTTCTGGAAACCAAGCTATCATCTGAGTTTTTACAGCCTTTGATTGGCTTGCTGGCATGTCTGGAGCCAAAATTATGGCTCAAAAACCAAAAATTGGACGAAATTCAAGTCCCTCAAAAGGTAACCCTGGATTACTGAACAGCAAGCATTCAATTTTGGAAGTGACTAGGGATATGCCTATCCTGACGCAATTCAAATAAAAGGGTCAGTTTGTCTTTCAAACTGCGTGGATCGTGTAGTATAATGGTTATGCGCTACGCGTATGGTGTTCGAATATCTTCTTGCCGACTTTCGTTTTGTTTCTTTCCACGTTCGTTTTATTTTTTTTCTTTACTTTTTTTCAGGCTTACGTTTTACATTTACGGGTTAGTGTTAGGTTAGGGATAAGATAGCGTTAGGTCAGGGTTAGCTTGGCTTAGTGTTAGGTTAGCATTAGGGTTAGCTTAGCTTAGCATAGGATTAGATTAGGGTTAGTGTTAGGTTAGCTCAGGGTTAGGTTAGCATTAAGTTAGGGATGTGGTTAGGGTTAAGGTTAGGTTTAGGGTTTAGCTTTTACATTTACTTCGTTTCTACCAAGCCTACTGCACTCCCTCGTCTTGCATAACTGTTACGTCACAGGTGGCGTATTAATAAGCTTTCTTATTTCAAGATCCACAGGTGTATCTATAGCCACTGCCTTCTATTTTTGATACTGTGCCTTATGGTCCAAAAAATATGGTATCTATCTTCTTCTTTTTGAACTAGTTGTTCAAGCCACTGCTTGGCCGCACTAGATCTCGGGGCAGGTGTTGAGCCGCTATTCAATTGTCTCATCGTCCAGAACTGTCAGGCCATGCAGTACATGGGAAAGTTGATGGAGTGGAGATAGGAGGACAACATGGTCGACGGTTTGTTCTTCTGCGCCACACTCATAGGCCGCAGAGGAGGCCACACCCCATTTGTACAAGCAGGAGTGGAAACGTCCAACACCGGTGCGGAGGCAGACAAGTCGGACCCAGGCTCTTTTGGGAGGGTCATTCTGAGGGTTGGTGGGTGCCAGTGTCGGGGATGAAAATGCAGAGTCTTGTGGGGTTTTCCACCCACTCCACATTCCATTGGTAATCCGCCCACTGAGCCGCACGTATGTTATTGTCAGATAAATTGATGAGATTTTGTGTGGCGTGTACAAATGAGTGTCTCGATTTGAGGCGCTGTGCGTTTGCACTTGATGGATAGGTGAGTGTTGAGTGGAGCAAGTGTCCAGGCTCCATGGCACGGCGTGCTAGAGACAGTGTGGCTCCAATGCGATGAAGCTCAGTAGGTTGGATGCCTGCGAGGATTGGAAGGTTGTCCGTTGGTGTAGGACGCAAGCATCCTGTCACGATTTGCATGGCGGGGTCGATGAGGTGAGTATGAGCAGTACGGCACCAGATAGGAGCGCAATATTCTGCGGTTGAATGCACCAGGGATAGGGTGGCTAGTCGCAGAGTTGTTGCTCCAGCACATCAGCCGGAGCCAGCAAGCTGCCTCAGGAGTGCGACGCGTGATGTCTGCTTCTTGCAAAGTGACTCAAGGTGTCGGCAATATGTGAGCGACCTGTCCAACGTTACTCCGAGGTATTTCAGCTCGGAGCAGAAAGGCAGGATTTCGTTGTATTTGACTTTAAGCTTACGTTCAGCTTCCTTGTTGAGGTGGAAGGCTGTCGACACCGTCTTTATAGTGCTGAGCTTTAGCTTCCAAGTCTGGAGGTGTTCACTTATAGCTGCCCTGGAGGTGTTCACTTATAGCTGCCCATGCATGATTGCTAGATGGTCAGCATATGCATACTTTCTGGATACAGTGGTTGGCAGGTCAGAGATGTAGATGTTGAAGACAAGGGCGTCAGGACAGATCCCTGTGGGACACCGTTCTTGAGGCGTCTATGGTATCTAGACATCTAATCACTACAGCATGATTGTGCTCAACAGCGAGATTCTTACTAAGTTGCATACAGGAGTAAATTATTTTTGTTTAGAATAATGTGTACTTATGTATATATAACATTTTGCTAACAAAGTAGTGGACCATGCAATTTTTACCAAAAGTTATTTCTGGCCCACATCAGTAAAAAGGTTGAGAAAGACTGATCTAAACAACAAACAGAGGTTGGTAGTACTGACAAAAGATCAAAGATCACACACTGCATGAAAGAATGGCAATTATGTGAAGTTAATAATTTGGCATAACTTTTTTTTTTTCACCTGGACCCATTTTTCTTTTCTTTTGAGAGTGTACCTCAGTTACATATCCAATCAATCAGATATTTTTATGCACCTGTCTGATATGTGTGTTTGACTACATTGCTAGCAAAAAAAATTTATAGTGAACAGATGCTGTAGTTAGGAATCTATGTGTAGTGGCAAATTCAGGTGCAAAGACTAATTGTCTGAAATCTCCCTGCAACTGTTTACAATTTTTTAGACATGAAACAATTCATTACACAGTGAAGTGCATTACCAGCAATTGTTTAATATCACTTTTTATCTCTGTAGTTTTTTTATTGCGAGCATGTTTTTCCTACCTTTACCATGTTTGAATCTCACTAGTATGTTTTGGTTACCTTATTTTGCATGCATGTTCTTTCAACAATAGACATTTCTTTTTGCTACCAGCTTTACCTGCAGGTGTGTTGCATATGCCTACACTTTGAACTTGTGATACCATTGCAAAGTAGAACAGTTGCAAGAAATGACAAGGTTCAGTTGCCCAAATCACCCACGGTTGCTGTATTTGTACTTGAGAAATAAAACAGTCATGGTTGCAGAGTCAAAGATAAAATGTCCAACTGCAATCCTTCCCAAAATTTCCGACTGCCGACTCCTTAGCATAACATGAATGAAGTTGGGCTGTCAACAAGTTTGTAGCAAATAGCAATCATTGGAAATCATGGTACACAGCAAGAATTCCCTGTTTCAATAAAAATTTGAAAAGAACTGTGCCATTTGAAGATGCAGGAGTTAGGTGCAACGCATAAAATGATTCAATTGGACTTCCGGAGTCAGAGTTGAATAAATAAATCTGACTCCTAGTGTTCTTAGGAATCCGACTCCAACTTTATCCAAAAACCTCCAGCTCCAACTCTGCAACCCTGCTAACAGTACATGCCAGCATGTTAAGTGTTTGCAGCAGAACCCAAATGAACTTGGCTGTAAATTATTTTTTTTAATAAACTGCTGCTTGGTTTTCCTACAACCAAATTGATGAAGGATGTTGCTTGAAATGTTTTAAAGTTATGGTTTGCAAAGGAAGTCTGCCAAACGAATCATCCTTTATTCTCTAATGCATGATTTTTTGTATTTAGGAAAATGCGTTTGATTATTGTCAAGGAGGTTTTGCTAATAAACCTAAGCTTAGCAAAGAACTCTTTCTTTTAAAGTAGTTAAGGTTATAATTTTGATAGTGCATTGTTTTTGAAATTTTCAACTGAATATATGTTGAGCATACTTGTAACTAGAGATAGACCGATATATGGGTTTCACCAATATATTGGTATCGGCCTCAGTAGGTGTTGACAAAACACTGTTATATTCCCCACAGATCCATACAACTTGCGCAAGAAAGCACAATGAACCAAGTCAAGACAGTTATCTTGCAGCAACGCTAACAGGTACGATTTCATAAACAAGCAGACAAGATGAACCATGGAACACGTGTCGACCATCACAGCCAAAACAAAATATCATTAAGTAGATTACTTAAAGTAATAGCAAAATATTGAAATTGCTGCAATTTGAAAAATTTCAGCTCATAAATCCCGAGTTTTGAAGTTTTTGAAAAAAAGGTAAGCCATTGAATACATTATTTTTGCTAATGAAGCAGAAATCATGATTTACAAATTTTGGAAATATCGGTTATCGGTCCATGAATGGCCGATATATCGGTATCGGCCCCAGAAAAGCCATATTAGTCGATCTCTACTTGTAACAGCCCCAAAAGTAATTTGTAGCAGTCAAAACAGTGATTTTGCATGGGCAAGTAGGCAAAGAAATTCAAAAATTTGAAATAAGAGACAATAAGCAGTTTTTGTGACCAATCCTGACTTTCCGAATTTGTGTAAATTGTGCATCAGCCACAATGTGTGGGAAGGGCAAGTGTATGACTCAGCACCATTTGTCTGAAGTAGAGCCCTGTGTGACTTTTTAAACAGAACTTTGGGTTCAAATAAACCAATGTAATATATACTCAAACCAAGGTAATGTGGTTAAGCAATTTAATTTCCACAGAAGGGCCACCTTCAAGATTTTTCCAGGGCCTTTGAATTCAGCTTTCACTGCCTTGAATAGTTTGTCACCAGTATCTACAATGAGTTGAACTATTACTTTGCTTCAGTAGTCACAGTAGGGAGAAAAAATTGTATTTGGCCCTCAATAGTGTTCTGCAATATGGGAAGCACACTGGCTTCATAATGAAGAATCCAGGAGAAGAAATAGCATGCTGGTTGCATTGCACCTAATAGATTTTTTCCACTACCATATTACTTTGATTGTAAGCCGCGGCTTATAGTTTTTTTATGATTTTGTGTGGCTTACAATCAATGGTGGCTTGCACTTTTTTCTTTACCTTATTGAAAGGTCAAGATGACACTTTCTTTGGCTACATCTTGTCAACAACTCTTTTTGTATTCTCTTTCTTCACTTCAGCATCATGTCTATACTCTGCTCAGCAGGGATTATGATGAACAGAGGGCGTTTATAGTGGTGTAGCATCATTACCAGGGTTGCCAATTATACACAAAACATGCTAGTATCCAAAAGTATCTCAGAGGCTTAGGTAAGCTATGTTCAAGTGCTGCTTACGATCAAGGGTAGCTTACAGTAATTTTTTAACACCATTTCATGCGTCTTACAATCAAGGATGGCTTACAATTAACACCTTTGCTGCCGGTATACAAAATATTCAAACTTTGAGCTCCTGCGTTAGCCGAGGTTTTTGCACCACTTTGCAATTCCATTACTTGCTATGCAATTGAGCTAGAGAGCTATTCAGACCATCAAAAGATGTGGCAAATCTTCTAGATTGCAATAAAAAAAATCTTAGGTTGTGGGTTTCAGTTTTTTTGTGGGTGACGTCATAAGTGGGGTAGGTTTTAGGCCATTTTAGCTAAGGTTATAGGTTACCTGTCCCTGGACCCTAACCGCTAGATGGAATTTTAGACTCAAGTTTTCTTGGAAACTAAGCTAGAATCTGAGTCATTTGAACCTTTGATGGTTCAAAAGTTATGGCCAAAAAAACAATTTTGGGTAAAAATTACCCAAAAAGATTTTTTTACCCAATTTTGGTTATTTTGCCATAACTTTTGAACCAAAAACGTTAGAAACTCAATCAAAGGCTCAAAAGACTCGGATTTGAGGCTAGTTTCCACTAAAAACTTGAGGGCAGTATTTCCTTCCTGCTGTTGGGGCCCAGGGCTTGATAACCTCAGTCAAAAACGGCCTAAACCTACCCCACTTATGATGTCACTCACAAAAAAACAAAACCTAAAAATGTTTTTTCATTGCAAACTAGAAGACTCGCCAAGTCTTGAGGGTTTGAACAGCTCTCTAGCACAATTGACTAGCGAGTAATGGAGTTGCAAAGTGGTGTGAAAATAACCAATGTGTGGTTTCAAGGTACGATACACGTGTACACTAGTTCCCAAGGTGTTAAATTCCTCAATGGGCATTTGGATTTCGAATTCCTACTGCCCAAAGCCTCTACTGGCAACTATGCAGCAGAAACATGTTCGAAAATGTACAAAATATACCCTCAAAAGTTGATTTTTGAAAGTTTCAATTTTGCCTTAAACCCATTTATTTCAGCAAGGATGTAAAAAAATTAGCTCAATTTGTAGGTCACTTTAGTGTGAAGTAATGTCACAAAGAAAAAACAAATCTTTGTATGATAATGAGTCCTCTGACTCAGGAAACTTCCCCAGCTCTGTTTCCAAAAGCCTTGGTATTTCATCTTTCAAAGTAGTGAACCTTCATATTACTTCTTACTTAACCACCTTAGTTCAGTGTCATACATTAGATAAATGTATTCTACACAAGCCTCCTGAAAGACTTTGATATGCGATGGCTTAGATGATTACTTCCGATGAAGGTTATCAATTTGATGGTAGAAGTTACATGATCAAATTCTAAAATCCTGTTGCATAAAACCTGCTGGTGTATGATGTAGTGGCACATGATTATCCTTCTGCTTACTCCTGCAGCAAAACCACAGCATCATTTTTTCCAGATAGGAGTGGTGTAAGTGCATATTCCAACAAACTTGTTGAAATCACATGATAGTTGAAAACAACTGTTTCTCTGCATATCTTTTCCAGTTGTCCAACCGTTTGTGGACTGCATACCACCAAACTCTTCAGTCACATTAAAATCCTCATCAACGCCACTTAAAAACACAAACTTGTGTTGTCTGTGCAATTTATGCTTGCATTGAGAGCCAATGGATCGAAAAAATTCTGAAACTTCCTGTTTTAACTGGTAAGTTAAATTTTGCCATGATATCTTCTCTTCATTGTTCAGTGTTATGAAAAAGACTGATGTTTTCAAACTTTCTAGCACCTCTAGGTAACCCAAAGTAACTGCACTCAATGTTCATTTTTAACACATTTTCCATCAATGTTGTGTTTCCATCTGTAGCAATTGCCATAGATATTTGGAGACTAAAGTTACATTTTCATTACTTGGAAGCTGCACACAAAAGTCATTAATTATCATATCATCAATTCTTACAGTAATTAAGTGTAGAGTTGCACAATTTTTGTGCAATTTGCTATTACTTTGCGGTGTGCAAGCAAACATTATTGCAATTACTGTTCACATCAACAACAGTTTTGCACATAATTTTGTAGAATTTCTTTAAATCATTTGTATTTGGCTTTCTGCACCAAAAGCTTTTGTGGGCTGCAGGCTTGCATTAAAACATGATCTTGCAATGATTTTTTAAATCAATTTCAGCCTGTTACTAGATTTGAACAAAAAGAGACCATTTTTACTGCAACCTATTCAGTCACACTACTAGCCACTGACACAACCCCAGTCAAGCAGGAAAAAGTAACTGCATCACAATGTCAAGATGAAATGTAATGCCACTAAGTGGAAGTATGCCATCTCATGTGGTGATCAGTGTTTAAAAGTGATCTTCAGCACACTAATACTTTAAATAAGCTTCTAGTACAGGTTTTGACACATACTTTTTCTTCCTTAGCTTGTACTTGAAAGCAGAATGGATTTTATCGTGATTATAATGCAATTTTTACTCAAGGCTTTTTTGTGCAATTTACAGTTATAGTCATTATAAAGCTGTGTATTGTCATGGACACTTCATCGTGGAGACTACGTGTGCTGTTGGAACCTCGTGGATTTATTCGGGTATTAGAAGTGATCTTGGCAATAGTGGCATTTGCTACTACAGGTGGATACAGTGGTCAAGCTACTTATTCTATAGCATGCAAACCTCTGGCTACTGCCTCTCAACACTTTACTACTCCCATCTCATACCCATTTCGACTTTCATCTACTGTCATCACCATTGAAAAACCCTGTAACAAGACAACACTTAATTACCGAATGGAAGGAGACCTATCACCTTCAGCCCAGTGGTTTGAATTTGTTGGTGTCACTGCTTTTCTTTATGCTCTTGGCTCTGTTGTGTTCTATGTGGTGTTTGATGCTGTGATTCGACAAACTCATGAACGTCTTGTTACCATTGGTGACTTGGCTGGTACAGTACTTTATGCCTTTTTTTGGCTTACAGCTGCTTCTGCTTGGGCATGGGGTCTTGGACAAGTAAAGATTTGGTCTGGTCATGAAAAAGTGCTTGGATCTGCAGAGTTTAAAGATTTGTGTCAATCAGCAACTTGCCGGCTGAATAGTGGGGCAGACTATTCTCCACTAACAGCATCTGTAGCATTTGGATTTTTGAATTTCTTTCTGTGGTTATGCAACATTTGGTTTGTGTACAAGGAATCTCCTTATCATCAAGAACCTGACAAGCAAATGGATCCTTCTCCTCAGCCTCCCAACACAATGTAATGTTGAAGTATGATTGATGTTTGTCAAACAGATCTAGAATACTCACCTTCAAATAGTTTTGAAGATGTATTGGAACAGTTCGCAAAGCAGTTTTTGCTGGTTTGATTTTTTTCAACAGCATTGAGTTGAATATTAACAAATCATGCTAATCTCAAGAACACCTGATGTTTGTTTTGCTGTTGGACTCCTGTGAATTTGTGGAACTAGCAAAGATTGTGAACATTCCTTTGTTTTGTTGTCCTAAACTGGTTATGTTTCCAAGCAACAAAGTATGTTTATTCTTGTCCAGGTTAGGGTTTAAATAGTGAGGGCAGGGCAGCAGTTTTAAGGACTTTGATAGCCAGTTGTGTAAAATGTTTTGAAACAAATTAAGTCATTTATCTGAAAGTCAACATCGAGATTTGTATTGTTAATTTTACTGCTACTACCTAACATGTTTTTCTTGACAATTTCATTTGAGTATAAAAATGTTTTTGTTGTTGTTCACTTGAACAAAAAAGTGTAACAAAATGTTTAAAACCACTTGTCTAGGTTGTTGGTTGGTTGTTACATGATAGTGGTTGTGGTTACACCAGGAGTTCATTTACTCCTTATACCCTCAACAAGCCCTTAATGCCTTACGATTGATTTCATAAAATGTTGCTGATGAAATTGAAGCTTTCAAAGAAATTCTTTTTCCAATGTGATGCTTTGTATGGTTTATTATGGCTATGAATATGTTGATCTAGTTACATTGAGCTTTTCAGACATTGTTAAAACGTTTCACAGCTAAATTCTTGGCCACAATGATAGGGCTATTGGTGCCAAGATATATTTGCCTAGTCTTTAATTTACTAAGAGGAATCCATTGCTCATAATAATACCCAAAGTTTTAACATTGACAAGTTAAAATCTTTTTTTAGGGAGTAATCATATCAACTTAGTTTATCAAGCAAAATACCAAGAAAGCTGTAAGAAACCTACCATTTTTCATCAAATAAACAGTTCAAACTTTTCTGTAGAGGTGTGGAGTTGCCCATGCTGACTCTCTAGGGAAGACCACCTGGAAAATTATCATAAATGCTGGTTGATTTGGGCACAGATCATTTGAATTATTTGTACAGTAACCTACACTTAGCAAGAATTAGTGTGTCAATAACATGTTTGTTACTTAGCCATTTCAGTGTAACCATATAATACACAACGCTGTAGGCATTGTAGTGTATCAGATCTTTTTGTCACTGTTATGGCTGTTGCATCGTGGATGAGCTGCAGTTTCCCAAACAACCTGTATATTTGATGTGGTACTAATATTAATTCATACGAAGCAGCAGAAAAATTGCCAAACAGGAAAAAACTAAGTGACAAATTTTAAGAGTTCTGACCATTGCATCGTCAAAACCTCTTTTTGTAAACATATAGGATCTATCTCGAATTGATCTTACACTCAGTACAATTGGGTATATCTCATGGAGCTTAACAAATTAACCCATAGAAATCGCATAGACTTAGCTTCAAAAGTTGGGTCGTTTACAATTTGTCACCTTTTTTGATATGCTGAAACATCTGTATCACCAGTTACTGACTGAGCACTGCTTCGTTTGTGAGCGAAATGTGTGTAATTCATATCAATATGACTAGAGCTTTCCTACAGCACTTTTTGGGTCAAACTGTTTTTAAGTATTAACAGGGCTGAATTGAAGTAGAATACTTTTTTTAAATTTTGGTGAAAGATGCAACATCATTGGCAGTGTTTGTTTGCAACTCTCAGTCACAGCACGCACTGATCGCGATGACCAGACGGTAGAATTTAGTTTAATTTCGAAGAAGAAATTCAATTTAAATAGCAATCTCTCACAAACTTGATGTGTCCGACCTCTTGGGTACAGGCAATTCAAGTATGAACAAATAACGTCAAAGCACAGACAATGAAATTATTTATTTAGTGGGCCGTTTGATGAAAACTAGTTTAACTAGTGGGCCGTTTGATGAAAACTAGTTTTTTAATTGGAACTGGATAATATTTTACGACATATTTAGCAAATAGTTTCGGGTGTAGAAACGTTACACTGTCGTTAAAATTTTCTTATCTCTTGTGAAAATGTGAGTGGCATCTAACATACTGTTATACTTTGGTTAATCCTTCGCCTTTGTGTTCAGTCGTCATTACTGCGATACAGATAGCACTCAAGTCACAATGAAATGTCGCTGCAATTAGCTGTGCGGTTTTCCAAAGTTAGTTTTGATGCGCGCTTTTGTGCTCATGTGAAGTGGAACTGATGTTTGTCTTGGATCACATTAGGCGATGTCATCCATTGCAAATTCCTTCCATAATCATGTTGAATCTGAATCGGTACGAAAAGCGGCATGTGAATATAATTACAGCTAAGTTGCGATGCATTCTTTCTTATCTTCACACTAGTCATCACAAATGTTTTTTGTCCGCCTACAATATGTGTTCAGTAATTTTCATTCTGCATGAGATCTTAGTGCGTGGTTTGGCGTATTGTATCAGGCTGTATTTTGTTTGCTGTAGCTGTTGCCTGGTTGTTGATGCTGTAACCATCGTGGCTTAATAAATATAATGTGAACATTCTTTTGACTGGAGACGAATGCGGTCTAAATCTATTAACGAGAACTGCATCAAACAAGCCACATTTTCGCCATTTTTCAGTTATCGCTTGTCAGCAATCTTAACGTGTGAACGAAAGATATCCACGTTTTGACGTGAATTTGTCAAGATACGGTATGTGTTTGCTTAGCATGTAAATTTAGCACTTTCAATGCCGGAGGATTGCAATAGAGCAAATCACTCTGTACTGTTGCAACCTCTTGTTTGGCGTTGCATTGAATATGCGATTCACCACGAACGGAATGTGCGCGAAGAACAACCCCAATCGTAAATATGTGTCGCGAACAAGCAATAATAGAGTGATTGCGGCGCATGATCTCTTGTTGCTTGCTGCCACAGTGTGAAACTTTGCGCACTTACCGCTCGGGCTTTGCGAGCGCATCAGTACCAGGCAATTTAACGAAATTCTTTGCAGTGGCAACCTTTCAACCAGGATAAAGGCAAGATTAGAGCTGGCTGCCACTTCTGTGACCTACGTTGTGGCAACCTGTTTCCATGCAAGCTATGGATGCCATGAGCTGCCTTCTCAAGTAACTTCACTCCACAAGTGAAAGAACCAAGGAATCAATCACAAATTTTTAATAGGAAATCGATTTCACGTAACACTACGCATCGTCAGTCCTATCATTTGCAAGCAATGCTAACAGGTGTGAA
>JGI24158J21664_10008216_pt1 | contig 13877 bp, 3 predicted proteins | sample Ectturendosymbi3_FD_21664 | JGI IMG/M metagenome (IMG submission 21664) | reverse complement strand
TCGTACTTTGAAATCGGCCTAAAACCAGCAGTTGTCAGTTGCCTTACCAACGCCATAGCTCCTCCGCCGATTGCGCTAGAGAGCTGTTCAAGGGCTCAAACGATGTGGCCAGTCTTCTGGTCTGCACTAAAAAAAAATTTGTTGGATGGGGGTTGCGGATTTTTTGTGAGTGACATCATAAGTGAAGTAGTTTTTAGGCCATTTTAGCTCATGTTGCCTGGCCAAGGGCCCAACCGCTAGGCCAAAGTATTTCGCTGAAGTTTTCATTCGAAACTAGGCTCGAGTCCGAGTCTAGTGAGCCTTTGATGACTTTCTAGCGTTTCTGGTTCAGTAGTTATGATCTTAAATAAACAAATTAATTAATTATCTAATTAACTGATTAGTCAAAAATTTTTACTAACTTAGATCATAACTTTTGAACCCGAAACCCCAGCAGGTCAACCAAAGTATCAAAAGACTCGGATTGTAGCCTAGTTTCCAATAAAAACTTCAGCAAAATACTGCCATCTAACGGTTGGTGCCCATGGCCAGTTAAAGTTGGCCAAGGTGGCCAAAAAGTCCTCCACTTACGATGTCACTCACAAAAACCGCACCCCCCAACTAAAAAATTTTTTTCAAGTGCAAACTACCAGACGTCTTTTGACACTTCGACCAGGTCCGTAACCCGAACAGGAGCAGAGATATTCCCACGCAAAGCCACGTGCAATCCAGCTGTTTTTTTGTGAACTGCTTGCATTAACCTGGACGTCAAAGTGTTATCATTTTTGAGACACAAATTTTTCAGGTACGTTTAAATAAATTCGGACAAAAATCCTTCGCGCCCCCAAAAATTTACCTGCCTCTACACCTAGTAGTGACAAGATCTATTTTTGCAGGTCTCAGTCTCGAAGGATGCGTGCCAGCCTATGTTAGGACCGGGCACAGAATACCCTGTCTCAAACTATGAAAAAGTTTACATAATTTTGTGACAGTTTTACCGATTCTGTGTATGTCAATATAATCAATTGTTACCCCAACACTTGTGATTTTTGTTGTTTCTAAATCAAATTTAAGTGTTATCAACCTTCAAATTGCCAAGATCAGCAACGTTAAGTTGCAAAATTTTGCAACAAAAGGTCAAAAATCTGAAATGTTGCACTTTTGGATCGGTCTCATACCTATTGTCTTGAGACTTTGAAAACTGCAACAATACGGCTTAGTGAAACTTCTTTAATTCAACGTACTTTTTCTCTGTTGTATCTGCAGGTAAGAAATAACGTAAGTATGAAAAATGCTGAAAATTTGCAAAATTTCAACTTGAAAGTGGTGATAACACTTTTTTGAAAAATTTGCAGAAAGATTCTGGCATAATCTGCAAATTTTCAAGCCTCGGACTTTTTGAAGAAGTCTCAGTCTCAAAGTTTAGGTTTCGACTAGGTCTCTGCTGTCTAGTCAGTGATTAGTGAGGTATACAGGGTTCTTGAAAATCGTAGAAACAATTAACGTGTGGCAGCATCAAGCGTCAAACCAAATATTACAACTATCATGTAACAAAAGAAGCTATTGCAGAAGTCACATTGCCAACATATTTATCAAACACTGAAAAAAATTGCAATGTACAAACGTGTCTGAATGTTATGCGCATGTTTTTTTGTTTTGTTTTTTCAATGCACAGAACAGTCCGGCCCGCGGACACTGATAAGGTTGCCAATTTGGCCCAGCATCCAAGAAGTTTGGGGACCACTGACCTAAAGGAAAAGCAAAACAAATTTGTTATACATACAAGAAATATTTCATGAGAGAAAAGTAGGCATAAATATAGAAAAGTAGGATTGCCTCAAATGAATAAATTGCATACTAAAACAGACCCTACACTAATATCCACCTACACAGATGAAACTCGCACATTTTTCATTGCAAGCATTTGTCATTATGCAAAGGATAGCAACAAGTTTATAAAAAAAATTCCCCTGTCAATTAAGGATTTTCATAACCCATTGTTAGTATAATTTGAAAATGTTGATGCCAACTCTCATTGTCATGGCAAATAGCATGTATGTGCCTCCTGCTCACCATAAGCACCTTAAATGTTTCAACTTTTGAAAGCAACAACTAACATTTCTGTTTTTGAGTTTCTTCCAACAAGGACAAGTTGTTTCATTCACAATTTTTACGGAAAATGAATATCAAGCCAGTATTCACTGTAACATTGACTGTTTTTGGTTATTTTATAACACTAAAGAATTATGATATAAAATACACCTAATCATAAGGGCAAAAACGTCCTTGGGATGAACAAACATATTTTAAAAGCTGATTGAATTGTATCCTGTGCATAATTTTAGTGGCCAAACAAACTACTTGAATGCAGTTATTTACCGTTTGAAATAGGATTGTTTGTAGCACACTTTTGTGTACACATTTGCTGATTATAACTCGCTAGTGACATCACATCACAGTAGTCAGTATTTTTACAGAATGAGTAGTATTTTTCTACAACAACCTCCACTGAGAAAAGTGACAATTTTTGTGGGTCTATCATGCATGCCAATGCAAAATTTTCAGAGTTGGTGGAGCAAAAAGCTTGTGGGCACAAATGCACTTATTACAACTTCTGTTGAGACTAGGTTATCATAAACAAAGTCAATACCAACTGTGAAGACTAAACATATTTGCTTAAAAAATAAACAACGTGATTTGTTTCAGATATTATTCTCCAGTTCAACTGCCAAGTTCTGGCCAAAAAACAAAATTAGCAATGTGGAACCTTCAAAAATTTCTTTCCCTCAACTGCACTAAGTGTGGTCCATTATTTTCAAATGCTTTATTTGCCTTCTTATTTTTTTAAATTTTATTTGGCAAAAGGTTTGATGTTTATAGCAGCTGTATTTGTTGCAAGTACAGCTTTATTCCAGTTTTGCTGTCATGGAGGATAACAGGATACTAACATAGACTTCCTGTGCTCTCCACCCTTTTGAAATTGTTGAAAAAATTTGAAAAGCTGCTTCAACGTAACACATTCGCGACCAGGGCACGATATATTAGTACTTTGAAATCAGCCAAACACAAGCAGTTTTCAGTTGCCTTACCAACTGCATAGCTCCTCTGTCGATTGCGCCAGAGAGCAGTTCAAACCCTCAAAGGATTCAGCAAGTCTTCTAGTCTGCAATGAAAAAAAATTTGTTTCGGGTTTCAGTTTCTTGGGAGTGACGTCTGAAGTGAGGTAGGTTTTTTGCCATTTTAGCTCATGTTACCTGCCCTAGGGCCCAACCGCTAGACAGAAGTATTTTGCTGAAGTTTTTATTGAAACTGGCTAGAATCTGAATCTTTGATTGACTTTTTAGCGTTTCTGGTTCAAATAAACAAAGTAGTTAATTGTCTAATTATGGGAATAACTTATTTTGTTAATTTTAGTTCATAACTTTTCACCCCGAAACCCCAGCAGGTCATCCAAGGTATCAAAAGACTCAGATTTTGGCTTAGTTTCCAAAAAAATTTGAGCGAAATACTATCATCTGGCAATTTGGCCCCAGGGCCAGACGAAGTGGGCCAAAGAAGCCTAAAAGTACTCCACTTGCGACATCACTCACAACAAATCCAAAAATGTTTTTTCATTGCAGACTTGCCAAGCGTTTTGACGGTTTGAACAGCTCTCTAGCACCATCACCTGAGGAGCTATGCAGTTGGTAAGACAACTGAAATATGCTTGATTTTAGGCCGATTTACAGTTGCGATATATTCGTACACCGGCAGCCAAGGTTAATGCTTGAAACTATTGGTGGATTTGATTATAGAGGGTGATTATAGCACTAAGGTTATGCCACTAAAGAGTGTCAGTGTTGTAAGATATATAAAATGCGTACAAGCAAAAAGTCAATTCATATGTTATATACTTGATCGAATTGCATTTTGTACTTCAAGCAAAACATCCTAACATAATATTAGCTTTTCAAACTCCTGTTAATGTCCCCCTATTAGTGTTTCATATGTTACACACTCAAATGTATGTGTGTTCAATACCAGAACTCATCTTTCTCTGCATTGCAATACTACAAATCTGAAGTAATGTTACAAAGATGTGATGTGTATGCAGTTTAGAAAATAAGATATGCCTAGTTCACAGATGCATAAGTTGTCCTGGAAAAGTTTTATATAAATTTTTAACAGAAACACTGACAGGTGAATCTATAGATAACAGTTTATACACAATAGAAATACACTGATCAATCAACACTGTAAATTTGAGTTATCGTCAATTATCTTCTGTAGACCTTTTGCTGATGCAGTAAGAGAAACTGACCGCACACACATGCACTGGCAAATGCCAAGCCATGTATTTGTCTGAATGCAAGCAATTTTTAAATTTTTGAAGTTGTATTCTCTCCTGTATTTTACAGAGAATATTATCAGTTTGTAGTGCAAGACAAGTGCTATCATTCCACCGGAATCAAAGTTATTGTTCCATATACACACATCTCAGTGGCTAAGCCCAACAACATTGGCTATAGAAATAGAAGAACGTTTTGCTATGTACAGAAACATGGTTTTATAACTTAACGAAGTTGATCATTGGTCATGTGATTTCTATCACTGGCCCTCTCGTTTTATTTGTATATAATTTATTGCCTTCATAGTTAACACCTTCACTGCTAGTAGTTTTGGGCAAAATACCTGTTTCTAGCAAGTTTTAGCAACTCTATAACTCGCTAGTCGATTGTGCTAGAGAGCAAATCAAACCCTCAAAAGACTTGGTAAGTCTTCAATTCTGCAATAGAAAAAATTTTTGGTTTTGGGTTTCGTTTTTTTGAGAGTGATGTCACAAGGTAGGTTTTTGGCCGTTTTGGCTCAGGTTACCTGGCCCCAGTCTCCAACCGTTGGATGAAAGTATTCTGCTCAGGTTTTTATTGGAAGCTAGGCTAGAATCTGAGTCTTTTGAGCCTTTGATTGACTTTCTAAGGTTTCGGGTTAAAAAGTTACGGGATGGCCTAAAATCAACAAGCAATTAATCCTGTAATCAGATAAATAATTTATTGGTTGTTTTCAGTCCATAAATTTAAGCAGAAACACCAGAAAGCTGATCAAATGCTTAAAAGAATCGAATTCTAGCCTAGTTTCAAATAAAAACTTAGTGAAATACTTCCATTTAGCAGTTCAGCCCAAGGTCAGGTAACCTGAGCCAAAATGGCTAAAAACATACCTCACTTATGTCACTCACAAAACCAATTTTTTTTTCATTGCAGACTCAAAGACTTGCCACATCTTTTGTGGGTTTGAACAGCTCTCTAGCACAATCGACTGGCGAGATATGGAGCTGCATAGTGACATGAAAATAGTGGCCCATGCAGGATTTTTAGGTACGATATATTCATATATCAGCAGTGAACATCTTAGAAGTACCTCAGCAATGAGTTTGCCTTGATCTATTGTGTGACAATAAAACTAAAATGAATAAAAATGATAAGCTCAACACTATCAGGAAGCATACTCTCACTCAGGTGTCACCAACCTTTTTGAAACTGCAAGCAACTTCCTGTGTACGGATTAACGCAAAGGGCTACTAATTTGATACAAACTTATGAAAAAAAGATTTTGCTCAATTTACCTTCAATTGTTTTAGTATTGATAATGCTAATATTATTTTTGAAACAGGCCCGCAGGCAACTTATATGGTCCTTGCGGGCGACTCGGTGCCCACCGAGTGGCACCACATTGATGACCCCTGCTCTAACTAATCATGCAACAGATGTATTGCATGATTTAGTTAGCAACAGATGCATCGCCCATGCAATTATTGATGACATCAAAGTAACCTCACCAAAATGACTTAATTTTTTTCAGTCATTTCAAAAACATTTCAGTCATACTGAAAAATAACACAGCCATAAAACTACCTTGTTCAATTACAAAAATTCTTGTGACTTTTCACCAAGGCAGTGTCTAGGTAACCAGCAACAGCTTCACAAGGCCAATTGCTAGGTAGTTGACAGTGGCGCATCTAGCCTGAAAAAAAGGGTTGTTGTGGGAGGGAAACTTTTGATATCACTTGCAACACAAAATGACATTTTCTTTTAAGACTAGAAATTGAATTTTGTGATGCCACCAAAGTATCATATTGGCAAAATTCCACCGATATACAGCATATCAGCAATATTTTCTCATAAAAGCCACTACGCTAGTTTTTTATTCGGAGTGTTCAGAAACCCAAGTTGCTACTTTGTCTATCATTAATTAATGCAAATTCCTGTACTGTTCCTTATGACGCGCAGCCCTCCGACTGCATCAAGTAGTGCGCAATATTCCGACCACTTCGTAATCATCCCAAAAAACTGGTCTATAATGTAACATTCACTTTCAGGTTTTCGCATGGTAAGCAGATGGCTGCCTGCGAACAAATTAGGGTAGCCTACATGCTGTGGTGATTGACTATCTTAGTGACCTGGGGTTTGCACAGAATTCCATGTTATACGCTTCTTCATCAAACTAAAGAATTGGCTTTCAACTGTGGTTTGAGCGTTGCAAAATATCAGCAATGAAAAATAAAACAGGCCCAGAAAAGCCCTATCAATCGAGCTCTACCTAAAACCTAATCAAACTTGGCAAGTAGGGCTAGTAGCCTAGCACAACTGCTGAAGAAGAGCTACCAAAAAATTACCATTTATCTAATTAGGGGATTAATTATTTAATTGCTTGTTGTTTTTAGGCCATCACATAACTTTTTAACCCAAAGCCTTAGAAAGTCAATTAAAAGCCGAAAAGACTTGGATGCAGGCCTAGTTTCCAATAAAACCTTGAGCGGAATGTTTCCATCTAGCAGTTTCAGCCAAGGGCCAGGTAACCTGAGCTAAAATACCAAAAACCTACCTCACGTATGACGCCACTCACAAAAAAAACAAAACCCAGTTATAGAGTTGCCAAAACACACGAGAAACTTGGATTTCACCCAAAACTACTAGCAGTGAAGGTGTTAACTATGAAGGCAATAAATTATATACAAATAGAATGAAAGGACCAGTGACAGAAATCACATGACCAATGACTAACTTCATTAAGTTATAAAACCATGTTTCTGTACATAGGAAAATGTGGTCTCTCTTATATTCAACATTGTTGGGCTTAGCCAGTGAGATGTGTATGGAACAATAACTTTGATTCCAGTGGAATGATAGCACATATCTTGCATTGCGAAGAAAGGTGGAGTTCTGGTATTGAATGCATATATACATTCAAGTGTGTAACAAATGAAACTCTAACAGGGGGACATTAACCAAAGTTTAACACTTTGACGTCCGGCTGGTTTCGGGGATTCTTACGCCAAAACAACCGGATCGCACATGGCTTTGCAAGCATGCAACCCGGGCATCGTAAGTAGTAGAGAGCTTTTCAAAGGCTCAAAAGGCACAGCAAGTCTTCTAGTCTGCACTCGAAAAAAATTTTTGGTTGGGGGATGCAGATTTTTTTGCGGGTGACATTATAAGTGGAGGACTTTTAGGCCACCTTGGCCCACTTCACCTGGCACTAGGCCCAAACCATTAGATGGTAGTATTTTTCTAAAGTTTTTGTTAGAAACTAGGCACAATTTGAGTCTTTTGATACTTTGAATGATCTGTTGGGGTTTCGGGTTCAAAAGTTATGATTTACAGTAATAAAAATATTTGACTAATTAGCTAATTAATTAATTTATTTATTTAAGATCATAACTTTTGAACCAGAAACGCTAGAAAGTCGATCAAAGGCTCAAAAGACTCAGACTCAACACTAGTTCCCAATTAAAACTACAACGAAATACTTTGAGCGGTTGGGTCCATGTCCAGGTAACATGAGCCAAAATTACCTCACTTATAATGCCACTCACAAAACATCTGCAACCCCCAACCAAAACAATTTTTGAGTGCGGAGTGCGGACTAGAAGGCAAGCCGATCTGTTTGAGCCCTTGAACAGCTTTCTAGCGCAATAGGCAAAGGAGCTATGGCATTGGTAAGGCAACCGAAAACTGCTGGTTTTGGGCTGAAATCCAGGTATGATATAATGTAGACTGGTGTCAAAGTGTTAAAAAGCTAATTTTACGTTAGGATGTTTTGCTTGAAATACAAAATGTAGTTCTATCAAGTGTATAACATATGAATTAACCATGTTTGCTTGTACACATTTTACATATTCTACAACACTGACACAATCACTCTTTAATGGCATTACCTCAGTGCAATAATCACCCTTATGAAACCTACCAACAGTTTCAACCATTGACCTTGGCCGCTGGTGTACAAATACGAATATATCGTACCTGGAAATCGGCCTGAAATCAAGCATATTTAAGTTGTTTTTTTTAAGCATATTTAAGTTGTTGGCCCTAGGGCCAAATCGCCAGATGGCAGTATTTCGCTGAAGTTTTTATTGGAAACTAACCTGAAATGCAGCTTTAGGGTGAAAAGTTACGATCTAAAATAAACAAAATAATTGATTATTCTCATAATTCGATAATTAACTACTTTGTTTATTTTAGATCATAACTTTTGAACCAGAAACATTAGAACAGGGGTCACCAACCTTTATGTAACTGAGAGCTACTTCTGGGTACCAATTAACGCTAAGGGCTACTAGTTTGATGCACACTTATGAATTAATAATTTACTGTAGTTCAGTTTACCTATTATGTTGTCATTAATGATGTTAATCTATGTGACGATACTCATCATCTTAATGCCATTTTCAAAACTGGCCCGCGGGCGACCAGCGTGGTCCTTGCGGGAGATCTGGTGCCCGCGGGCACCGTGTTAGTGACCCCTGCACTTGAAAGTTAATCAAAGGCTCAAAAGGCTCATTCCAGCCTAGTTTCCAATAAAAACTTCAGTGAAATATTTCAATCTAGTGCAGCGTCTTAACCTTTTTCTACCTCAGCACCCCATTTTGTCACGCCTAGTCACCTAAGCAGTCTAGCAATGCCTACCATTGGCTAACGCCTGGTTACTATAAGGATAAAGTAAAGACAAACGTATTCCTTTTACCACCACATATGTGACACTCACCAGCACCCACTGAAATTAATTTCAGTACCCCTGGGGTGCTAGTACTCCAGGTTAAGAAACCCTGGTCTAGTGGTTGGGCCCTAGGCCAGGTAACGTGAGCCAAAAATTCCAAAAACCTACCTCACTTAAGACACCACTCACAAAGAAACCTGAAACCCAAAACTAAAAATTTTTTTCATTGCAGACTATAAGACTTGCCAAATCCTTTGAGGGTTTGAACTGCTCTTTAGCGCAATCGGCAGAGGAGCTATGTAATTGATAAAGCAACTGAAAACTGCTTTATTTAGGCTGATTTCAAAGTACAAATAATATTGTGCCTCAGCAGCGAACATTTTAAGGTGAATCAGCTTTGCAAATTTTTTCAACAATTTAAAAATGGTGGAGAGTGCAGTCTTCATTAGTATCCTGTTATCCTCGATGACAGCACAGCTGGAATAAAGCTGTATTGTTATGTTGAGTTCCAATTGCAGGAAATGCAAGAGCACAATCTCCTTTAGAATACACCAATCTGTTTGAAACGTATTAATTTCAAATCTAGACTTGAAAAAAATCTTGATTTTTGAATTCGAATGCTGAAGATTCAAATCCGTAGTATTTGATATTCCAATATATGCATTTCTCGCCTACTTTAAGGCAAAGCAAGCTGACCCAAAGACAAATAACTGCAGTCCTTGAAATGATTGACAGCAAGTAAAGATCAAGCACATGGAAAACCAAATAGCCATTAAATCTTTGTAAGAATAGCTAAAAAACTTTCAATTGTACTCAAGTGTTTAACTTGGCTTGAAGGTTAGAAGCCCAAGAATAGCTCTAATATGTCGATATGAAACAATAAGTGGCTATAGGTCTGCCAGTGGTCACACAGATCGAATAAAAAGATGCGTTTGTTGCTCTAGCGGCACCATCGTGGTAGTTGTGTCTGCATTTACTATGCAAATGTTTTTTGGTTTGGCTCTCACCATGGTACTTCTCATTTTAGTAGAGGTTGTGCACTTTTCACGTGACCAGTTTTTCTTTGCTTTTTTCAAAAGTTTCCAAACTCTTTTGTGTTCATATTTATGGTTTAGGGCCTACGTTTGCAGAGCACATTTATATAAACACAATGCAGCCTACTATACACTTGTAATGTATTACTGTCAAGTTACAGGTAGTGGACAAATAAATTTTCAAAAATGATGGCATGCTGGCAAACCTACAGCCACTGTCAAACAATATTATAAATTGGTTGCAATTCAACTGTACATTGAGAACTTGCCACATAAAAACAGCATGAGCAGGGGCCACATGAATACATTCATGGATTTCTTCATCTTTTCACAATCCTGATACACAACTTAAATAAGCTTCCATAATAACTAACTAGTTTTTTTAACATTGTTTGCGTAGCATGAATACCATGGTATTTCTGAAAAGCACAATAATGCAATTGTAAATAATGTCTGGCATAACCATAACATAATAGGCCTAACACCAAAATGAAATGTCAGAAAAGACAAGAGACATCTTTATACACTACTCACTAGCTAAAGTAGGAGATACAATTCAAACTGTTACGTATGTGAAAAACTGACTAATTCAAAGTACCACTGACTTCACCATTGGATAACACTAAACAGAGGGCCAGCGGGCTGAAGGGCCGTATTGCCAAAATAAAAAAATGAATTTTCCATGGGCTGGCAATCTGCACAGAAGGGCAGGCTGCACTACAGGACGGGCCAGTGGGCTGCACATTAAGCTGGGCTGCGGAAAAGGGCGGGCCGGAGGGTTGCCCTTCTCTACAGCCCGACCCACCCTTTCCCTCAGCCCGCCTTTTTGTGCAGCCTGCAGGCACGCCCTTCTGTCTTCTGTGCAGCCCATCAAAAGTTCACGTTTTTTATTTGGAAACACGGCCCTTCAGCCCGCCCGGCCCACCAGTTAGTGTCATCCCACCAAATAACAGTAATATAAGCACTTTTGTTTGCCCATTGAAGTAAACATGAAGAACTAGGCTTGTAGTCTAAGGAGTATGATCATAAATGAAAATTGCACATTTATGTAATAGAGCAAGAAACTTTAATCAAAAATTTATGACAGTATCTATTTTGCCTCATGAGGAGAAATAGGCAAGACACTGCTGCAGCTCTTGTGCCTTCAGAGCTCAACACATTGGTTGAAGTAGTCACATAATTTTGTGACAAGTTTGGAATGCATGACCTGCTTAGTTGAGTGTGATGTCTACAATGGCCCAGTATTGGACAACACTAATTGGAGGGCCGGGCGGGCTGGAGGACCGTGTTTCCAAATGAAAATCATTAATTTTTAGCGGGCTGGCAGGCAGCACAAAAAGGTGGGCTGGCAGGCTGCATAAAAGGGCGGTCCAGCAGGCTGCAGAAAAGAGCAGCCCTCCGGCCCACTCTTTTCCACAGCCAAACTTAATGTGCAGCCTACTGGCCCGTCCCATAGTGCATTCTGCCAGCCCGCCCTTCTGTGCAGCAGGCAGCCCACGGAAAATTCATATTTTTCATTTGATTCACAAAATCTTCTGCTTCAGATTAAAAAATGATATTCGTTTTGGGTTGGAGGTTTTTTGGGGATGACGTTACAATGAAGGCATGCTTTCGCATTTTTATCCGAGATTACCTGGCCCATGGCACCAACCCAATGAGCCATTTTTGGTTCAAGTTTATTTTGGAAACTAGGCTGAAATCTGCATCTTTAGAGCGCTTAATATACTTGCCAGCATGTCTGGAGCCGACATTATGGGCCAAAAACAGTTTTTGACAAAATTCAAAAAGTTTCACAAAAGGTTTAATTTGCCCTGTCAGGGCAAACTTTGGCCAGCCATAACTCAGCAGAAGATTGAACTGGAGAGCTGTTCACTTCAAACCCTCTAAAGCAGCTATGTCCAACCCAAATGGATTACTGGGCCGAAAATCATGTCACTATCATAACCTGGGCCGCACATTTTATGACATATCAATGAGGGTCGCACATTGAATGGCTTTCTTTGACCTTATCAAAATAAACTTTGCTTAAGCTAATGTACTGAAAGCGTTGGAATCATAACTGCAATGGTAACAGACATGATAAAATGGCACTGAGGACAACCTATATCCAAAATGTCAAATTAAAGATTATCAAAATAAGGACAGGTTGTCAGTTTTTTACACATATTACAGTGAAAACCTTACACATATTACAGTGAAAACCTAAACTTAGTACAGTGAAAACCTAAAATGGGGCGCACAAAAGGCGGGTTGGACATAGCTGTTCTATAGGCTTGTAATGTTGTGTAGTTTAAAATAAAAGCAAAATGTTTAAGATATGGATTTGGGTTAAGGGTACATGGGATCATGATTAGGGTACACTTTCCTGTTATTTTGATGACGTCATCATCCGATCCAACGAGCCAATATTGTGGCTCAAAGTTTTTTTGGATTTTAGGTTAGAATACGAGTTTTTAGAGCCCTTGGTCGACTTTCTAGCATTTCTGGTTGAAAAAATATGTCAAACAGATTCCAAATAGTTCATGAATTCCTTAGGGGATTTATGTGATTTCCCAAATTCATATTCAATCATTTTTGCCCTAACTTTTCAACCAGAAATGCTGAAATGTCAATCAAACCCTCTAAAGGCTTGTACTATAGCCTAAAATCCATTTAAATCCAATAAAGCTTTGAGCCACGAAATTGGCTCGATTGTTGAACTCCCACGGGATGTTGACATCATCCAATCTTTTGACAGACTACACTTTTTCTAAACTACAAGAATTTCCCCCATCTATTGAGGTTTTGAACAGCTCTCTAGCTTAATTGGCTGACGAGTGATGGCCAGGATTGCCTAGGCCACTACATTTGACTTAAAGAGTTTAACAAAAAAGGCTGGATATTTGATGTTTCGATGGAATTATGTCTTTCGAACACAAGTAAGATATGTATTGCATTAGATAACTTATTGTACCATCTAAATTTAAATGTTCTTCGTTTCAAAATAAATTATCGTTTCTAGTTGCAATATGTTGTGGGATTTTTTTGTAAGATTTACAATTTAGTCAGCGAGTACTATGTATAAATTATGATAACATTATTAATTGAACATTTTGATATTCCTTATGATATAAAACAATGAATGCAGAAGTGTGTGATGATCCTTATGGCTAATTTGTGTTTTATTTGCCGAAAAGTTTCAATAAAAAACAAACACATGTTTTTAGTTTCAAAACATTTATCATCTTCATGGTTTATCTTTCATAAAAATTGTGCCTATAGCTAATATTTGAATTATTGCAAAGGGCGCACATTTAAACTTTTCCATCTGTGCCACTTTGCATAGATACACCACTTACGCCGGTCACCCCAAGTCCAGTTATCTTATATTGTGTGTCTTTGCAGATCGTCGCACCATTAGTTTACAATGCAGTAGAATTGCTCTATAACAGGGGTTCCAAACCTGGGATAGATGTACCCCTGTGGGTACATTTGCTTATACGAAGGGGTACATTTAAGGTTAGCAGTAGAAGAGAAAAATATATTTACATAGTATTATTTCCAAATATTTATAGGCCCACATATATCAGTGAACATAATTTTCAAAAATCATTATATGCTTGCTGTTAAATCTATCTGTGATTGATTGATTTTATTTGTCAGCAGACACAAAGTTCATAGTGCTGTACAAACACACAACGAAGGTCGATAAAAACAGACCAAATATAACATCAAACAAACAGATGAATAAGCTCTTCTAGTGATTATATTTTATTATCAGCCAACGTTTCGCCCATCTATTCAAGTAGGCTTCTTCAGGGCAATGTTTTCAACCACAAAACATGTAGCATACCAATAACAAGAAACAATGAGTAGTATGACATACAAAGACAAAAAACGCAAAGCTGG
>JGI24158J21664_10008215_pt1 | contig 13877 bp, 10 predicted proteins | sample Ectturendosymbi3_FD_21664 | JGI IMG/M metagenome (IMG submission 21664) | reverse complement strand
TTTCTACAGTCTGTAAATAAACTAAGGAAATGGCGTCTTTGGGCAAAGTCGCCCGGCGGCCGCGTTGCATGGAGGAAAGTGGAAACCGGCGAGAAACTACTCTTCGTAACTCACAAACGACCCCGTCGCCCTTTTTGTGATTTTCTGAGATGGCGCATGCAAAGCGTCAAATGCGCGGCACGCTTTAACGCAAACGATATCTCGCGCGTGAAGACGTGGTTGGCGGTTGCCTGGATATTTGCTCAGAAATCAAAACGGCCTAACCTACGCTTGGCTACGCAATGCTCTGGAATACTTGGTAGATCCGCGACAACGCATGTTTGTAGCGCGCGATTACACATATTTCCCCGCAATTACACGTGATAGTCGTGCATTTCCTCCTTTGTTAGCATGTAGCGTGATTTAAGTGCCCAGTGAATGTTCATACACGAAGCGTCGAAAGTTACTGAGCTTGTCATCAGGTTGTGACCTGAGCCGTACACGAGGTTGATACTGATGTCCTTCGAATTTAAATAAACATTGCCAAGCGTTGCTAATTACTGCGTTCGTTTTAAATTTTCGTTTCTTTTAAACTTGCTGTTTACCGATCGGGCGCGCTGAAAAAGCATACTTTGCGTGTGTATCGGTGTCGTTGGTGATATTGCGTTGTGTGCAAGTCCATTTTATTGTAACTTCCTTCTTTGATTGTGTAGTTTTGCTAGTCCATTTTATTGCAACTTTCTTCTCTGTGTAATTTTGTTCAGTAGCAATCGCTTTACGGTGGAAGTGGGGGTTTGAGGAAGGCGCAACCGAGAAAAACAGTCTAATCGCCGAAAACAGGCCACGCAAAGCGAGGCACTTCGAGAAAGAGCTAAAATCTATGCACGATAGAATCTTGCTATGCGCAAGGTCTATGTAGCGTGTGTTTTGACTTCTGTTTTGAGGAAACCGGAACACAGTCAGTTCTGCTTTCGCCATCTCAGCCCTTCCCCTCTTTGTGCCAGAGCACGCCCCCGGGCGAATGGGGTTCGTAAAGAATCTTTTACAGTGCAGAAACCATTACAAAATCTTTCTCCCGCATCGGGTGAGTAATTGTACTGTGCGCGCGAGTGAGTGAGGTTTGATGCAAGTGCCTTCTGTTACCGAATCAACGTTGGTGAGTGATTATGTGACCATTGCGGTCTTAACATATGTACGCTCGTACTTTACTGTTCTTGTAAATTCACCGCAGGTCTAGTTGAATACGCTTGTCTCCTTTGTGCTTGCTTTGGCTTCTTGCTCGGCTGTTGTTTCAGCGGCGTTCGTGGCTGGAAAAATACTGATGAAAGACAAGATGTTGACAAATTCTGCGTTTGGCTTCATTGTTGCTCATGTGTTAAGTCGATGCGGTAGGAAAGAGCAGTTTGGAATACTGCAGCATGCGCTAATTTGAAACAGAGCAGCAATTCAGCTTCCTAGCGCATCCACTGTAAGGTTTTGAACTTTGCTTCGGCGATTTTTTCAAGTACTTTTATTGTGAGATTGCAGGTCTGACGTTAGACTCGTTTGATAAAATGCTAACCCGTTACGAAGCGATGTGGCAAGCTGTTATTTCGTCAGAGCAGGAATAGTTTCACTGCTTCTGCGTTATATTTAAACGGCTGTAAATCCTTGCTCTCGCTGTTACGTCACAAAAGTGATTGTGACATCCGCTGTAAACTCGGTCTGGTGCCGAATGGTCATCTCCTCGTAGCACGAAACCTTGTCACGACTGGAATGCTGCGTCACAAGCGTTCGCTCGAAAACGTTGCTGCGAAACGTGTCGTCGTCACGAAAAGCCAGAAATCGCTGAAGATTGCAAATGTTACTGATGAAACATCTGCATATAAGCGGCAACGAAGGCACACGTCAAGTCTTTCCTTTACACGCAGAGCCTTTTACTTTTTTCACTGGAAAACTTTGCCTGCGCTTCTGTTGCGAAACGCGGCCTCACGCGAAGTTTTTCCAACGTAAAACTCGTTACACCAACCAGCTCGGTTCATTCACAGTTTTGTCAATAAAAAGCTGCGTTTTTCATAAAGCGAAAATGACGGATTTATGTAAACAAGTAGAACTGCTTTCACAAACAGTCAGCGTGGCTTTAAATGAACATAGTTTTTGCATTGTTTTTTCCAATAAGATTTTGCAAGATCTCCACGTTTTAGTTTCTTCCGAAGATGCTTCGGTTAGTTTTTTTAATTCCTTGTAGGTCCACTTGAGTCGCCAAATAAGAAACAGTTGTTTCTTTCATGTAATTAACACGGTATTGTGGAATTTTGCTCCACTATGTGGCCGAGGTGTGGTGTTCTATTGAGCATCAAATAACAAAGATGACTTGCGCTTTAGTATTTCATTTCAACTCCATTGCATAATAATCGTTCTGTTCTCACGTTTTTCTGCTCAAAGCAGGAAAGTCACGGTGATTATTATGAAGAACAGCCAGGTGTGCGTCCACAGATAAATGACGGACAACATACCCCGGAGGGCCGCCTTCGCAGAATTTGGGTTTGGCTTGATTGCCATGGGTACTCCTGGAGGAAAACATTGAGGTTTGTGTTTTTCTCCGAAACATACCTTATTCGAGATTTGCGAGGAGAAAATTGCCATCAGCTAGCTCTAATTAAAGTATCTCAGTGCAGTTGTTTGTAGTGTAGACAGGGCTGCCATACCGTCGTTATTTCTAAGATGTTTCGTTATGTTGAAGGTCTGTGTCTTAGAAATTTTTTCTATACTTCTAAAAAATGTCTTTATTTTGACTTGCATCCTTATTTTAAGTCCTAGGTTGCCCCATCGGGAGTCAGTTAGAATCTAGAGAACTGTTACATATGATTCAGTTTGACTAACGTTACAATATGCAGCCACATGGTGAACGTATGTGCTTTCAGCAAAAACTGAGACAGGGAACGTTGGAATCCAAGCTAAAACGAATGCAAAATATGAATGAGGTAACTGCACGACATTACGCAACAATACACTTCGTTCAGCAACTTCTCTTCCTTTTGTCTTTTTTACCAAGTTGTCCTTAATTTGAGTCCGGATCTATGACAGCCCAGAGTATAGGTGAGGGCACATGATTTCTAAAGGTAGCAAAGGAAAAGGCGTTCCATCATGGACAGAAAGCTTGCATGAAGCGCGTTACTACGGTGCGAATCCCACTGGGTTGTACGTCAAGCCGGATGTATTTTATTGAGGTAGATCATGCATTCCCTCCTTCACCTTGTTACTCCTTAAGTGCAAAACTTTGCATGGAGGAGTCTTCCTACGAGCGGAAGTACAATCAAACTGCAGCCGAACGCAATCCATGCTAATATGTAGCTAAATCCCCATAGTTGGTAAGATCTCGATGTTTCCGCGAAGACGGCGCAACTAACGAGTAGAAATACACCTGAAAACACGATACATAAAAATTAATTATCTTCCTCACGCTGATCCGCTTAAGCATCAAAAACCACCAGTTTCTCAGCGTGTTTTATTCAGAAAGCCAAACTCACTCTATACAACATATCATGAAATCACTCGAACCGTTGAAATTGCAGTCAAGTAACTTGTCCCATCCCAACCACGTTGTCGTGCTGCCTCTTGGGGGTATTCAGTCTAGTACGCATTACTTGTAGGCGCTGCAGGTTATGTGTTTACTACAACGCGAAGAAGATGATCAGGAACGATAACTTCACTTCCTTAAATTACATGCCCTATTTTTGATAGTTCTTGAGTTATTGCAAGTGATTCACTGCACCATAGGCGCCAAGTACGGCGATGCGGCGCTCCCGTTAATTTTTAAATTTTTGATTGAGCAGTTCGTTGTTCACAAATAGTAAGACATTATTCTGGAATTTATTGAAAATTTTTTCGGATAAATATGGAATAGAAGACTCAATAAATGCAGGTTTTGACATCATATTTTTTGACGTCATGGATTGCGAACTCCAGTAGAAATTTCAAACTCGGTGCCTGTGCATTACACACCAAACAACGAATCTGGAGATGTTGGATACACGCCACATTAAACAACGAACTCCTTCCGGTCAACAAAACCAGGAATTTTCTTCTTTTTAATAATGAAGTGAACTTGCCGTAAATGCTGCATTACGTTCATCTAAAATTATTGAAGTACAAAGTCGTCTCACATAACATCTGAACTAAAACAAAGGTTGAAATGATTATTTTTGTTTGAATGGTAAATAGCATGATCCAAAGCCCTGTTCAGGTACCCTGGGCCAAATTGGTCAAAACCAATTTTCAACCTAATTTCTGACATACCTACAGACTACAGGTGACTTTTAGAAATGGCTATTTCAGCAGCAAATTTTTATGCCTTCTCTCAAGCCGTCCATTTGAAATCTGTATAACATTTGCATTTTTAGAGCAGAGGGAACATTTCACCCGTGGTTACTTTTCACAAAACAAAAGGATAAGGCCAATGTGGTCATGGTCACTTCATGTGTAGCAAAAGCATGTCTGACAAATTTGCTCAGGATTACATCATGTGTGACAAGAATTTTTTCAGTGAAAACAAATTTTTCATGTAGGTGCCACAGTATTATGCAACATTTAACTTGTTTGTGATGAAACTGTCTTAAATCGTTTGGCCATTTCAGCATTAAGCACTTCAGGTGTCTGAAAATTTCAAAACTGAACAGCATACTTCTATGTCTCGACAACTTAATTTACTTTTGTTGCAATATAGAACGGCAAGCTTCGAGTAGAATATGATTTTGATTTTCTACCAACAGCCAGTAAGGACTACTGGCGGATTTCTGCATCTTCATACCTTTTTGGTTTCCTTACCTCCCACAAGTTTTTTGGGGAATTAAGTTTGTTTTAGAAAAAAGTTTTTTTCGAAATACAAGTTCGTTTTTTTCGGGTAAAATGAACTGTAGAATAATTGCTGAGTTGTTGAAAAACTTCATGTGCTTCTTAAACGTTCGGTAATCCTGGATAATATTGGGAAAATTTTGGACTAATTTGGCCAATGTTACGTTAGAACTTAGATGAAAGTTTCTACAGTACCTGAGCAGGCCATGTGAGCATCAGTAAGTATTACTTGTGACATGTTCGTCCAAATTACAGAACCGTCGCCAGAAAGTCTTCAGTAGGGAGGCTTTACGTTTGTACGGGTTGGCTTGACATTCTGAAATTTTGATTAAGACTCCACTGGTTCATAATGTTTCAAATTTCAATTTGGGGGACTTGTAGCTTTGTTTGAAAGGATAAGCTGGGCACCCCCACGTGGTGACGGGACTAGCAAACTAGAGGCAAAACTCCGGCCTCTCCGTTTAATATTTCACTGAGGCTGTATCAAAGAGCATAACTTGACACATTCACTTACATGAGAGTAGTCCGGTGAAAGCAGCTGGATAAACCAATTCCTTACGTTGCTGGCAACCTTGAATAGCAAGTAAAATTATTGTAACCGCTGAGCACAACCCCGATATAATCAGAAAAGCTGCTGTTGTTTCGACAATTCCTCGAAACCGAACATCTGTGCATAAGAATGAACCAAACGTAAGAAGATTATCTCTTGATCAACTTGGTCAAACTTTCTGTTTGTGACAAGTTTATTTTCTTTTTTATCCAATTACGTGCTGGAAAATCTATCACAAGTAGAAAAAAAGGCGTTATTCTTTGCCAAAGGTTGTAAAATTACTTCGTGATTTAGGTGCGTTATGTGTACAACACCAAATTTTGTGTAAATACCAAGAAACTAACATTGCAACTTGTAATTTTTTGTAGCATAGTTTCCTATGGAGGTGAATTATTTTTGGCAGTTTTGGAAAAACAATAACTAAACCACGGTGTGCTGAAACAACTTTGTGCAACATGCCATCAAATGTGTGATGCCCGCAAAATATAAAATAATTTTTTCTTTTGAAACTCATGTATTATGTTGTGTCACACATGGATGGCGGAACCATTTTGGAAGCTGGTCGGGGACGTCAAAAAACTATGGAAAATTTTTGCGGTTTGAATAGAAAACTGTGACGTCACAAGCATTGGAAATGACGTCATTAAAGTTTTTCAGCATGTTCAAGCAATTTTATGCAATATTTTATACGCCCTCAACCACCCCTATCTCCACTACACCTACGCTACACTGACTTGAGCACATAAATGTAACTAGTTGTTCTTAGTCCTACACAAAATTCATTCACAAGCAAGCACACAAACACAATACATGCACAAAACATGAATTCTAGCAGTGTTGCTATGACATCAACCTGATCTATTAACTGCTTGTGAACGTGCAAAAACATCCTGTGGTTCAAATGCTTTTGGTTAAGTTTGTTCGTGAAGTAGTTCTTCAGCCGTCGAAGGCACGAAAATGACTGCTCTGCTGTAGCATTTGACATTGGTACTATCATGTCAAATCAGGCCCGTCGCCAAGATTTCGCAGCAGAGGTGGCCAAAAACCACAAGCGTGGTCACATTTTTAAATACAATATTTGATGTATGCAGCAACCGGGGGTCCAAACATGAAATGGGAGGCACAGATTTTAAATGGGAGGCCGAGCACCACTGGCCCCCCGGTGGCGACGGCTCTGTGTCAAGTACAGCGGTAAAAGTCGTACCGTACTGTAAATTCCCCTCAGAGCATGGGCGTCGGAAACGGGGACAGGTGGGCATGGCTCTCTGGATTTTGAAATTTACCATTTTTCTATTATATTTTTGCAAAAATGGTCCTTGTCTTAGTTTTTAGAAAAAAAATGAAATTTCATCACTGTTGGCCCCACCCTGGAAAACTTTTTCTGGTTAGCTGTGGAAAATTTGGCTAATGCCCCCCCCCACCCTGGAAAAATCCTTCCGATGCCAATGCCTCAGAGCAGGGGTGAGAGCTTTGCTGACATCACGTACAGTTTCAATGGTATCAGGTACAAAAGACGATGATTTCTTCTTGAATGGTTTTAGTTCAGTTACAAAGGCATCGTCATCTGTGTCGTCGAGCACTTGCCGATACCAGAATGCAAAGACAAGACAAAGCATATGTGGCAAGTTGTCTGCAAATATGCCAACTGTGTTGCGAATGCAAAAATTTTAGTGTTGCCAAGGCAAAACAAAAATACAACTGAAATTTATCTGTCAAATATGTTATTTTGTGCAAAAGATTGAGCAAAATTTAACTATTTAGAATAGTGTTAAAACGCTTGAAATTACATCAAATTGCACCAATTTCTCGATGGCTTGGCACGAAATTTTTCCTACACACGGGGTTGAAAAATTACACCATTTTACAAAAATGGTGCAGTGTTGCACAATCTGGCAACACTGTTCGACAACACCAATGCGGTAAGCAAGGCCGAACAGACTAACCAGATGGTGCACGGTGTATTCTGCCAAACATTTACTAAATCCAGCCAAATTACAAATAATATTGCTGAAATACGGTCAAATACCTGCACATTATTTTTTCATCAAACGATTTACCGAACAATGGACACAATCCTAATTGCGTTATTTAAACTTATTTAGGTAAAATTCAAAATTTAGAAGTGGGGGGACAGGTATCCCCAGAAAAAAGTGGGGGCCTAAGCCCATGCGCCCCCCCCGCTTCCGCCACCTGTGGTCACGCACCAATAGGCAAATTTGCAGTAATAGCTCTATTACGGTGTTTATTGGAGAGCCATCAACATAAAATTTTCTAAAAATAAAAATGTTTTTCACAAGTGAAAAGTTTGTTATGAAAGACGTATATTCTAATATCAATTCAGTGACGATTCTTCAAGTTACTAATCCTCACTACAACGAATCTTGCTATGCTATTGCAATTTTTTCGAACAAATCGTTTCATTTCAAACAAATCGTTTCAAAAGGTCTGCGTGGGTGCGTGATGCCTAAATCTGAAGCAAGAAAAAAAGTAGTGAAAGACCTCCGTAATTGTGATCCCGAAGCTTTCATATCCTATTCAGTGATTGTCAAAAAGTCTTCCTATTCAGTGATTGTCAAAAAGTGCAAGGTCTTAAAATAGTTTTTCTACTTTTTTTCACCAGTTGTAGTGGCAAGTTCCTTTGATGTTCAGCCCAAGATACCTGTAGCCGAGTTTGCTTACAGAATTCGATAATGTTTGTAACAATAACTTCAGGTCTCGGTGCCTTTCCTAGAAACTTAGAAAAAGCAAAGCTTTAAAACTTTGTTGCATTTTTTTAGTTAGCGTGCATCGTATTTCCATACCCTATTAATTGCCTGATTTTGGTTACATTACCACTTCAGGCCATTTCACAGCAGAATGAGACAAAACCTGCAATTGCAGGTCGCTTTAGTTGATTGAATTTTAGATTCACACAAAGCAACGAGTTACTGCAAACATTTTAACAAAAAGAGAACAGGTGTCACATCATGGACAAAACGAAGTTTAAGTTTTGAAACGGGTAAAATTAACGAAATAGCCACTTTTGTGGTGCTAATTTTTTCTTTTTGTGTTTGTTTTTTTCAGTACTTCAAGGAAAAAAATTTTATTTCAAATCATAATCGTTTTTTTGTAGTTTTTTAAAGATAAGCTTTTGCCAATAAACTCTGAAAAAATGACAATAGCGAACAAAACTCAACTCACTTCGTTCATGCGACGGAGAGCATGATGTCTTGCTGCAAATTTGAAACAGACCAACAGAAAGCGGTTGCGACTTGTCATACATCCATCGATTTGTTGTCAAGGAAACGACAGTGAGAACCAGCACTACCACAGAAAAACAAAACCAGGCTATAATAAAACCTTTCATGCTTACGGTTCTGATTACTCGAACAAAAATGAAAAAGTTGTTTCACTGTAAATACAAAAATGTTTCAAAGTCTCTAAATATCCAAAACTTTCCAGTGTTTTCTTTAAAAAACTATCCAAAACTTCATCTCATCTCTTGGTACAACTTCTCGGCTAAAATTTAGCCAGCAAGTGCAAAACAACTTGGCATGCCAAAGAGGGGGTAGTTGCGCTTGGGATGAAACGCAGTAAAAGATTTTTTCAGACCTCAGAACTTCAAGCAGTTTTTTCCACTCTGCAACGCACTATGACTACGAAAAGTTGTTGATGAGAATTGCGGCAAATTTGCAAGAACTGACACGCCGGAAATGATAGATACCATCCCGTTTTTGAAAACGTTTTCACGTCACGATGTGACAATCCAATATTTGACCGTTGAAATGATGGCATCGAGATACGAGATTTTTACAGTTTACAACACGATTGAAAAGAATGTGTCTATGAGCTTCTGCTCAGGTCTACTTGAAAATGTACACCGTTGGTAGCATTTTCCTGATAAGGCAAATGGTGTTTTCACCATTACCGAGGTTTACGCAAACGTTTTAGGAGCACTGGCACGTTTTTCAACAACTCAAGCAATTATTCTCATATTCACCTGACTTTCAAAAAGTAAATTGTTGTACGTCGAATAAAAGTTATTATTTCGAAACCCAACACATGTCCCTCCAAACAAACCCGTTTAATACGAACAAAATAAACACGAAAAATATATGAAAAGATTTGAAATTACGCCAGTAACCCTCACTGGCAGTCTGTACAGAATCCACGTCGTGATCTAATCGAAGCTGGTGGAAGTACAGGCACAAAAAAAAAATTAGGTTGAGACAAAAAATATATTGTTGTCAAAAATTTCTGTGAGGTTTTGCATACAGAGTCTATCAATCAAAATGAGCACATTCTATATGACAATACCTGGCATTCTGCGGCACAAATAAAACATTCTGCGCACAAATCATGGATCAAATCAAAAACAAACCACAAGATCTTTTGGTAAATACTAGCAGTGGCAACCGTATTCTGACTGTAGACTACAGACCAGCGCAGGAATTCGTGATTCATAGAATTTTATGTGCACACCGATTCGGTTAATTCAAATTAATCAACACAATTATTGATAATCATGATAAATCAGTTTACATAGTAAATCTGTATACTTGGTCCACAGATACTCCACAGATAATGTTCATTTTGCTTCTGTATTCCATGATTTTATGCTGGGGGTTTCCAACAGTCATGAAACCATGTATTTTTTACAACTACATTATTTTTATCACAAAATATTGGGGGTACAAAAGATACTGTGTCTCCCTCCCAAACGTTAGGGGGACATTTACTCCCCGTCCCCCTTAAATTCGCTTCCGGACATGGTTTAATTGGTTATTGTGTTGTAATAATATGAAAATGTTGTCATTGCTTGCCTCTGCCACAGTTCAGCCTGGCTTGATGCAGGCAGTAGGCTTTACCAAGATCTTCAATTGAAAAACTTTAAGAACAAAGCGAAACGTTTGGTATAATTGTTTGCTAGTGTTCTGGCTCTACTCTACGTTCTTAGAAACGAAAAACGTCCATAATAATTTCCCGTCCAAAACCAAAATAGTGTTACCAAAAATAGTGTTATTACTAGCGGTAGTGTTACCAAAGGGGATAATCTCTGAGGTTACATGCTGGGTAAGTGGTTGTTTCTGATTGAGCACTGGGAGACTAGTTCTCCGCGCCTTAGCAGTATTTTTCAGGGTGGCTGTCCCGATCTTGGGAACAACTTGGCCCCGAGTCCCTCTACCTTTCTGATAACGAACTCTGTACTGGAGCGACGGTGCGCGTGCCCACAGAGAGGGCTATGAGTGCCACCTCTGGCACGCGTGCCATAGGTTCGCCACCACTGGCCTATAATGACTTTGCCCGTAACGTCAGTTCGCTTATAACGACCCTTTTTCTTCGTTTACTTGAAGTAAAGTTATAGGGTAATTTTACTATATAAGCCAAGTTGTGGCCAGTTTTTCGTTTAACTTGCCAGGGGTCGATTCACCCCTCTGACCCCCGTCAGTTACGCCAGAAATGTTCATCTATCTGAAATGAACTGTATAATCTCTTTCAAACAAAAGAAGTCCAACTTTACGGCTAAATTGTTTGGTGCGCGATCTCACAAAAACAAGGCCGGCGCAGCCTATTTGTCCGGTACGGTCGTGGCCAAACCTGTTTTCTGACTCAACCACACGTTACAGTTTTAGGTAACGTGTCAACACAGCTGCTGATAGACATTGGAAAGCCCAAAATACCTGTTTATTGCTGTATTCCACCAATTGTCCGCCAACTGCATTTGTATTCATCGTTCATGCATGGATGTTGAATACTGAATTAAAAAAGGGATGGAAATCTACAAAAGACGATCTTTCGAAGCTTGAACTCGAAGTAGGCTAATGCTCCCATTTCTGAAAACACACTATAAATGTTTGCAACGAGTTGGTTACTAATTTCACTATTCACAATGCCATGAAAATTTTGTCGAAACTGTCAGTCTCTGAGAGAGAGAGTATTGTATTTTCCGGTGTCTGGATAGTTTTGGGTCTACTTTTGTTTTTACCTGTCGCGAATGCCACATCAGAGAAGTCTTTTTCAGTGCCAAAGCGCGTAAATCTTATTTGCGTACAACCAGTGCATACGAGAGGGGATAAGATGCACATCTTGTCCAGCCCCTGGAGGATGAAAATATGCACGGTAAATTTTTTGATTGCCAGTGAAACAATTAATCTATTTCGAAATCTTAGCATGGTAGCTGTTTTTTTTTAAATAAGATGACTACTATAGCAACAAGCTACACAAGTTTCGACGAGAGAACCAGAAGTTACGGGACCGGTATCGCCATCTTCGCACAACCATGACTTAACGACAGTTAAACGATTCCATGATTTTGCATGTTCACAAAGAACAAGTTGACAGACTTGATTTGAACAAAATTGATGAGAATTATGTTTCTGGTAGTAAGGACACACTGAGACAGTTGAGTTGATTTTTTGGAACGGTTTGAGAATTTGTTGGCTCGTAACATCGTTTAACTTTGCTGAGAGGCACGTTTTAATAATTGTTTTTTGACTCAATGGTAAAGGGTTAGAACAACTGTATACTATACTATGCATTGCAGGTAATGTTTTGCAGATTTCGAGATGTAAAATTCTGGAGATCAATGTACTCTCTAATTTTTTGAAACTTCAAGGAAATGGACAGCCTTTTAAGCAGTAAATGTTTAGTTTACGGTTGCACTAAAATTTTCTGTTCTAGGTAAATTTGGGATTTTATTCCCCAACTGTGGCAGAAAGTGATTACGGGGCATCGCTTGCTATGAATGGTTGAAAAAAGCCATCTTTTTCTGCAATGGTTAAAAAAGGTCATCTTTTTCTGCACAGAGTCGCAGAAGAATCATTTGCTGTGGGATCGATATTTCCGTGGACGCACGATTTCTAACAGGCGCGTAGCCAGAAATTTTGATAGGGGGAGGGGGCAAGCAAGGACCAAGTCTCAACATTAAAATATATAATGGCCCTTGTTTTTAAAGCATCACGTTCTAATTTCGACAACAACGTGACACCTCTTCTGAGCACCTGAGTAAAGCTTCGTAGTTAGCTGTAAAGTTTCCTTACGTTATGTCGAAATTAGGACGTTGCATTATATTTAAAGTTTCTCCACAGTTGAAACCTGGAGCTATACCGGCATTTTGTAATCCGAGACGAATTCCGTTTGCTGTTAAACACGCTGTTGAAGAGGAGTTGGAGAGGTTAGTAGAAAAACACGTGTTGGAACATATTAACTACAGTGAATTGGCTGCGCCAATTGTGGCTGTTTGTAAGCCAAATGGGACTGTAAGAATTTGTGGTGACTTTAAAGCAGAGTTTCTCAACCTGTGGGCCACGGAAGAATTTTTGACGGGCCACGGCCTGTTATTATTGAATTTAAGTACGCTTTGCAAGTTAAACCTTTTTATCTAAAACTTGGGTAGTTCTTGAGCTACAAACGTCATAATACGTTCTCTTTCGTCATTGTGTATTAGAAATTATTGCAACATGGAAATGCCCACGTTGCCCACGCGTTGTTCACAATACGCAGTTACTGTGCACAATAAGCATTTTGAGGTAGACAGGGCGTTCCTGTCGCCATGAAAACGAAACCTAGAAGCAGGTTTAATGTGGAAGATGACTTGATCGGTGCATTATCCTGTATTGAGCCTTGAACATCTATGCTTTCTATAGCAATAAACAGGCTTAGCCTTCCCATTTACTATAGCACGCGAATTCCATACGGACATGAGTGCCCGCGTCGTGCAGGGAGGAGAATTGTCGAAGATTTTTGGTGTTAGTACAGGAGTTAAACAGGTTGTGTCCTAGCACCTGTTATTTTCAACATCTTCCTTGTAGCAGTGACTCTCGTCTTTCGTCACAACATCTCTGCCGCAGATGGCTTTCGCATCAAGTACAGGCTCGATGGCAGTTTGTTTAATATCCGCCGTTTGCAAGCAGTGGCGAAAGTAACAAACGACACCATCTTCGATCTACAACACGCAGACGACGCTGCCCTGCCCAGCCACACACCAGACGGCTTGCAGCGACAGCTGGATGCAATCTCTTCTGCATACTCTCGCGTAGGACTGGTCGCTAACTCCAAAAAGACGGAAGCCCTTTACCTCCCCTCAGATTCGTCGCTGCCCCCAACTTTTTACATCAGCGGGGATCAACTTGGTTTCACTGAACAGTTCACGTACCTGGGAAGTATCATTACCTCCACATGTGATTTCACTCCCGAGATTCAACATCGTGTTAACCTAGCGTCCGCTTCCTTCGGGAGGCTGTCCAAGCGAGTTTTTACGAACCGTGACTTTTCCGCACGCACCAAGTTGGCCGTTTACAACGCAATCTGCGTCTCGACACTGCTCTATGCATGTGAGGGATGGACACCGTACCGTCGTCACATCCGAGCCCTCGAGGCATTTCACATTCGGTGTCTTCAAACTATCCTGCACGTGCACTGGTGGGACAAAATAGCTCATGTTGAGATTCGCCGCAGAGCAGGCACAACATGCCTTGAGACGATACTACTCAGAAGACAACTGAGGTGGCTTGGCCATGTGATAAGGATGCCTGGA
>JGI24158J21664_10008214_pt1 | contig 13878 bp, 7 predicted proteins | sample Ectturendosymbi3_FD_21664 | JGI IMG/M metagenome (IMG submission 21664) | reverse complement strand
ATGGCACCCTAGGGTGCCGCGGCACCCCGGTTGGGAACCACTGATATACTCGTTGTAGGCTACAATGTGTCACTGTAATGACCACAAATTGATTATCNGNACTCTCCAAATTGGGAGACAGAAGCAAGACACAGCACTCAACGCTAAGACANAGCAGTTCATAACTGCAAAAATATCCGGTAACGCGTTAAAACAGGCGAGCAGAACACACTCAATGCTGCGTCAGCTCAGTTCACAACTGCAAAAATACAAAGCTGCCCGAATGTCTCGTCGAATAGCAGTTGATCAGAAGGTATGCGGCTGGGATGGCGGACACCCAGGGTTGACAGTTTGAAACTTGTAAACCGCACAAGAATTGAGAATGCGCATAAAGTACGCAAAAATATTTTCGTTTTGTGGATGTTATATGTACAATTACTAAGGTGTAGGAACACATGCGACTTGTGTGAGCCGTTATGATCATTCCGCCTAAACTGCTAATTTATGACAAATCTCGGAATCTGCACATATTGCAAGCACAGGTGTGCGACTGCATTAACACAAAAAACGAAATCGGAAGCTAGTGCGATGCATCATAAAATTAGCTAAATCAAGCAAGTTGAAATAGAACAGTTCTGAAATTTGACTGAGAAAATCAATTAAACAACCATAATCATTTTCAGGGTTGATGTAGTTGGACCCAACCAAAAAAAACACCCGAAAAAAAAGCAATAAAACCCACCAAAAATCCCACTCTTTTCCTTTGAAAAAATGCCATGAAGTAAAAAGTAAAATAAGCAGCACGCTTGTACAGTTAACTGCAAATTTGTTTTTAATGAAATCAAACGAACAGCAACGACGTTTAGGACTTGAAAAAAGAAAAGAATAATTAGCACAGTGTGAGTAAAGTCTACTGGTTATCTTCTTCAGCTCTGTAAAATCGGTACATTTCAATCAAATTTTCTGCCTTTTCTGCATCCAAGCTGTTTCCGATGTTGAAATATAACAATTGTTGAAAAAACGCACTTTATACAGTGATGGGATTCGACCGGTTCGCAAGAACCTGTTCTTGGAATTTCTTTAATCCCAAGAACTGGTTGTTGGGTCAGAGGTTCTCAAGTGGTAGAGAACCGGTTGTTAGTGAGTCCTGGAGTGAGAGAACCTGTTCTTTTAAAAAATTTGAATCCAACCACTGACTGTATAGATGCTGAACTAGTAGGGCATGTACATAACTTGAGGTGAAACTGCAGAGTTTTGTGGTCGTGGCTTTTCTCTGTTTTCTGTACGCATGCTTGTTAAGCCTTACCACTTTGGAGTGAATTGACCAACAACATTTGCGAAAACAAAAATGGGTTCATTTTTTACCCTCAAATTTAAATGCAATAATTGGTATAATAAGATATTATTGTGTAATTCTAAAAATGGTGTTATTGCATGATGCAGTACAAACAATGCACAATGGGGTTTTTGTGTTTTTTTAAGAACAAAAACCTGTTTTTTCTCCTATAACCCAAAAAACGGATTAAAAAAACAAAAAAAAACAGGTGGGTTGGGTTTTTATCAACCCTGATTACCTTTCAATCATTTTTTGTGATTTCTCTTGATCGCACGATCTGCAACAAGTCACGTCACTATCAGTTTGATTGGATGTGCACGCCGCACACCCAGAGTACACGTCCCTGGTATTGAAGAAGTTAAGAATTACTGGCATTTGAATGCGTAAAAACCAGTGTGTTGACAAAAAAACAAGTTTCGGAAAATTAAATCCATGTAGCATGTGTTAGTAGCCTTATAATAGGAAAAATCGTCCAGCTACAGCATTTTAATTTTTGTAATTTTCCTCTTTGGATGCCCCCCTGCCTTAGATGTCCGAGGCCGTCGCCCCGTTCGCCCCCCCTCTGCACGTCACTGATTACAGGGATGTAGGCGCGAGTGCAAGCGCAGTAAGTGGCATTGTGACGTGACAAACTCAAACTGTAAACTCTTCTGGAATTTGTACTGCGGACATCGACTTTTTCCGTTGTGTGATTTTATAGTACAGTAACGATAGGCTATGGTAGCACGTAAGACAAAGCTAAATAACTTTCAATCAAGGAAAGAATTTTGGAAATGAAGTGGTTGCGAATCGCGATAATATATGAAACCTTTAGGAATGCAAGTGTGACGCGACCACCCCAGCCGCCAGCCCCGCTAACACGACCAGTTGAGTGCTGTCCAGTGGGTGGTCGTGCTACCGGAGTTCCATTGTATATATACTGTATATCCAAATGACATTTTTTGGATAGATAAAATTTTCTTCAAAAATTATTTTCAGAAAAATCAGCTTTTCAAACCAGATTCCCGACGAAAATAACACGAAGCAAACCTTAAAACTATACCTAACCAAAATTTAACCTAATCTTACCTACCATAATACCCCAGTTTGATATGTCCTAAACTGATATGGTAAAAATAGCAATTGTAGCCTACTCATGGCAATTCAGTATTTCATTTTTCTGTTCACAATCAAGGACAGATCATTAAGAATATTATTAAGAACAAAAGCATGCACTCACTTATCCATAACTGTTGTTAAACTCACTTTAATTATTTCGTATGGTTTTACGTTCATTCATAAGACATAACACTACTGAATTGTTTTTATTTTTCTACTGTAACTTAGGATATAAATTGGCACTCAACAAATTTATTAACTAAAAGCACATTTTACGACTTACTAAAGTCGAAAATAGAATGAGTCATTGAGTTTCGCGTAAGCAATCTTAGAGTTACTTGAACGAAATGTAAACAGAACTAAGTCGTCCTTGATATGGGTTTAGCTGTTGTTATCAGTTAACGTTGTTACTCGGTATCTGCCGACTTTTCTTTTTATTATTGCGTTTATTCTGTTTTAAGTCAGTTATCAAGAATTGTACCAAATAATGGCGATTCACATTAAAGTAGTATGTACCAAATATCCAAAGTTGCAACTTAGAAGTTAAGAGTACCAGAATTGGTATTTAACTACCAGTTAACATCGCGAATTACGTAAGGTCTTCACTCCCACACGCAGCGCTCTACTTGAAGCATGCATCGCAGTAACAATAGAACACACAAGTACATGAAAGTACAAGAGGATATATACCTACGTGGCGTATACACCAACTCTGGCAGTCGCAGTCCTGCCTTATAACACCACGTTTTATTATCCTAAGCTAAAATCTAACTACTTTCACCGTTGTTCAAGAGACTTGACACCACTTAACAAGTTCACAACTTCCTTCGGGGCTGTCTGCAGGACCGATGTTCAAATGACGTGGATACCGGATGNGCATCGGAAANCCAAATAAGACAAGCGGATGGAATTGCTTAATTTTTTAGACCTTGGAGTACCAACTTGTTAGTGAGTGTCGGCCAGACCACACGCCAAAGAATAAACTACTTTATGTCAACGAGACAATTTCAATGAGTGAGCACAGAGCGCCTACTCATTAGTTCAAATTTGCGATGGTATCTTTTCCAGCGTATTGTATAGGCCTATTGTTCATATATTAGCCTACACTTTTTTGCGGACATAGGAATTGGGAGTCACCTAAATGTTGGGTGCCCCTGGCTGTAGCCCAGTCAGCACCCCCCTTAATCCGCCACTGTGTACGCAATAACACACGTTCAATCAAAGCTGAGTAGTGACTTTGCTTTAAGACACCACCAGGCGTGTAGCCAAAAACTTTGATAGGAGGGGCAAACAACAACCAATTTTCAACATTTAACGATTTGATGCCCTTTCTGTTTGAAGAATCGTCCATATAACGTGCATTTGTCTGGCATTTTTTCCTGAACAGTTGCATTTAGATTTAAGCCGGAAAATAAAGGTCTAGTACTAGTTTCATTGAATTGACAAGTTTCAAAAGTTTGTTTTTAGTGAAGTTGCAAGATTATATTTTGGATGAAAGCCACAATTTGCTCGTAAAAATTTCCTGCAAGAGCGCTTGTGGAAATCTCGATGTTATTAGTGCTAATAGTGCAGGATCTGCTGTTTTGTAACCAATATTGCAGTTGAGCAAGTTGTAATCGTAACCAGCATTGTGGTTGCGCTTTTTATATTTACACGCTTCTCATGTACACCAAGGTATAGCCTACGTTCAATCTCAAACGAGTAGCGGTTTTGCCAAAAACACAAATTCCCGAAGATAGCCATCTACAAAAAGTACGTGCGCATATAGGACGTGGATTCTTTTGTCTGCCAATTCTTGAGTGACTGGTTGACGTAGGCCTATGCAGCTGATAAACGTAAATGCTAGAGCTCGTTTGAAAAATGCTTGAATTTTGTCAGGCCCGTCGCCAGGATTTCGCAGCAGGAGGGACAAAAACCACAGAGGGGCCCACATTTTTTATATACAATAATGGATGTATGTGTACAGCAACTGGGGGCCAAACATGAAATGGGAGGCACATAGGCCTATTTTAAAATGGGGCCTGGCACCACTGGTTCATCCCTCGCTGGCGACGACCCTGCATTAAACGCTATATATGAATTGCAACTGCAGTACAATTTTTGGTCACTGCTATACTTGCACTAAGCTTGCATCCCAAAAATGATTAGGCATTTAGCTAGCTATTCAGAGTAGACTAAAAGAAATATTTCACGATGTGACGAAGACAATATTGTAAAGTGCGAATGCTTCTCAGTTTTGCTCTTATCATTTGCTTCGGCTAGTAGAGATTGCACCTTTGACGGTAGCGCTTTTTATGAACTTTTTCAAAAAGTTTCGGGTTTAGGATAAAGGTTTAGGTTTTGGTTTAGGATTTATGTTTAGGGTTTTAAGATTTTGGGTTTAAGTTTTGGGTTTGGTCTTGGGTTTGGTTTTAGGTTTTGGCTTTAGGACTAGGTTTAGGGTTTTAGATCACATGACAAAGACCATATGCTAATATAAGTGTATGGTCTTTGTCACTTGACCAATTCAACCAATCAGGTTCGCCTAATGGCAAAATAACTCCAGCAGTGCGTTTGCTTCTGATGGCAAAATAGACACTGCCTTTTTAACTTATGGAAATTCCAAAAGGCTTTGTCTATTTTGCCTCATGAGGCAAAAGCACTGCTGGAACTATTTTGCCTTCAGTCAATTGNATTTGGCTAAAGGCAAAATAGCTCCAACAGTGCTTTTGCTTCACNAGGCAAAATAAAAAAGCATGGTTTTACATGGGCGGATCAGGACTGGAACGGACTGATGATTTTCGAAAATTTTGCGGATCAGGATTGGATCAGACTCAACTTTTTCAGATCAGGACTGGATTTGGACTTAAAATTTCACACTCCGCTCATTGCTGCTTAGTGCTTCTTAGTATATTTGCAATTTCCACCAGAGGGCATTGCTCATGAATAGAGCTTGCAATTTGCGTTTGCGGCGATGACGTTGAATACAACACAAGATAACTTACAAAATTATTTACGACAAGAAACATGAAAAACTTTAGGGGTCCGCACAACAAAATACAGTAGAAGTGTTTGTGCTTTTAGCAGGGTAACAGAAACCTACCGCCATTTCAGCGGCCCATGGCATCTTCTTCCACACTCCGCTAGCCCCACTCGCGAGACGTGGCAGTCTCTGTCGCTGCCGCATTGTTGCTGTCCAGTTTAACTTGCTGCAGTTTTTCACGCATTCGGTTTTTCACGCGTACCTAAATTGCGTGGAGAGCTCTGCAGCAGGTTAACCTGCTTACTAGTATAAAACTCATACAGAGTCTTTCGTTTCGCATTCAACATATGCAACTACTGGGCTAGTTACTAGCAGCTAGCAGTCTGGTGTGGACACTATGAATTGAATCCAGTGATCCAGTGCCGTGGTTACTGCATATTTTCTACAACTGCTGGGTTAACAGTAGGCCTATTCTTGAGGTGCCAACTCTCCTAGCCTACAGCAAATTAAAAACTCAAGTACCTGTTTCTTTTATATCTGCATGTGATGATACAGTACTCAAAAGGCATGCAGAAGAATGCATTTACTTAAAGTTCAACCAGTGAGTTTGCGTAGGCCTAAATAATTAAATTAAAGTTCTTTTTATGTGAAAGTGAGTAAATTTGTTCCAAATTATTTCAACTATCGGGTTGAGAAAATTAGATGCAAGCAGCAGTGCAAACAGGCTATTATATTATAATAAGTCATTAATTACTGTGGGGCAAAGTAATCGGCAAATAGAACAATGTACAGTAGTTTCATTGGCATTAATAGATCATCACTTTAATTTGCAGAAATTTTGAAAGTCAACTGTAAATTGAGCAAAAAGGGTTGATGTCACAACCTGAGACATTTCCCATGGGAAGATACTAACACTGAATAATTATAATATGACGCATCAACTTTCCATGCAGTTTTAGGTTAGCATAAATCTGATTTTTTTGCTGTCACATAAGTTTTTGATGTAGTCAACATGATCTACACTGCAGAAAAGAAACACTGTTAGTTCTTTGACACTCAAGCTGTCTTTTTCTTTTAGTGTTTATTTTACTAGCAAGTTATCAATTTTAGCAATTCATATATCGATAACTACTCTTCCACTTAGTTCAGACACGATGTTGTTACTATAGGGAAGAGTTTACTATTAGTTTATAGTTTACTATTCTTTTATGGAATAGTTTACTATTCCAAATGGTGTTGCTACTATTTGGAACAGCTTTCTATTTCCAAATAGCTTACTTGTCCTTATTAATATATATCCATCCAACTTTTGCAAAAAAAAGTGATGAAAACTTGTTTATTATCATGCTAACAACTTGCATTTGTTTGCTTGAATGCAAGTCACATTTGAGAAAAAATATCCATATACTACCGATGTCAATGCATTGGTGAACCATGAAAAATATTATGAAAAAACAAATACCTCATCTGTCAAAGGTTTTACTCAGTTATGCTGTGAAATAACTTTTCACATTGTTCAGCATAATTTAACAACTTGAAATTTAAAGATTTGTAGAACATAAATTGCATGAAAATTTGTGTGCCTGTGGTGCTCTGCTTAATTTTGTTTAAAATTGATGTTACAGCTTTCTTCTGCATAGTAGTGTTGTAGTTGAATATAGTGCAAGAGTGTTTCACTGGTGTGTGATGCATTTCACAACTCCTTTGTTACTTGCATTTGCTTTTGCTAATTTTTGCAATGCTGCTGAGATTAATGTAGCAAATACTCAAATATGGGGTCCAGGTTTGCGAGGTGATGCCATGCTACCTGTTCGTTACTTCTACATCCAATCATTTGACAAAAAGAACAAGATGTGAGTAAGGAATGTATTAAGTTTTTTATATTTTCAAGTACTTATGCTGTTCTGGATTTGGGTTGATGTACATGAAGGTGTTAGAACGTGAATAAAGACAAAAGTGTTTTCTCACCACTAAAGCAACAATACAGCTATCAGCCATGAACGGTTTTCTGATTTAGTATGCTTTCAATAATCCTTTGCATAATGCCGTTGACTCTCTAGCTATGCAAACATACGTAAAGATCAAAGTTTGTCATTAGAAACACTTTGGCATGCTGTTCAGTGTGCACAAGCCTGCATATCCCTAACATTAAGGTTAGTGTGTTCATTTTCATACCAATTGACAAGGGTCGTCTACGTATGAAACTAAATCAAATGACAGTGTTCTATATATGAAATAAACTAAATCACTGTGTGAAGCACTTCATAACTTTTTTATCAAAAATTTGATGGAGCATTTCAGTCACAATAAAACCAATTTATATTTTCTGTGAATCTGCTAATTTTTATTATTGCTCCTGGAGCAAATGTTTATGTCTGCAAGTGATGAGATACAGTGTTGGGTGTAGACATTAATACTGTTCAGTGATTTCTTAACCAACATACTGCAGATTCATTATTCTACCATTCATCGATTTATTATTTATTGATTCATTATTCACATTCAATATTCTACCAGTCTTTCGCTGCATCTTTATTTGCTGAAAGTACAACCTTGATTTTTTATTTCAGCATAAAAAGTGATCCTGGTGATGATGCTTTTGCTATGTCACTAAGCAACCGTGCTGGCGGAAGAATTAGAGCTTGGAGGCAAATTCTCAATCTTCACAATGGAACCTTCATAGCAAGGTTTCGTTTGTATGATTATTCAGGAGATCTCACTATCAGTGTTACTCACAAGGGCAAGCATGTTGCAAATTCACCTTATGAAATGAAAGGCAAGTTTGTCATTTTCATATGGTTCATTGCATTTTTGCATTTAGGTACTGTACAAGTGCCCATCGATATATTTGGAAAAAAGAAAAAATGTAATGGTAAGCAAACAATCAGATACACTTACAGAAGCTCTACTGTGATTTTTTTTTTCAAGTGATCATGCCACCAGTTTCTGTCTCTTGATGGAATGATGCTGGTGACAGCAGGTTAGCTGATCATTGAGCCACTTCATCTTTTACATTGTAGTTTGGTGTCGTAGTAAAAGTAGGCACCTATGTTCTTTCTACTGCTACTGCAGACAATACAGAAGCATGCACATTTTGAGTTACGCAATATCTCCAGACAACACCGTCTTTTTTCCATAAGCGAAGAGCAGCAATGTACTGTACTTGATGTACATATAAGTTTGAAATGAGCATTATCACATAGCCTTCTCGTGCTCCGTTGGTGTTGTTTTTTTATTAATTGGGTGTTGATAGTCGGAAGCAGGCTGGAGCTTGATCTGCGCTTTTTACTGGAGCGCTTGAGGGGAACGCTTCGGCCATGGAGCGCTATCGAGGGATTGGCTGTTTTCATTTGGTGGTTTTCGTTGCAGAGCAGTGCTTAACGGACTGAACTCCACGGGTTGCAGTGTCTGATAAATCATGCTTTGCATCAAACAGCAATTTGAAGTGGAGCAAATTTCGACAGATCAGCTTGTTTTGCTTGTTGTAGCTTGTAGTTCTCTGCCTAGGAAGCATCACATTTGGTATGACTTTTTCTCATCTCCCCTCGCTTGCTTGCCCTCAAGCTGAAGTTCTATTTTCAACCCTCTGCGATTTTTTACTTGCCTTGTTAAACTAAAGAAACTTTAGCCTGGTGGTAAGCTTCTGAGTAATCTGGCTTTTGGTTAAACTTACAGAAGTTGAACTCGACAAATTCAGTCAATATCTACTATATCCTTCGGTAACCGAGTAGTGTATGTGTTTTGTGCTTGGTACACAGCGCAATGTAGTTACTCGTTGTTGCATAATCTGCTAAAAAGTTAATCATCTCTGGGGTAACGAGAACCTTCCGGGTTAGGAAATCTTGAATTGTTTTTTTGATGAGTTCTTTTCAACTAGTACATCAGATAAAAGATTAATTAGTGTTTCAGTATTTGTGGTAAAAGTGAAATTATTGTTTTTATCTCCATGGGCCTTGTGATTAGAGCAAAGAGTACAGCTTCCACTGTGGCCAACGCCATTTAGTTGTGGGTGAGTGATCTTCATTTGAATAAGAACTGGTGATGCCTACAATTCGACTTGGAGCTGATGATGTCTATCTATTAGGCGAAATATATACTCTGTAAGATCTCAGTGTCTGATTCTTTGCTGGGATTAGACAGTGGGTGAGCGATCTGTCGTATGTATGTAGAGAACACGCAATATGACGTTGTAGATTTGACTGACTGCGAAGGCATTAAAGTTGTCTTTAGTTAGGTTCATTCAGTGCTGCAAGGTATTGCAGATCTTTGCGTCATGGGTTAGTGGACACACAATAAAACATTCTGCGCGCCTAGTTACTTAAGAGGCACACCGAAAGAATTTGTTTCATCAAATCATGAGAGCAAATCGAAAACCACTTTGATTATGGGATCTCCAAACTTTTTGTCAGAGGGCAACACAAGCTATTGCACAATAGTTCGAGGGCCGGACTTCTTACGTAATGTGATTGTTTCGGGAAAGGTTACATTCTACCAAATCAACAAACTTTCCGTTGATGTATTATTTTTTCGTTATTGACAAAATGGCTTCGCGGGCCGTAGTTTGGAGACGTCTGATTTATGTGGTTCTGTAGAAAACGCAGTTTAGCGGAAAGTGGATGTAGGGTCGGCGTTTTTCGCCACAAAAACGGCATCTTCGGTTAAGGTCTGATATATTTAAGTAGCTACTCTGCACATGTCAGACAAGCAAGTAATCTGTCTGTAAATTTTAATAGGAAATCGATTTGACGTGACACGTCAGTCCTTTTAATCTGCCAGCAATGCTAACAGGTGAAATGTTGGAAAGCTAAAGATAGGACAGAGAAAGCAAACAAACTCAAGAGTGAAGTGAATATAAAACACAAATTATGGCCATTGAAAAGCTGAAAATATGTCTTTCCAAATAATTGCATTCACTTGAATTTCAAAACTAACTGACGCTTCACTGAGCAATAAGGCAACAGATCCATTTTAGCTTGAAACAACACGTCGTATGATTCAGAACGTCGCCAGAAAGCGTAAGCAATACTGCATTTATACTGTTGGCAACCAAACTCTATCGTGCGCATTTGAAAACGCTATAACCGATGTGAAAAAGATCTGATGTATTTTTTAAATTGCACATCCATACTTCAAAGAGCAGCGATCATGTAACACCCACTGTTCTTTTATGCTTCAACAAGTAAGGCCATTTCTTGACTGTTTTAAATCCTAAACGACAGGTTGAGAGCGTTTTCAAGTTTGTGGTGCATCAGCCTCCATTTTCTGTAATTTATACTTGCGGGATAATCCGGTAGAAAATAAGCCTATCGTTGGAAAGTCGTGAAAAATGCAAACCATTCGAAAAGTTTGACTGCCCTCAGTTCGTTTTAAAATTTCAGTGGAAACTTCACAAAAATTTTGTTCCAAACTTTTGTAAAATTTTGTCGTGAACTCGTCCATGTGTCTTGTGTGCCTCTTTCTGAAATAATTTATTTTGTCTTGTTTTAATTCTGAGAATTGCTTTTTAATGATTCCTTAGAATTGCTTTTTTCTGATTGCAGACGTTTACGGCGACGAATGTTTTTGTCCTCTGAATGCCAAGCAATGGATGACCGCCCTCGAGTGTCCGGCGTCCTTCAAACAGATCGACAACGATTTGAGAATTCACCAAACAATCGAACTTTCCACGCTTCGGCAACGCATGCTGGAGCGCTTCGCGCAGCACCATTCTATTTGTCATTACGCGGTTAAAAATAACGAGGTGATCAAATTTTTGACCGAAACTTTTTGAACGCGTGTCGTTGTGGCAACGGGAGGATTGTTTTCTATGACAACGTCTGTGTCAAATGCGTCACCATGTTAGTCACGACTGGCAAAATTGTATGTAACCAGTGATTACACTGCGCTTGCGGACTGCGGTAATGACACGGTCACGTCACGAATTTCTATTGTCGAAAGCCAGGGTTCTAAAGCATCACCCTTCAAGTATGAAGTGACTCCATCTTTGTGTATGACGAACCAAACCATTTGATTGCAACTATTACGGAAAAAGCAAAATGATTTGAGCTATTGCTATTGCTGAAGCCAGAGGTCGTTATTTCTTGGTGCTCTAGTTGAGCCAAAGCCAGATCAATCTTGTCGCTATTACTACCGTATTTACGAGATCAGTGTGGTCCAGCATCAGGCTCACGGGCCGCATGTGGTCCGCCACAGCGTTTTCCGTAGCCGGCGGAAACATTCAGAAAAAATCTTGAAATCTGAGATTTGTTGAAAAGCGTGTGTGGTTAAATTGGTCTGACTGAATTGCTTGCGCTGGATAAGGTGAATTTGCACAAAAACAATGATTAATACCTTTTCTGTGTACCGCTATTGTTTTTGGTTTATTCATTTATTTTACGATCAAATTAAAAGGTACGGCCCTCCGCTGTCTGGATAACCTCTGCGTTTTGTTCGGTGCCCCGGCGTTCGTTGTCTTGAAGAGTACATCTGGCGCAATGAACTCCGTTTCACCAAATAAATCTGTCTATCTATTCGCTTAGCGCGGCTTTCTCAAAATGGCCCCCAAGCCAAATTAATTGCCCGTCCGTGAAAACTGTAGAGAGCTTCTGGAAATTAGCCAGCAAAAATAGATTTCCCAAACAGAAAGATTTCGCGCTAACAATGGACTCAATGTTTGAAAGCACATACGTGCGTGAGAGTACATACATTTTCTATACTGTACTATGAAGAAAGTCAAATCCATAAACAAAAATCGAATGCCAGAAAAAAAACGCTGGACGATATTCTCCGACCTGCTAGTTGCTTCCACTGATACTGGTATTGATACAGGAGCAATGTAGTGTCAGAGAAGTCTCGACCACAGGTATCCCAGTGATAGAGATTTGCAATAAAATGCTATTTCTTCACTGACGCACTCACTCATTTTCCCTTTTTCAATTTTAAATCTTGTTGATACTGTCTGTTCTTTTATACATCATTTTGTTGGAAGCGGCCCGCGAGCTGTCACGTTTTTGTAAAATGGCTCGTAGGCCAAAAGTAGTTGGACCACGCTGTACTAGATCGTTTGACGCGGCAGTAGTGCTTTTTTCCCAACTTTTAACGTGCACGTGCTACATCCTGGTCCTCAACGGGGGTTTGCTTTCCAGGTTTATCGCGAATGTCACGGAAGCATCACCGGTTTTAAGATGTTCATGGATGCACCTCTTCTAAATCTCGTACGAAAGGTAACGTCTTGATCGTTTTCAAATCGATTTGTTCAACGTCAGCAACTGAGCGCCGTTTCTTCAAGCTGTTACAGTTCAAATCGTACGCTTCTTTCTGCTTACAAACTTAGGCTCAAAAATTTGAGTTTCCCCTTTTTTGTCAAGAAACGATAAACGAAACATCAAAATAGCGCCTCCAACGCATGAAACTAATTCGTATGAATGTTCTTCAAAAAGTGTATTCCTGCGTAGGGGTACTTAGGTCTACTTCGAATAGAATCACGGTTTCTGTTTCAATTTGTGACCCTTTGCGGAACGGTCCGCTTGGTGACGTGCAACACGAGATTCGTCACGTTCAGCTCATGCCGCGTGACGTGCCTTTGCTAATTTAAACCTATCGAAACCGTAGACTTGTCTGTTTTGTTATTGAAGCAGGTTATGCTTTGACAAGCGTGCATCGTCACTGCTCCGGTAGTAGGCTACAGTTTTTATCACATTGCTTTTCAAAATTATACAGTGAAAGAATTGACCTTGCTAATCGTGTTCTGTGGGCAGTGTAGAGTCCTATACGTAGCCGTAAGGGACCCAGGGGTCGTGCCCCCCAAATTTTTAGCATATCTTGTCATTTTGTGTCTTGAGAGGCAGCGTCCCAAACAAAAAAACTGTTTCTCGCCTAAAATCAAACATTTTTCGCCCCAAACTTTTCCTCCCCAAATTTTGGGCTGGCTACGCCACTGTGTACGGTGCAATGTGTTCTTTGCTGTCTTGCCATTGGCTGTTCCGTTAGCAACGTTCCTCGGTAAACGTTTTCTACTTCTTACAAGCATTCACCATACCGCTTCTCTCCTATGGTAAGCGAGCTTTACCGGAGATATTTCGAGCCACCGTTGAGCTGTAGTAAAATCAGTGGCGTAACTGACGGCCGGGTGGAGGGGCGAATCGTCCCCTCTGGGTAAGCTAAATGTAGAAACTGGGCCCCCGCTTAGCTTGTATTTTGGTTTTAGTATTGTTTTGGTTTTCAATAAGATGTTGTTTATTTGCGTTTTTCGGATTATTTTCCGGTGGTTTAGGTTTTTTAGTATAGCCATCCACATCCGGAATCACCATTTCTCAAGTTTTTTCTGAGTGTTGGGTAGTGGACCCCCTGCGGTGGTCAGTGCCCCTTTTCAGCTAAGTTTCCCATCCTGGCTCTAAACTCTAGTTACGCCACCGAGTAACATGCGTGTATGTTTGATCATTTAATGCTGCCCGCTTGGTTTTGCAGGTTAAGTTACCAGATTTCGAATTCTTCATAAATCTTGGTGATTGGCCACTGGAGAAAA
>JGI24158J21664_10008210_pt1 | contig 13881 bp, 11 predicted proteins | sample Ectturendosymbi3_FD_21664 | JGI IMG/M metagenome (IMG submission 21664) | reverse complement strand
TCTTAATGACCCTGATCGTATTGTGATTGTTACAGGTGATTTCAATGACCTGACTTTAGACAAACCCATACAATTGCAATCTACCTTTGTCCGTATTTGTAGCAGAACAATTACATTGTTCTGTACATGTAAAAGAATTCAAAGTTGCAACAACATAACTTGAAAAGCAAAAATTGGAAACTAACTGAAAGACTACTGAATAGCTGCTAGACTGGACAGCTGCTGGAAGGCTGGAAATGCAGCGACTCCAAGCTCTACTACATATACAACGAACTTGAAACTGTGAACAAGAAGATAAAAAGACCAACACTATGAAAACAGCAAAATAGCTAGGGTTCACAGCCAATGAAGAGCTGGAAACATAGCAAATCTAACCCAAGAAATCCGAAATCCACACAATTATCGCTGGATGATGCTAGAGAGACAAAAAGCCTGATGAAAAGGCTAAGAATCAGCAGCCTGCTGAAATGGCTGAACTAGACAAGCCTGCAAACAAAATGGCGTGGGTGTCTAAGCAGCACAGGAAGTGCAAACACCTTCGGGTGACGCCCGGAGAATTAACCAATGAAAGTGCGTATGTATGTTACCTAGACAACGACACCGCTTCTAGATTCTGATTGGTTGAGGAAGGTATAAATAGTGGAAAATTTGCAAGTTCAGGACAGTCTGGTGTTCACACCAGACTCCTTCGGTCGTATCGAACCATCGATGTTTCTTTGGTTCGTGCAACAGAAGTAAAACGGAGTTTCTGCCTCATGCCATCTTAGCTCGATGGATGGATGGATGTTGAGTGCTATGGAGTTATGCTGGTTGAAAGATTGCCGTACGCTTCATAGCTTGAAATTCCAGATTAGAAAACAGTTGTCAATGACCTGTTTTTTAGTCGACACTAGTGGCTTTGTCCGGGGAGATCTATGACACTCGACTTCGCAAATTTGGCTGGTCCAAATTGGCCGCTTGTTGCTAGCACTGGTATTGTCAAAAGGCCGATGCCTTGTTCAGTCCTAGTAACATCTTCCTGGAAATCTCGGGGTCGCAAGGCAATATATTGCTTTGCTTGATCCCTTGACGCGCGTTCCAAAGCTACTTCAGATCTGTCACCGATCTCACCCATTACAAGGTGAACCTCTGACAGTCTGAACCGTGGAATCAGAGTAAGGCGAAACTCTGACACCATATTCCACGAAAGAACAAGGCGAAACTCTGTCACCTTGTTCCATAAAATCAGAGCAAGGCGAAGCTCTGTCACCCTGGTCCATAAAAATAAGAGTAAATAAAAAGGCAAAACTATGTCACCTTATCACATAAAATCATAGCAAGGCGAAGCTATGTCACCCAGATTCATGGGAGTCTGAAGTAAATTAAAAAGCGTTGAACTATTTCGAGAATGAGAGATGCTGTTTTATCGACGCATTGATACTTTATTGGTGAGTACACCTATTGTTATTGTACAAAATTATATCAAATAAAATATGACTCTATAAATATTACTGGTGTTTTAACTGTTTTTTAAGTATAAAATAGAAGGTTTGGGGAGACTAAGTAATCTGAGTATTATGAGTGTCCCCCCTGACTTGACTGCTATGGCGAACCCATGTATTAGCAATAGTTATGTCTAAAGCACTGGGAGAATGTGTTTGGAAGTCTCGCAAGAAACAACTAAATATATTATCCCACATGTACATTTGGCGCTCAACGTGTTTTTTTGGAAATTTAAATATTTCTGGAAAATTTCAAACTACCTTCTATACTAATTACTAGTCAAAAAACTACTATGTTGCCAATAGAATTTCACATCCATTTCAAAACATTATTTTTTTTTTCAACTGTATTTTTCCTGAGTTCATGCAAACTTTTCATTTTCAAAAATACATTTTCATTTCACTATACTTTCAAGTTTCAGGCCTACTTTCAGTTCAATTCTCAGGCCTTCTTTTAAGTTTACACCAATTTTCTTTTCACACCAATTTTTCATTTTTACGCTAATTTTCTTTTAACACCAATTTTTCATTTTTATTCCTAGCAAAAAAATAGGCCTGCTTTCAGTTCAACTCTCAGGCCACTTTTCCTATCGAAGGAATAAGCCTGCTTTCAGTTCACCTCTCAGGCCACTTTCAAATTTCTGTCAACATTTTATTTTCAGGCCACTTTTTCAGTTCCATTTCTGGCCACAGTACTATCATTTTTTTACCAGTCTTTCTTTAACATTCAGCGTCAATTATTTTTCTGTTGATCAGTCTTTCTTTTCAATCCAGTGTCAATTATTTTTCAGTTTACTACACTTTCAGTTTCAGGCCACTTTCTTAGTTCACATATGGACATATATATTTTTTTTTTCAACCTACCTTTCATTTCAATGTACTATCAAGTTTCAATATTTTTTCATCACGATTTTTAATTTCAGGCCATTCTTTCAGTTCAATTTCTGGCCACCTAATTTTACTTTTGTCAACATACTAACCTTCTTCAAAGACCCTTTTTCAGTTCCAATTACGGGTCACCCTTTCAGTTTTATTTTCTTTTGCGTTAGAAATATTTCTTGTTTTGAACAAATGTACCCGTTTTTCGGTAGGCTGGCATGTGTGGCTCTATTGGCAATACATTAAGGTTCTTACAAATTTTTCGTGCCGAGTCACAACATCTTACTCTCATTTTAAGTTCACCTAAACATATGATAGGACCTGATGAGAACATTAACATATTTTAGATTTACGGACAGTGTTGCAGTAAAATTGAAATACATTATTTTTTGTTGAAAGTATCTCACACAAACTGAAATATCTATGGATATTCATAAGGAAATGATATTGGTGCCGGAAGGCATTAAATAGTGATTCACTTTTATCGTCAGATCACCGTCCAACTTAACAGGGCGGACGAGCCCTGACAATGTTGAGATCGGGTGAAAGTGAAGGGAACTCTCGTCTCGAAGCGTTCCTTCAGGGCTGGAAGGAGTCGAATCACGGCCGACCTCAGTTGCAAGTTGAGTTCAAGTATTTCCATTTTTGCTTTTTTCTTTCGATAAACAAGTTCTGCCAAATTAGATAATGTTTTCTTTTTGAGGATGAGAGTCACTGCAAAAAAAATAAAATATAAAGGTTAATTTACTCTAGTAGCCAGGATAAAAGTAACATATTTCATGTCAATTTTCAGAAACTACAAGTTTCTACAAATAAAGATGGCATCTAGTAATAATCTCTCAACTGAAACAAGAGATGTGCTTCCGACGTCGCCTATTTCGTCGTTGTTAAGTGAAGTTTGTACCAATACGACACATTCTAATTGGATTTTTAAGTTACCATCATGTAACAAAATACAACAAATTAAGCAGCAAGGGATTAACTTCAATACATGTGCAGGATTGGTACACCCAAATGACGTATGGGAATTAGATGAGGACCAATTTCTGATAAGACTCGACAATCAGTACCCAAACGTCTATGTAACGAAGTGCACGGTACAGCAGGCCATTCATCTCAATACATCTCAGATACCCTTTATACCGTATTCAGTTTTTTCCCTCTCTGACATTGAAAATGAAACTTTGAGGATTAACTCTATGTTTTCCAAATTTCCGGATGTCACACCATTTATTTTTGAGCTACAAATTGATCACACGGGTAAAAATACCAGTTCGAAAAGAGTCAGTGATTCTAATAAAAGAATCACAAATATATTTTTGCAACATGCCCCGTTAATCCCCAAATCTACATGCAAAGAGCTTGTGAACTATTTGAAAAACCTGTATGAACAAGATTCTCCTGAAAAGAATGCTAGCACAAAGACCGAGCTAAAGGTATATTTTACAGCTAGCCTTTGTTTTCAATATCAATAATTAACAAAGTGTGACTTCAGCACAAAACAACATTCTGTGTTTGCATCCTTAGCACAGCTTTATAAATTAATACGAAATTTTTACTGGCAATGAATCCTATGGAATGCTCACCAACAATTTTATCACCACCAACGAAGAAAATCAAACTAGAGAATAGCTCAACCCCACAAGCAGCACAGAAAAAAATAACTTCGTCACCGAAGCCGAATATTGTCCAAAGAATCAAATATGTTTTGGCGGATCAACAAACACCAACGCATGCACGGTTTCAACGGAAATATCGGCAAACTACTGAAAACACTACTGTTTTTAATTTTGAAGATAGTGAGATTTTGGTGGTGAACGCACCGTACATGATTTGCAATTGGTCACCAACACCAATCCCCTACATTTGCATACCGGTGCAAGACAACAAACAACAGCGCACGGCTATCAACAGAACAGTAATCATGCTGTCAGCCTTATACCAACTTCCAAACTGCCCAGTGGGCATTAAAATTGACCCGGAAAACTGTCAGGAATCAGATTCTCAAATCCATGACCTAACCAAACTGCGAAGAACTATTTGGCTGTTTCTGGCAGAAAATGCGACGTTTATGCCACCATATTTACGACAATTTTTGAAAGCGGAACTTAAAAATGCAATGGTCATTTCTCAATCTCAATCAGATCTGAAATTGACATCTGAACCCAAATTCAAAAAACCATTCCTCAACACAAAAGAGGTGATTATATTTTATATTTAATACAACGTTTTTTTTCATGAGGACAAAAAAATCAACAAGGTACTCTTGACTTATTGTCTTTTCAGGCAAGTTTATATAAGAAATGGCACATTTTGTAGAACATATGAAAGGATGTGATAAATCACAACGCTTTGATAGAAAAAACAACTTATACAAGTGTCCTCTTTCGATAGTAAGAAAGACACTTCGATCATTAAGGAGTCATAAAATCTCCTGGTATGAAAACCCGGCAAGACTGATACGCCTTTGGCTACAAACCCAGGAAACTGAAATGATTACTTTAAACGACATTTTCACACATAATTTAATTAAGAAACAAATCTTGAGATTACTCGCTGCCAACCTCACGAGGGAGGAACAGCAACTTTTGCGACAGTTAAGATCAAAAACCTTCTTGAAACAGTTGTCACTATTTTGGCTACACCTGAAAATCTATAACACCCCCCTGAATGTTATCTCGTGGATGATGACGAAACATGGTTATGATAAATGCTGGACATGCTGGCGTCATCACCAGTCGACAGTTTGCAACGAAGTATATCTTCAACACACGTGGATATACCTCCTAACAGGTAGAAATTTTTTACAGAAATTGGACAAAAACAACGTGCCAACTTTGCCAAACATTGACCATCCTGAATGGAAAATACTAATAAACAAGTTGAAACAAATCTCAAAAGAAGCTGTAGAGTTGTCAACGACAAGGGTTTGTGTCATAAAGGCGATCACTCATCTCAAAAAAACATGTCCTTTATTAAAACCCTTACTTTTAACACTACAAAAAGAACATTTTTCATGGCAGTGCGAAACGATATTAATATCCTTTCAAAGAAAGGACCTCGCCCAACAAATTCATCGCAACATAGATACATGCAAGACACAAATATGCCAACTCTGTGGAAAAAGAAACCATCGTGAACAACTTTGCCCCATTACTAAAGAAATTCTTCACCAAAGACGTCACAAATCAGCTATAAATCTAAGAAAATGTCATTTGAATGGAATGTATGCACAATCAGAACACTTCGATTTATTAACGGACACTCTGATTCCCCAAGAAGTCTTTACAAAATATCAAACAACATTCATCCCATTTTTTCCAGGTAATAAAATAGTAGAGAAGGACAAAAATATTAAATGAAGGCTACAGATTCTCAACACGCTGAGCCGTTGAATACTATCGTAAGAAGCCAGGCAGTTCACTTCCTTAGGTTGAACGCCCACTAAACGTCCTGTCTAAACGCAATAAGACTTCAGTGAAGCAATTTTCGATTCAGCGAAGCCCGCACAGCAGCGAGGCTGAAAGTGCTACTTATCATTATGCGCCAACTAGGATTACATTAAGAAGCGGAACAGAGAACTTAAGACTTTAAGCCAATATTCTTAGAAAGTGCAAAGTATACTGTATCTTTTTGTTTAGTAACTAATAACTACATTTCTAGAAAAATTAGCGTGTATAAATTAAATCATGAATCTAATTAAGCGATTACGCAGGCGTGAAACAAACAACATTCAACAAAAATTTCACTATACCAGAGGGATCTTAATTGCGCTGGCACAAGAACCAACCCTTGTCATACCAGTTAGCAAACAAGCAGTTACACAACTTCAACCATTGAATGAAGAAAGCTATGAAAGTCTTTTTATCAAGCATAAGTTCGAACCTTCATCCGTATATCAAAAAATTCGACTTTTCAACATTGAGGAGACTGAAGTGTTACACTATAAGTGCTATATTTTGTTATACACTACTAAAAATGCCAACCTTGATGTAACCTTCAATCTATATCAAAGCATACAACTATGTCATGATTTACTTTTGCAAGTGGGACGAACCATCTCATGAGAAGAAACGAACGATCAAGAAAGCAAGAAGGAATCTACACCAAGACTTTGACACACTTCAACAACTGTGATTGTGTGAAAAATTCGTGGCCACAGACACAGGATATCCTTATCGACAAAGACAAATAGTCACGAATAAATTGCATCGATTTTGTGACTTGCTGTTGAGAAACTAACGATTACACAAGCAATTTATGTACTCAGTGCTATGTGTTCAAAGACATTTTGCATACTATACAGATAATAAGAAAAACTTTCGTGTATTTTCTTGAAGTAAATAATGTGTTTACACGACTATATGCGCTTAAAGTTCGCAGAGTTTTTTTTTGCTTTCACAGATAAAATAACAAATTAACAACTTTATCTAAGTATGGCTAGAACTAGAATGTCACCCATACCATTAGCAAAGGAGATGCAAACCAAGATGCAAATGGCATCACCAGACATCTACTTGAATGAAAGAGATCCGAGACGATTTTCATCTTGGGATCAACGCAGGATCAAAGCTACGAAAAGTCTTCCTTACCCAAGATATTTCCACAATGAAAGCTTTTTACCAAACAAGCCTTGTTTCAATATGGAATCCACACCGGATTCGCCAGAATTTTCTTCAGCTTTCATACCCACACCGTCAAAAACGGCCAGAGCAAACCCATCTACTAAAACTCAAAAATCTCCAGTGGGGATGAACCAATTGAGATTTTGGGACTCATGCTCCCATATACAAGGGATGATGAAACACCAGCTATCCATGAGGTGAATTTCATCTACGCATCACCCCTGCTTCAGGAACAGATTCACTACATTCTGTGTGACCATACTATTGACAAACCAAAGATGGACAGAAATCTCAGATATATGGGGATCACCAAAGAAGCTTTCTTGAGATATTGCAAACTGTGCTACCCCGTGCATTACCTTTCACAAATTGGAGCAGAGATGAAATGAAACAGATTGGCATAGAATTATATACCATGCAATGTTAACCTGAGACGTAATCTACAGGTTGACTTATGCAAAACAAGGCTCAACAATATCTTTCAATATTGTTTAACGCGTCGTTGAAAGCTGTTTCATGCCTTGTGTTGATTTTCTCGCAATAATATATGCGTGGAGAAACGGTTTCCTCTATAGCTAGACTCCGCTGATTTAGTATTCACTGTTGAACAAACAACGTGAATAACCTTTCTGTTTTTTTTTGCAAAAGGAAAAAGGTCAAAGTCTGTTCTCAAACTATAATAGAAAATCTTAACAAATCCTTTATATTTTTTCACAGAAAAATAAATGCGCAGAACTTTATATTCCAAAACTTTGCAACGAAAGTTACAAACTCTTCCACCTCACAACGGATTAACCTAACCCTTGCACATACTGAACGAAGAAAGGCAACAGTCAAAACAACGATTAGCAAGGGGAATTGAATCACTTATATGAAATGACATTTCATAACACAGCAGTGATTTTTCACTGAGATAAATTGTTTTTCATACGCTAGAATCTTAGTCCGCGTTCCTTTTATATTTGTGCTTAACTTTCCACTTTAAAGGGCAATAGCAACTTTCACAGGTTGCAATCCTTTTTCTGATGGCGAATAACATGTCACTATTTTCTATGCTTTTAATAATTTTTTTCGATGCCACAGCATCACAGCAAAACACCCGTAGCTGCACAGAAAATCTCCAGCAAGCCCTCGCGACTATTATTAAACGCGATCGTGTATTGGTCACAGTACCACCGAAAGAACGTTATACCACCAATAAGACATTTTCTGAAATGGCTAATACCCTTTGCAATCAGGAAGATTTCTATGAGAATCTAAAACAACATACATTTTTTGGCAAACCCCGTTTACAACCTTCCTTTTTAATCAAACCCTATTACCAAACTCCTGAAGATAGTTGCTATCGAGTGACACTTAGCAACAGAAATTTACATTTTCCAAACAAATTAGCACACATAAATGATGCCGCAAACTTCCGCTTAGATTTTCTGTACGAATATGCGCAAGTTGGACAATTAAAACCCATTTCGCCAAGGGGAGACAGACCCATAACCCACATAAAATATCCAAGAGAGGCAGAAACATTCTTGTTTATGTATTACATACTAACGTCCTTTTATGAACGTTACGAAACGTTAAGTTATCAACTGCTTACAGAACCATCAACACCAAATGAAATACCTACTCTAAGATCACTAACAACACCATGCTATGTAAATATCTCTGACCTACCACGAATCAGAAACGTGCAATACATAAGCAATACCAATGATTTAAATGACAACGATATTGCAGAATGTAACCCAAAACTGTGGACCATTATACAAAAACATGGACCAAACTTTTTTCGTGTTAAATTTCCCAGTGGTAAATTAACGACTTTCGTCCCACGCAATGCTAGAAATGATCGAATTTACTATCAACGAGTTTCAACTACAACACAACAGAAACCAGAGTACTGGTTCACGCTCGAAATAACAACGGGACAAACTTTGCAAACCCTAAACCCTTGGTACGAGTTATAAACTGGGGATATTCACATTTATTAGAACACAAGCATTTTTTTCTGCCTCCCGTGCTGCGATCTCGATTTTCGTCAATAATTTACAGACTACAAATTCCGATTAATTCACATAATCAGTCCATGCCAACATACGACCACACATTCCCTAGGGGAGTCGCATTAAAACCCCTTCATATCACCGATCCATTACCCCGATATAATACTGTATGCAACAAACAGCATTCGCAAAGATTTATTCGTCCATATGGTGAATTTGAAATACGATTATTAAAAATCACACCCCCCACCAATGAAAATGATTACTGTCGACAACTCCCAGATGTCACCGAACCACTTATGTCCTACAGAGAGCTAGAAAACTTTGTTAATAATAAAACGCATAACCCACTAACATTCTCCTCATGGTCAACTTCATTAGACGACCACCAACACAAAAACTTTCCGATGGGATCAACAAACAGCAATACATCCCTCCCTCACCTCCTACAAAATTACCAGCGATTTTCTGAAGCTACAAAAAATTATACGAACAAATTAAATGAAGCAGAAATAAATGAAAGATTCGCCGAGTTTCACGTTCACTATTTTGAACAGACAATTCTCCAAAGAAATCGGTCCAATCTCATGACACATCTCGATACTACACAACTAAAAATAGCCCAAAACAATTCATTCACACACCGGCAGTACATTCGAATTTATGCAAAAATCCTTTGGCGTATACATTTTATCAGACAAAACATTTTACAACAAGCACTAACAATCTGGAGAATTCAAAAATCCATTGAATATTTAAACACTTCAAACTCGTTCGCTACAAACGATATCTATGAACACACACTCATTGGAGACACAGTATATTCAACGAAAATATTCAGAGTACTAGGAGACCGAGATATTGAACATCGCTTTACACTTCCAGAAGTGTCCAAAGAACAAGAAACTTACTGGACACCGAGCAAACTTACAGCTCTCATAAGTGGAACATAGGCTCAGCCGTTCTTTATGGCATCTACAATCACTTTTGTGCGAACTCACAAGCAGCGACTGAATCCTCTATATATGCGAAAGCCTCTTTGGCAATAATTAATAACCGTACTTTATCATGACAACCCTATGTCTACAGTGAATTTTCTAATTGCAGAACATCATAAAAAATCCATTTTTTTGAGAACAAATGCATATGGTTTTATATTTCAGCAAAGTTTGCACTTTCTCCTCAAATACACACACGACAATTCTCAATAAATTTACAAAGTTTTTCCAGAACCTAGACGCAGAATGGAATTCTTCTCGAAGAAATACCTTCACAACAAAAGCTAAATATTTCAACAACATTTCAACCCCTAGTCACCCTTCAATGCGACACAAAAAATTTTGTATCGCAAATACAAAGAAATTGGAAATTATACACGTCTACAAAATGGCCGACACCAGCCACACCGCCATTATATGTCAAACCGGACTGCAATTCCTTTCTATACCGACATTTCAGATGGACACCGGAATCATGGAACATGCTTGAGCACAAAGCATCAGCTAAGAATTTTGACTTCGAAATGCTAAACTTTGATATAATTGAAAAGCCTTTATATATAATTACAGATGAGATAGGTCTCACTGAACCTCATGACATGTTTTTTTCGGAAGCCAGTGATACAATTGCATTCATTTCATATACACTGTCACACTTTTACGAGACATATCAGTCTATCCGATTTAAACTAGTCACCAAAGATAAACACTGGCCCCAAACACAAACAGGCTCTTGTTTTGTAGCCTTAAAACGATTACCCCTGATAAAAACACCCCTACATACGTTCGGCTCACATATTATAAATAATCCCACACAGTGCGTGGAAGCAAAGTTAGTCAGACTTCATAAAATATCGACTTCAACCTTTGCTTTAGATTTCCCAAGAGGAAAACTCATCAATCAAGTTCCACTTTTTAGAAATTATGACCGTTACATTGAGCAAACAGGACACCTCGATGTTCTAGACTTCCAATGGTCAACACCTGAGGATACAGGGTATACTCTACTAATTGAAGTAGGGCCTCGCTTGAGACATCCACCGAAAATCTGGTGGATCTTGCGACAATCTGATAGCCTATTAGGCTACCACGATAATTTTTTCGCTCCGGAATATTTGAGGATTTCCCAAGTCATTTACTCCTATGCGAGAGGAAGAAAACACGATTACGCAGATGAACTCTATGTCAAAAGTCCTGACACAAAATACCTACGCCAGAATGTCATTGAGACAAATTATACACTACAGTCATGGTTGTTACCGCAACATGAAAACAATTTTCCTGAAATAACACACGAATACTGCAAAACACGCTTGGGACCACTAGAACACAATTTAATAGAAGCAAACAAATTTCTTGATAACCCCTCGCAAACAGAAAACTTAAGAATATGCAAGAATAATGCAAAAATTCCACAATCAACCCAACGCGATCGCTTGGAATATCATCAAAAAGCTATTACAGCCTTCCCGACAATGAATTATGATATTTTTTCCTATGATACTCGGTTAGACAACCATTACAGTGAACACTTCCTACCATTGAAACTCAATACAGCCCGATTACAAAGAGCTCTAAATGACGAGAAAAATCTTCTCAACATGATATGGACCAACATGAAACCAAAAATTCAAACATTACAAATGAAACGATTTTTGCACCATATATACAACAATGAACGATTATTTTTTAGGGCAGAACGACAGATTTACGATGATAGTAGCAATCCTCACACAAAATATTTTATTCACTGGGGAAAGGAAGTCAAAGCAGAAAAGTTAGTTACACTACTGCTCAATGAAATCATTTACATACGCAACTATCTTACAGTAGTTCGAACGAGCATCCAAAACTATTTTCAAACGATGTATTTACTAACTTTAACACAGCTTGCGATGTCCACACTTAAACAAAACCAATCACTTCAACCCCATACATTATATCAACATATTCTAACGAATGGAGAACTAATCAGCTCGCCTGTTAAGCGCAATGCAGCATTCTTCACGACAACTTCAGAGTCAATATTTACAAGTTCACTTTGGGGAACGACAAACCAAGCCGTCATTAACGACACATGGTTGCCCGAACCATACAGCAAAGCTGTCATTACCTCTACTAACAGGCTCCCTAAACCTACAACCCATATATACTACCGAAATAGTACAAGAACAAAAACCATTACGACTAAACGAATGTCTTCAATAACAAACTTATGTCCCAGTTACAACATCCGAAACATCACAGGCCACACACCCGAAACATTAAGCTACCCCACGAACCCTATACATTTCAGAATGCGCTTTTTACCGAAAAATCAAAATCCCAATAATGGTACTTTTCCACAAATGCTTTCAGCTTCCAGGACAACGCCAAGACAGCTATCATTAATGACACAACTAACAGTATACTTGTTTTGTTTGCGAATAAATTACAATTAATATGACAGGTTCAGTGAAACTGCATCGCTCTCATAAGAGTTTCACAACGCTCGAGCGACACCAAGCGGCATAAACCCTTTCATCACTGTGATGTCGAGCAAACGCTTACAGCAAAAATAACGCACATACGTTCTTTTTCAGAATACTGTCGGAATAAGATAAATACTTTCATGAAAATCAAAACAACATATTTCTATGTTTTATTTCACAATCTCTTATTAAGAGATGTTTTTAATTCTCGCATATATCGGAATAATTAAGTTGACTTTTGTTGATACTCGACAATATGCTACAGAATTTTTGCCACTGGTCAAAGCTCTACAGAAAATAGGAGCCACTACAACAAACACAACCAGATCACAACGTGTCCCAAACACCAAAGCGACCAAACCTGTTGTCATTTTACCTTATGACCTGGAACAATTTCATAAACAGTTAACAACAAACTGGACAACATATGTAGCAGAACAGCAGATAAGCCCACTCACGCCAGGTTTAAGCGTAAACCCTGACTGTAACTGTTACAACTACCACAAAATTAGATGAACACCAGATCAATGGACAGAAATAAGACACAACCCATCAGACATTACTTATGATTTTGAAATGATCCATCTCCGACTAGCAAAGAAATCAATGTATTTCATTCCACATATTAATCACAGGACACCACCTTACAACATGTACCCCCAGGAATCTACTGATGCCTTATTCTTCATTTCACAGACTATCTCTTACTTTTATGAGAAATATGAACAAGTAAAATTCAGACTCTATCATGATATCCACTCATGGCAAACCAAACAAACAGGACCCTGTTTTGTCGGCCTGTCCGACATACCTTTAGTTGAAAATACCTTCTATGGCCCCACCTCTCTACCAGACGGAACTTTCGAAAATGACGCAGTAACAGAACCCTGCTTAACACTTTGAGATTCGGGGTACGATATTTATCGTACTCACATCAACAGATTTCAAGAATTTTAATGGATTGAGTTGATGTCTTTCACACATGATAGGGGTCAACATTCAATAAATAAAAAAGTAACCTCGTTTTCCCCACAATACGGTCGGTGGAAGTGAAAACGGAACCCAAATTTAAGGCTCAGGCTTCGGCTCAAACATCTATAAGTTTTTGTCTCCGTCTCCTGTTTCACTGTTCCAAAATTTCTTGGGATACGGCTCCACAACCCTGCGAACAACATCACCGGCGCCGGCTTCCACGCTTTCGCGAACGAAGCCGCGATGAACGTTGTGCAACGTCATATACGTATGCTCAAAGTCGGATTAACAATAGTAGCAAAAGTAGCAATTGCTACGGGTCCCGGGTTTTTTGGGGCCCCGCGGTCTTCTGTAACAAATCCTATTTATTGCATTAGATATAAGATATTTTTCGGTCTAAGAAGTCAGTTTTTTGCTAAATTTTTCATAAGTAGTCAGGGCCGTCACCAGCG
>JGI24158J21664_10008209_pt1 | contig 13881 bp, 9 predicted proteins | sample Ectturendosymbi3_FD_21664 | JGI IMG/M metagenome (IMG submission 21664) | reverse complement strand
TTCAGCGAAATACTACCGCCTAACGGTTGGCGCCCAGGGCCAGGCAAAGTGGGCCAAGGTGGCCTAAAAGTCCTCCACTTATGACATCACTCACAAATAAAACGCACCTATTAAGCAAAAAATTTTTTTCGAGTGCAGACTAGAAGAAGACTTGCCGCGTCTTTTGACGCTTCGACCAGGTCTGTAACCTGAACAGGAGTGGAGATATTCCCGCACAAAGCCACATGCATTTAGGGCGTTTTTTTCTGCAAATCCCCGAAAGCAGCCAGACGCCAAAGAAGTAAAAATATTTAAATGTTGAAACTCGGTTGCTACTTTCCCCAGCCCTAATGCAATTTCTGGCTACGTGCCTGGTTGCACTGCTAGTATTTACCAAAAGATCTTATGTTTTTTTTTTTAATTTGATCTCTGTGGTCTTGTGATTATTAGTAGCAGTACATTTTGTTTATTGGAACTGACCAAATTCGAATTGGTTATCACAATTTTTGAGCACTGTGTCTATTTAAGCTCAACTCTCAGAATTAATGTGTTTTCATATTAAATGCAGTGCTATGTGATAGATTCTAGATATAGCACCATTGTATAGGCTACTTGTATACACTACTAGTTACTTTACCACCACCATGGGCATAGCTAGGTGGGGCCATGTTCACCACAATATATCAATTCTGGCAATAATGTGTCATCCATTTTGGCAATTTTACAAAAGGTCCTACTACGGTTGAGTGAACATGGTGGCGTCACCGAAACGCAAACAATAAAATTTGTCCCCCCCCAAAGTTTTTTAGCAAACTCGGTCCCTGCATCAGTTTATGATGATGCCAACACATGTGTTGAAACGTAAATTTGTTTAGTGATGTCAAGGTTTTATTTCAGGTGGAAATACTTGTAAACGATTGCTAGACAATGGACTACTGATTGACAAAGATGTTTGGCAACCAGCTGGTTGCATGCTTCACAGATATTCCCAAAGGTAAACAAATGCAATATTCTATGATTTTGACTCCTGATGCATTGTTCTGGGTGAAGGCAAACGTCAATGGTTGAAGCTCTTCAGATTGCATTTGGTTGGCTTGCTCAGCTGGGAAACACAGGAAGTTGTTGCTTAAAACTATATATTATCTGCAGATGTTGCAGGATTAGTTTTATCTACAGTATTCATGCTTACCATCACATATCATTTTGAATGCTTTCTCCTCAAAACTAACTTTGTAAATTGAAAGGAAATCCTGTCACAGCCAAGAGTCAGGCATAGATATGTGCAAGTTTGAATTATCTCAAAAAGATGAAAGCAGAGCCCAGTTGACTGATTCCTCGAAAGCCTACAGGAAACCTAGAGCTTTTAATTGTTAGGTGGTTTTGTAAGCAAAAATAGGACCATGCTCGCCAGCACATAGTCTTAAGTAGTTCACTGTTTTCGGTTTCATTTTTTTTGTTTACATTTTATCAAATTTATTCCTTTTTTTGTGGTGCAACAATTTTTATTGGTGTATGCAGAGATGGAGAGCACTGCTTTAAGACCCGCTCAGTCGCTTTTGTTGGTGATTCTCGTGTTCGCCAACTGTATTATGCTTTTGTTAAGAGACTTTTTCCAAGTTTTGAAGATCAAGGCAAAATGGTGAGTAGGTTTTGTTTCATTCTTATGTGCTGTTTCCATCTGTAATGGTTGCAACAACCTTTTTTTCTATTGTTGATTTGGCATCAGCTCCAGTGTTTAATGATGCAACAACTAGGTGTGCTTTTGATGTGGCAAACATAGTTGACATGCTAAGTTGAAACATCATATTTTGTTTAGCATGGTGATATCAACTTTCAACAAAAAGACACAAAACTGGTAAGTTGAGTTGAGTTATTGTATTCATAGAAACCTTGTAAAAGTCACATCAGTTGTCCATGCATTATTCTAAATCTAAACGATGCTTTTTCTCACCTTTGTTTTATTTACACCTAAGTAAATTCAAAGTTTCTTTTAAAAGCTGTGACTTGTAGCGGAGTTGCAAGTATTACATTATTTCAGTTTAATTTCAATTACAAAACTTAATTTTTATCAGGGAACAATTACACAAAAAATCTCAATTTCAATTATATTTACAATTACATAAAAATTTATGCTTAATAGCATTCAGCTCAATTACGAAATTTAATTGATGCAATTTACATTTATGCACTGTGCAAATCCTATACTCAGCACATCTGGGATGTTTCACTGCTGACTTAAAAAGCTACTGCACTGCAAGTGCAACATTGGTTTTCTTTCCATNTTTGTTTGAATTCTATGAAGTTGTTGAAAGGATACTGCCTATCGAAAGGAATTCTTCACCAGACAATAAGGTCTTACAGAGTATTTATTTTGCTTACAGTAAGCGGGCATCATCAGCTCTTACTCAAATGGAATGTTGTTGAAAGTAAAATGTAGCTGTCATTAGGGTGAAAATGTTAACAATTGCACAAAAATAAAGTCTCAATTACAACTACATGAAAATGTATTACTTATTACATTCACCTCAGTTGCAAATTGTAATTAATCCAACTGCAGGTTGCAGTCATGTTGCAAATTTTCTGAAAAAATGGTTATATTTCATGTGGTTTGTGCCATACTTTTGCTGGGATTGTACATAAGCTGTATTGAAATGAACTATGTTTGTTGTTTTTGGCATTTACGGAACAATACATCAACAACAAAATTGTGAATCAATTTGAAACTACTCATTTTGTGCTGTTTAAATACTAGCAAGCTGTGTCAACTCTGCAGACATTGATCACCAAAATTAGGCAGCTTGCTGGAAGTGAACTTCAGTTTCCTACTGTTACAGAAGTCTCTTGAATACAACGTCTAGCAAATTAGAGCAACATTTCAGTCAGACTGAGAGTTAATTTGAAAATAATCTGTCTGATATGTGTGGCTACTTACTTGAAAAATATTAAGCACAGCTGCAGTTTAAAAATGAAATTTTTACCTCCTTCTGGTATTACTGTTTGCAAGTGCTGCAGAAATGCTTTTCTTTTATTTGATTTATGCCATTTAACAAAATTTTGTTCCTGGAACATGTGTGGTCCCTACAGTTTCGTTGAATTCTTTGTTGTGATTATTGGTGGTGGATAGCTTTTTCACCAATTTTATGGGTGCTTGGCATCATGCAAATAACAATGTGCTATTCCTTGCCACATTATTTCCCAGGAATGTGTTTCAAAGCAAAACAATTAGCGATTGAAATTTATTTGAAATGTACATAATGCCTTAAACAACTCAAGCATGCTTGTTTGACATTGGCAGAACAAATTAAAATATCATGGTAGAAACAATGCTCAATAAGCAGTTTGTTATGGAAGTATTTTTGTGAACAAGCAAGGTAAGTAAAAACGTCAAGAAGGAAACATCCAATTTGCATAATAAAAAGATGCAAATGCTGTCCAAGAGTCAAATCAGCCAGATATTTAACTTGGAAAACAACATTAGGAAGTATGTTATAGTTTGTCTCACATCTTTAGCATGTTTTTCGTATGATTTGTGATGCTTTAGGACTTGACGTGGCTAATTTTTGTGCATGTCATGTGGAAGTTTTTACAAACTTTGTATGTGTTATCAAGTTTTGTTTGTCTTTTTTTAAAGGATTATTTCTGGATGCCTGAACTAAACGTTTCTGCTGTTGAGCTCTACAAAAAGTGGTTGGTAAGTGTTTTTTCAGTGCAAACGCTTAAATTACTTGGCTAGTGTGCTCTTACTTAAACAACATGCTGTCTAAGAAATGCATTGTGGCATATCTTTTCCACAGGGAAAGAAGTCCAGCTTTCTAGAATAAGTTACAGGCGGAACTGAGATATATGAATATAAAAAATGCGACGGTGATGTGTTTTGATGTTGAAAGGAAAATTATATGTATTGGGATCTTACACCATGCATTAGAGCACAAAGTTCCGACAATCTGCAGATAATTTCATAAAATTTTTTCTTGCTTTGCTTGATGTGACACTCTAGAGCAGGGGTTTCCAACTTTTTTCTCCTGCACCCTTCAAAAATTTTGGTCTGACCTCGCACCTCCTGCAATTTACAATAAAGTCTTGGAAGAATAGTCATTGCCGAGCACCAATACTCTTCCGAAGTTTTACTCTCAAATTGCGTTTCACCCTGATACTTCAGGCAAACTAAACCAGAGTTGAAGTGTTATCAGATTAGTGAAATATGGCCATTACCTACATTTTAAAGTAAAAAAATAGCTTAAACGCAAAATACTACGAAACATTTTTTTCTGACGATATCAATTCTAAAAAAAAACATTAATATGTATTGAAATTAGATCTCGACCATTACATCGGCATGCCGATATAAGGATGGTGCCGATGTGCCATATCAACGACACTTAAGCGCACCTCCAAATTCTGTACCCAGTGAAAGATTTTTTGCATTGCTGGGCTTCCTTGTAATGATAAGCTTCCTTGTGATGATAAGCTTCCTTGTGATGATTCAATACAAGGAGACAATGCTGAAAAACTGTGATGCCTGAACTATAACTTAAAATTATTAAAGTTTAATTATTAAATCGTTACTATTTTGCGAACATTTCCGTGTATTTCTTCAGCTGTGAGCTGTTCCCATTTGGTTGTAGCTTGGTTTAATACACATTGTAATGTCTTTCAACTGTGGTTTGAGCGATGCAAAAATATCGGCACCCGTTGTCAGCAATTAAAAATGAAAGCAGCGGTATTGATCCAAAATAGTCTTACCCGTTGAGCTCCAATCAAAATTACGGACTGTGTGAGTGTTGTAACATCGGTGTTGGTATTGAAAAAACGGGTATTGCTATTGTTTTTTTCCAATATGTGGCCTTTCATTTACTTTTTGGAGTCATGTAGAAAATATAAAAGTAAAACCATGCCAGGCATTTAAGGAAGTAGATTCCGTTTGCGTGATTTCCATGGACGTTTTTTCTGTGGTGTTAACGCCACACATGATTCTTGGAAACTAATCTTTATATGCAGTGCTAACAAAAACATTTAACCACTATCTGCCACAACTGTAGTATAATTTGAAACTGAAAAGAAACTGTTTTTCTTTTAGAAGTACTGCAGTAGAACGTATTGTGCATATCGTTATAGGGAAATTGGTGAATCGTAGAAGTGTTTCCCATACGGGGCTTGAATCAAAATTTTTCCCGATTTGAACCGAAAATGGCCGAAAACGAAAAAATCCACCCATACCTGGATTCATTTTGATATTTTGCTTTGTAGCTGCGATTTTGTTCTACGTGCACTGAAACACTCAAAGGTTAAGGCATAATAGATTTTAACATATACAATCGTAATATTCACGTATAGCATTTTAAGTGTTTTACATGTCGTGGAAACTATTTTCATTGCATATCTTTTCTACTGTGAAATTTCATTAGGCAGTTTAAATTAATTTTGCTATGGTACAAAAAACTAACCGGTGAACTATTGTAATGTCATCGTTTTCACACAGCATTGCCAGAGCTCATTTGGATATTGGCATAATTACCTTTCGTACGAAAAACACTGAATTATGGCAATTTTCAAATGAGCTATGGCATTGTTGAGAATGTTGATCTTTTGTCATGCTTTCTGCAACGAAATCAGAACATTATGAGCGATAAATTAAATGAAAAAACGTTGAGTGCAACGCATAGGCAAAAAGATAAGCATTTATAGTTTCGTCATTTGTACGAAAGACGGCATTACTTAATGATCAGTTCAGAATTGTAAATGGGCCTCATTCTGATGCCCGAACCCGGCCCGAGGCCGAAATCACAAGCCCGACCCGAGCCCGACATTGAATTTTGAAGCCCTATTTAGGCCCGAAAGCCAAATTTACCGAGTGAGTTGAGATATGCGCAACTGCGGGGTAATAAAAGACGTAGTGTACGGGTGTAGCTGCAGGTACACGGTTTATCACACCAAAATTAGCAACCATCTTGATCAAAACATTGGCATAATCTAGCACAAACTTAGCTTGTTTAGTCAACTGCGGAATATATTGTTTCTCAAGAAAAAAAGAAACTACCACGAAACTATCTACGACGGCGCTATGGGCATAAAAGAAACTATCTAGGATAGCGCTGCAGGCATGAGAGGCCGGTTTGTGAGCTTCAAGCCAAGAATCGCGTGACTGATCTTCTTGACTCAAAGCCATCATGTGCTAATTACCTCACCGACGCTGTCGCCTTCTCAAAAGGAGTGTGAGACTAATCCGAGCAGAGAACAAAAGAACGCAGCTGTGTTTGCGAAAAGAAATAGCTGAAGAAAAGTCACAATCACTCCACTCACAGAAGTTACTGCGGTGAGCACAATAAATTTACATCACGAAAGAAAAAAATCGCTACTCTTAATATTATGACAAGTTTTGTATGCAGGCCCGAAATCAACCCGAAACACTTTGACAAACTTAAACCTGAGATCAGGCCCGGCCCGACTTACAACTCTGGATCAGTTGCATGTGAGACCATACCAAACAAAACAGCATTTTCAATAGACAAACAAGTACAGTTTTCTTAGCTGCGATACTCCTCATGTGGCAGTTGAACAACATCTACAGCTAAAGCCGGAGCAGCAGTATCTGTCACAAGTGATTTTCAATATCACCTGCGTTGAAGTAGTGCCCAGTTCAGCACTACTCTCCACCACGTGAAACAGTTACATAGTTTATAAAACAAACGTAATTAAAATTTTTTTGTATGTTCGTAACGAAATGAGTCGAAAGAGTTTCATGACACATTTGTTGTTACGGACTGAATAAAAGGCAACAATTAGGTCAAACACGTTAGCGCTGATAAGAGAATCAGTGTGAACAACTAAGTCTCATAGGTTTACCGCCTTATGTTTAAATAAAGCTTTCAAGTATATTTCAAGGCTCTTGTTAATAAATTCAAACAATTTGTTGCAGTGGTTCCAGCTTCAGCGACAAGACAATTAATTGATTACGCTGTTTTTTTGATGTAGTTGTAACTAGTGTCAAGTTTTCCAGCTATAACCTGGACGGCTTTGTGAATCAGTGCTGTACTTCTGTGCGTTGCGTGGGGAAGAACAGCTTCATGTCATCTGCAGCCAATATCGGTTGTTTTAAATAGCGTGATGAGACGTTTGAACACATCTGAAAGAGCGACTCTTAACAGTTCCTAGCATTTATCATTCTGCAAATAAAAGATATTTACTGTTTTGAAGTGGGCGAATTCATTTATAAATGCAATAAATCACAGCTACCGGCTACATTTAAAGATTGTTTTAAGCTCATCAAAGAGGTTCATTTGTGTAATACGAGGCAATCCAAAACCCGGCAATTCGCTTTGCAAAAAGCACGTTGAAACTCAGATACTGAAATGCTAAAGTGCAGTGCAGTAGAAATCTGGTCAGAAATTCCCTTCGAAATAAAAAATGAACCGTGCCTGACACTTTTTACAGCAACTCTAGTACACATTTCTACTTGTTTACAACAAAATATAAAAAAAACGTGTTACTCAGGTACAAGAAACATTGTTCATATTTTTCCTTTTTTGGTTTGCATTGACCAAGAGCGTTGATTCTGTAATGCTGTTCGTACGTAAGTAGTTTCATGAGGTACTACTTCATCCTATTGCGTTCACTACAAATCGATCGCATTCGACAGTTCTATAACGTAGTGGGACTTTAGTCTCCAATCGCAGACAAACTAAATGTATCAAAGGCAAATACAAACTCATGTGCGAAAATGATGAGGTACAGTGCAATAGAAATCTGGTCAAAAGTTCCTTTAGAAATAAGAAATAAACCGTGCATGACACTTCTTACAGCCCAATATAAAAAAGTGCTACTCGAGTTCTAGAAACTTTGTTAGGATTCTTCCTTTTTGGTTGGCGTGCATTAACCAAGTGCATTGATTCTATAATGCTTTTACCATGAAAATAGTTTCATGAGGTATTGCTATTAGTTTGTTTTTTGTTGTGTTCAATAAAATTGTTCGTATTAGCCTCTCGCCTAGTGTAGCCTTTTCTTTAGTCTCCAGTCGCATAGCTAATCATGTTCTGCCGAGCAGTAAACGAATTTCCGTTCCCACGCGTGAATCATCACATCGACTGAAAATCCAGTATCCGGACGCAGGATTGCACACAGCGTTCTCAGCCTGCAGAAATATTTTGTGGCGCTCATTGCAGCGCTGCACGAATCAATAACTGACATGACGGTTTCTATCTTTAACTATCACGAATATTTACAAGCTACGGAAAACTGCAAAATTGTTTATGTGGAAAAATCAAAGCAATTTCTTCAAGCGGTTGTAAATTGCGTGCATCCCAATTTTACTTCCATTAACCCCATGAAGGCATTGCGGATATTAACCTTTTGCTCAAAACAACAGACTTTTACTTCTATGAGCTAACTGTTCCCTTTATACTATAAGTAACTTCGCTCTCGGGAGATCTGCAACCCAAATGACCCCCTGATCCTTCGCATCCTCCCATTCCCCTCATACAAGTAGCTAGTTTCCACACAGGTGAAGAGTTTGAATTAATCAGCAAATTTTAATAAGTAAACGGTTTCACGTAACACTACGCATCGTCAGTCCAACAGTCTGCAAGCAATGCTAACGGGTGATACGCTGAAATGCTAAAGCTAGAGCAGAGAAAGCAAACAAACTCAATACTAAATCAGAACACAAGGTTCGACAAATATAAAATCTAAAAAAAATGTCTGTCCCAAATAATAGTTGCCACTCCAATACTGAAAGTATCTAACCCCGAAAGTTAGCAATGCAACAGCCAACAACGCTGTAGTAATGACTCACAGATCGCTGTTGTCGGGTGTTGTACCAGTTTGAACATCGCAAGAAGATGAAAGCAGGGTTCGTTCGGCTGATGCCCCAAAAGCTTACAGCAAACTTAAAACTTTTAATAGTAGACTCCCCCATACATTTCATATATCAGTTTACTTGGAATTTATCACAGGACTACGCAGCGGTGCTAAACATCACAGCAACAGAGATGAGCGGACTGTCATACTTTACGATCCAGATCCAGTTATGAATTTTTGAAACTCGGTCCAAGTCCAACCGACTCCAAATCAAATTATAGTCCAAAAAATAAACAAAATACAAATTTTCAACAAAAAACGCCGCAATGCTTTTCCATCAGCTCAGTCTAAACCCGACCCCGATCCTAAATTTTTGAAACGATTTGCAGCCCGGTTCCATTCCAATCCAAGTCCAGTCCAATGATCATTTCTGCTCAGCAGCCGTGTTGGCGACATCCATTCGTTTACTCCTTGCTATTGCCACGTATCTATGCTTGTGTTCCTTCAGTGCGGCCGTGTTAGCGCCATCTAAGCGTGTGCTTGCCGTATTGTTACCGTCACATATCTTTCTTTTGTTGTTAATTTTGGTGACGGTAATTCGCGGCAGGCCGAAGCCTGAATTGTGCTTCTTGCCGGGGCGGTTGAGGTGAACGCTCTTGCCCAAGGAGCGCTACGGCAATTCACTCAGTGGCTGTGGATTGAACACGCAACCTTCCAATTGAAAGGCGGACACTTTGCCACTGAGCTATCAAGAAACGTACCATTACTCTCGTAATTGCTCCGTTTACTGAGAGATGACTCGTGCAGTTCTCATTTCAAATCCAACCACACTGTAACTTCACTATGCAGCAATAGGCGGAAAGCGTACGTGAACCACAGCGTTTTGTTTACTGAACGCTGTCGTTCTGCAGCATTTAAGGACTTGACTAAGAGCCTTTGATTTGCAGGGTGGCGCCTCGACTCCGGACATAGTCGTGCAAGCTGCTTCATTGGTAAGCTTCTTTTGTCTCGTGATAAGCTCAGAATATTTCAATTAATGCGTTTGTTTAACTTACGATCGTTATTGCTTTCGCTTTCTGCATGTTTGCAAAAGCTACGTGCGTGCCGTCGGTTAACGGGCTTCGCTGGCGAATAGACTTCCGCGGACATTACGTTTTGAAGGTAGTGGCCAGTTAACGAATTATGAGTGTGCACTAACTGATTTGAACAATAATTAGAAAAGAATTACTGTATATATTCTCACTGTACATTTGTTATATCATAGCAATGATAAAATTTCATTTGAGCGCCAAATAATTAATCATCGGTGCCATGAATATTCACTTCGTGTGCACCCAGCGGCATTATTTGCAAAATCTCATAAAGCCACTAAATAATCGCTTTAAAATATAGTGTTTGCTACATTGTTTTGCAGTAGTGAAGTTTGCGGCATTAATGCCAAACCTGATTTAAGGTTTGTCGTTGAACCAACCTGCGACACAGCTCATTCTATCGGACTTGCAGCATCCCACAAGCGATCGAGATATCTCGCGCGTGCGTCTTGCGTGACACGCGTGTTTTCGTTTTTCAGCACACGATCAAACGGACCAACGGTTCCGCCGAAGGACTCGCGGCGTACAAGCGCAACTTCACGCACCTGATACCGTTCATGGTGGATTTGACGAAGGCGAAACGTGCAAATATATTGTGGTTATTGCAAGGTGCGTTGCAAGCAAATCTGTCAGACTCTCGCTGTTGGGAAAAAGACGAACCTGAAGCTGCGAAAAGCTGTCGATAGCTTGCCAGGCGCTGCGCCAAACGAAAGAAGCCAATTAATGCATCCAAAATCGCTCAAGCCAATGGTTCGTAACATTTTTGATCTCGCGACCCCATTCGAAAATATGCAGCCATACCTAAAACTCAAAAGATGTTATAACAGGGGTGGACAAACTGCGGCTCGCGAACCGCATGCGGCTCTTTGAGCTTTCCTAAGGATTATATATTTGTTTTGTATCTATATTGCAAAGTGCAGAAATATTGTAAAATGGTACTGTGGTAGCTAGCGTGCCGTACGGTACAGTATTATTTTTGTAAATCTTTCCAAAAGGAATTATGACGCGACAGCAGCGTAGATTGCAAATAAATTCGTGTTTTTAGATTTTTATATTGCGGCTCTTTGTAACTTGGATTTTACAATATGCGGCTCATACATAGAGTAGGTTTGGCCACCACTGTGTTATAAGAACCGACAAGACAAAAAACACTATCATTACACATGCTAGATTCACTGTCTTTAAATTCTTTGCACATCAATGTGACGACTGAGCTTGTATCTGTGCAACTCGTCTTGAAATTTTTGGGGAAGTGTTTGTGAGAAGCAAATCTCCTGTCCTCCTCAACGTCTAATTTTTCCCTTGACGTTATTTTGATGTAGATAAGGGTTGAAAATCCAGTCTCAAAAGAAGTAAGTGGAAACAACAGATTCTGACCTCGTCAATGCAGTGGCCCACTTCACAACAAAGAAGTTCGAAACAAAACGTACTATCTGGCTACTGCAGGCCAGCCCAGAGCGGGGGGGGGGAAGCCTAAGTGTTACCTTAAAATCACCAACTCAATCTTGTAACTGCCCTGGTCTAACATAACCTTCATTCAGAAGGTGAAATACACTCAGACATGAATAACATGACCATATCATTCAGAAAGTGATTGTTACGTCGAGTCTCGATTGCAGGCAATGCGAGAGCTTTAGGATGCAAAAATTTGTTTGAAGTGTACTAATTGCAAAATACACTGTTGGAAAGTTACTTTGAAAGTTAATGCACATCACTATTACTTTATTACTTCTGCTGGTACGATCGCGCCACATGTCCACAGCACGCTACTTCGTCCTGGAATCATGAGCTTGAACTATAATGTATGCAGTATATTGAATGTAATACGAAACAGTAACGATAACAATATCGGTTGCACTTTGTTTGAAGTTCAGCTGGCAAGCATTCATAGCAGAAGAGATGTTTACGAGGCTGCCGTAATCTCAGCATCAATGCGTAGTAATTATTTTGCGAGTGGTGGTGTATTTCTACAATACGATTGATTTAAACTGTATTGTAGAAACCGGATAGGAAGTATAACGCAGATAAATGTGAACTTCACAAAAATCTATCCGTGTTTCTGTTTTGCTGATCCAGTTTTGCGCAATCCTAAAAATTCGACTCTTCAGCTGTCGTATCTGGGAGTTCGTACGATCGTTCGTGCTGTGGGTCCCGGATGCGAATTCCCAAAATGTGGATAAGCTGATGACCGTTTAACATAATCCGATTGGCCCGTTCAGTCACATGATTCAGTACTGAAAGCCGCGTCCCGGATGCTGTCGAAATTCTAGCTCCTGTTTGAAATCGCGATCTCGCAACCGAACGGAATTTTCTTTAAGAAAAGCGTAATTCTCAACTGTAATCATGCGACGTCTGGCTCAGAACCCGTCCAAGAACGTAAGTTGGCCGAGACCAGAAAAGCCATCACCAGCGAACTGGTAGCGGAGTATAACGCGATCGCAGCGATACTACTGGAAGACGGCGCGGGCGCGCCGCGATTCGGGAACATATCCGTCATGAGGTCGAACGCGCAGGTCGCTTCGCAAACGGGCGACTTCTCGACGGACGGCTTACACCTGGTGTCGTCGGTGGTCGAGATTGTAAGTAGCTTGTCGTGAGATTTGATCTCTTCGCTGTGTCGTTTTCGTAAATCTGCCACGTGTTTGTTTATTGCTGTTTTTTTTAACGTTGACCAGAGTTTGGCGGTTGCAGTCGCGTGATCCCATTGCAAGTTGAGGCATTTACCGGTAGCTATGGTATATTGCTGCGATCCGGATTCGTTGCTGTGCGATGGGCAGCATACTTAGCTGGAGAAGGTACGAGGGCCATCACTCCCACGCAGCCGAAAACGTTCTGCAAATCGGGCAAGATATTGGAGAAAGTTAATCAAAAACTTTTCGAAACATTGCAGAATTGATGAAAACATTTAAAACTTCGCACTCCACATAAGTTTGTAAATTAGCTTGTGTGTCAAACATATACATCACAGATATGTTGTTTGATTTGAATTGGGGTCCAAACATTTCACGGGCGCAACACTTCGGCAAGTACGTGTGTTCAGGACTTTTTAACTGTTCTAAACTTCCCAAACATTTCGTAGTCCGTGCAGATGTGGACTAATAAACAGATATAGTCGCTAGCAATCATCGCTGTTCCACAATCCTCATCGGGCTGATCGTACATAGTAGTTTCGTTTCTGAAAGTCAACGAAAGGTTGCTGCTACAACAAAAGTAACGTCCACGTCAGAGACACAAACCAGTCATTCCGGCATTATCTACTGCTGCACTATACCAACGTCAGTGCGCTGTGAAGAGTGAGTGTCAGCGAACTTGTCGCACTGCGCTGTGGCGGAAAACAGCGTGGCACAAAAAGTGAACAATAACACGAGAAGTTGTGGCGGCAGTGATGTGGGCGCAAGGCTTTGTCGGTCACGTGACCGCGGGATTCATCCCGGTTGTAACTGTAGGGTGACGTCACGGCTAATGCGCAAAGCTTTGCTGCAGGCTGAAAATGCACGGGAGCATCGATTAGCTGCTAACGTTAAACTCTTGCTTGTGTTGGAAACAGAAGGTCAGAAACATAGATTTGATTTCGTTCCCCGTAAAAAAACAACGTTAGATCCGTGAGGGGGGGGGGTATTCTGTCGGAAGTGAGCGTAAAGTCGGACCAAATCTTCATTTGCTGATTTCAGGACGTTGCGATGCTGATGAATTTTTTCTGCAACGGATTTGTGGAGCCTGCTGACGGGTCGTGCTGCAGAACGCCGCCGCCCGTCTCCTATCTTCAAGTCATGTCGCTGGTTCTCGGTGTCGTGTGGTAAGTTGGACTCCATCGTAAACCACGAAATTTCCTTGTCTGGAGCAGGGGTTGGTAATTGGTGGCCCGCGGCCTGCAGCAGGGGTGGCCCGCGGCCTGCAGCAGGGGTGGCCCGCGGCCTGCAGCAGGGGTAGCCCGCGGCCTGCAGCAGGGGTGGCCCGCGGCCTGCAGCAGGGGTGGCCCGCGGCCTGCAGCAGGGGTGGCCCGCGGCCTGCAGCAGGG
>JGI24158J21664_10008208_pt1 | contig 13882 bp, 10 predicted proteins | sample Ectturendosymbi3_FD_21664 | JGI IMG/M metagenome (IMG submission 21664) | reverse complement strand
CAAACAAGTACATCACGTTGAATCACGAATGGAATATTACTGGGAATTACGCAGTAAGAATGCACGAAACATTAAAGCACTAATGTGTCCACTATAGAGAGAACATAGTTTGCTGCAGTAACTAACACAATGAAACGTGCAAGGCTTTTTGAAGCAGGCAAACCCTTCGTGCTCGATGAAGTTGAAATTCCGGAAGCTCCTGAAGGAGGTCTGGTGATAAAGGTAAAAACTATGCTTTAACAGTAATCATTGCGGAAACAAAACTGTGGAATGCATTTTTTATAACTTAGCGTTTCTGCGTGTTTTACCTGCAAAGATTTAGCATCTTGCAGTATTGCACACAATTTCACATTATTGTGATCGGGCTTGTCATCGTAATTATCATTTGTCCTTTTTGGGACTCTAAACCTTAGCTGGCTATGAATTACAAAATACATTTAAAAATAACATATCTTCACGTCTCAACCTAATTCAGTCTGTTGTATGTGGACCTGCATCGAGCAGAATACTACTTTGATATTTAATCGACCGCTAATAAAGGCTAATGGCGGAATTTTTTCATTCTTCCTGCCTTTTTGGCACCTTCAGTAAGCCCACCTCCACCATTTTTTGGGAGAGATTATGTTTGGTTATGAGAAACTAACATTTTTCGAAATACAACAAGCTCGTTTTTTCAGGTCAGATAAACTTAAGAATGATTGCTGAGATGTTGAAAAACGCGCCTGTGTTCCTAAAACCTTTGCGTAAGCCTCGGTTATGTCGGGAACAATATTTGCCAAATTACGGCTGTGATACCAACGGTATGAGATTTTCGTTTCAGCCCTAAGCAAGGTTAATAGTTTTCAGTATATTCAATTCTTAGTTTGTATAGACATTAGTATACATTTAGTTAACCAAGGTTTGTGGGCTAGTTTGTTTTTTTCCTAGACAGCTTGACAAATGGAACGTAATTATTTGTCATCGCTAGGAAAATGTCAAAAGATGTTTTGAATTTGTCATCAGGTTTTTGCTTGTCCCACGAGGAGCCATTTGATAACGTCAGATCCAAAGTAGATAGAAATGAAAGAAGGTCTGTGTTCCTAGAGTTTCTTTTCCAAATTGAAATACTAGTTCCTGTAATTGGTATTTTCGCTATGAGGAGCGTTGGCAGATCGTCAATAATGTCGATGTATGAAAGACCAGGAAGAACATGATTGATCGCATCTGTAGTATAATTGGTAATCTAGTCTGGAAGTTGATACATTAGGCATAAATCGTGTTGGGATATCTAACAGAGACTACACCCTGATAGACGTTAAAGTATTAATGTAATGTTCTACATCAAACGTATTCATAAGTAAGTTGATGTTGAAATCACCTAGCAAACAAAAAGGCAGCCGATCATCATTTACCTTATGCATAGTATTTTCTAGTTCATCTCTGAAATGAGACATGTTATTATTAGAATGAGAATATGGAGTTCCAACCATTATTGATAAGTCATTGCCAAGAGCTAATTCAGTGGAAATGTTTTCTATACAACTAAGGGTTTAGTGCTAATAAAAGAAGTGTGGCAACGCACTCGAAAAACTAGACAAAATTCAGGAATCCATAACTATGCTAAGGTGCTATGCAAGAGATAGCTTGTCATTTATTCATTTGTGCGGCGTCTGGAGCTGCGCACATGAAATATGAGTAAAAATAAACATCTTCAAGTCTCGCATCTGCTCTTGCATAAAAAATCAGTGCACAAGAATTTATTTGCCTATTTACGCAGACAGCGTTCAGTGGAATCTGCGGTTCTGATTTTCATCAGTGGATCAATGTACTAGATTACGGCTACGAAAAAACGGAGTTCTCGGCGAGCTCTGACTGGCCAGTTGTTCCTGGGCACGAGATATGTGGCCTCGTTCATTCTGTTGGGCCTAACCAGTCAAGCTGTGAGTTTGTGCATATTGCCGCACTATTTAAAATGTCTTGATATAAACTCTGCAAGATCGTAAGCCTCGCACGCATGTGCTTCAGTCACTTGCAATAGCTACGCTGACTGTAGATTGAAACTGCTTTAATTTTTTTTTGAAATGCATAGTAACCGGTTGCAACCAACTAAGAATTCGAAAAAACGTGGAATTTATTTGCAAAGATTTTGAACTTTGAAAAAACAAATTAGGAATTACAGTAATGACAATCTTCTAGTCTATTCCTAAAAAAATGTATTTCAACTTAGATCACTTCATTCATGATGCTTTATTGCAGCGTTGCTCAGCCTGTGCACCATGGCCTACTGGCGGGCCATAGCGCAGTTTCCCAGTGGGCCGCGGAGTTAGGACGACATTATGTTAGAAAACAGCTATCTAGACATCTAATCAGTGTGCCCTCTGAGGTCCGCAACTGTGCAAATGCGCAGTCCCACTATACCATTTGAGAAATTTCATTCTCGCGCAGTTGCATCATTCCAAATTTAATATCGTATATATATATTGCATAGCCCTAGTAATGCTTGAAACGCTTCACTGGTTGTATGTCTGCATGGTTGTGCAATTGCATGCTCACTGAAACAAATATTTGCTCAGTATGAAGTTTTCTTAGAGTGAACAGTGGATCTAATCACTACAGCGTTGGAACGCATTGATTGTGTCCAGTTGCAAGATTCTCACTGAATTGCATACAGAAATATATTCGCTGCTTTAGAATACTGTTTTTTTGTGTATGCGTGTAAAATCATAGCCTACGCTAACAAGGTAGTGGGCCACACAATTTTTACGAAAAGTTATCTGGGCTACGTAATTGAAAGGTTGAGAAATGCTGCTTTAATGGAAGTATTGGTTTGGAGAATCCTTCATTCAGACTTGCTTTTTCTCCATGNTTTGTTCAACAGGAAAAAGCCATTTTTGCTACAGCTATTCATCCACAGAAAANCCCTAATATGTACGTCATGCNTTTTTAATTTTATGATGTTGCCATCTTTTCTACCCACGTAGAGTGCGAAACCGTGGACATGCACCAAAATAACAAGCTATGTTTTCTACATACTGAAACAAAACTTCAGATCTTAGACATTCACCTTCACGCTGGGGTCGGCAACGCGCCACTCTAAACTAGAGTATAAGTGGTTCTTTCATTCGCCAACTGCGAATTCCTGTGACTTTCAAAAATAAAGAATGAGTATTCAATTTAGGCTTGTTATTTTGTTAGTTCTTTAGGTTTTCAATAGGAATTTTTGAAAACTCGTTTTTGTTGCTGCTGGTGTTCACTGACTTTGCAAAATATACAACAAACCATAGTTTTCTGTTCACAGGACATAGGCAAAAAACGTACCTGCATGGCTTTGTTTTCATTTTAGTTATCCAATGGGTTTTGTGGCTCCCGTTGTCTTTTTTTCTTTGGAATTTGGTCCAAGTGGCCCATTGACTAATGCGACTGACGGATCCATCGCCGAAAGCGACTTGTATTGTGCAAAACCTTATGTAAAACCCAAAAGTTTCTCGATATCTTTGATTCCCGATCAGAACTCAAACAACTTTGCGACAATGACATCCTTTACATCATAATATAAGTCACCTACAAGACGTTGCACCAAGGGATTAGCGTGGAAACGCGTAGAAGGTGCCCTTTATGAAAAAGCTTTGCATCACTAAACGCTTCATAGCAAAATAGTTTACATTTGGGACGGTAGCCTATGACTCACAAGTCTATCGGTGGTCCCATTTATTTGTATGTGCAGCTCGTACTTTGATTTGTTGTATAAATTTTGCTTTAGCACTACTTTGTTTAGTCTTGGAGAGTGTGAAAAAAATATTTGATCTTCCATCCGTTATTGAAAACAGCATCATTGCAGTTCAATTCAAGCTCTATAACAGGGGTGGGAAAACTGCGGCCCGCGGGAAAAATGCGGTCCGCGTGAACATGTGACATGGCACGCATCAGAATTTTTGTTACCCTTGTTAGAGTACAACATCGTGTGAAAACGAAGCTCCGTGACAAGCAGGTACTTAGTACGTTAAGAGTAGTCACTCTTCTTCGTAGTTAGACAAAGGTAGAATTATTAACTGATTTTGCGGCCCGCCAGCGATAACGCACAATTCATGCGGCCCGTGACAGTAAAAAGATTCCCCACCCCTGCTCTATTACCTACTTATGTCTAGCTTACCTTGTGATGAACAGCATGTACGCAACGGCTGTGGCAGATCAATTACGTCAATCAGTGAGTAAAATTAAACGCTAATTGCAAACTCTTTAACTATTTAAAACTCTAACTTTTGTTATGTTCAGTATTAAACGATACTGATCAAAAGCAAATGATTGTGTTCCTTTCGACTTAGAAAGTAGTGGCGCCGGAGCAAGGGGGCCTAAGAGAAGGCTTGTTTCTTACCTTTCCACGGAGGGAGACAAGGCCAAAATGCCTTTTTTGTTCACAAGCAATAGCTCACTCTATGTTGTTTTATCACTACCGAATTCGTAAAAATTCACTGCAAGGTGTCCTGCGCAATCGAAATCAGAATTGTTGAACTGTTATTTTTCTAGGTCCACTTTGTGAGAATCATGTAAAAGGCTAGTCATTCTCCACATTTATGTATTTTGTATGGAGTAAATAGCTTGGAAGTGTTCAAAGTTTGTAAGTGTTACGCAACAAAGAAAAAATAGAAGCGTCCCCTTTTTTGCGGTAAATAACCCACACAAGTCTGAAACTTCGTTCATTATGACTGGTGCTTCAATTTTTTTCGTGCCTCTTCCTGCATTTCTTTTGCTCCAGCATCCCTCCTGGTAAGGGATGAAGAGCTGAAATATCGAAAAAGACATGTGTTTAAAAATGACTCATGCTTGTACTACGCTTCAATACCATATACGTCGATGCATGTTTTCAAAGTTGCTGTACCGATTAGATTCTAAATAAAATTAACTGAATGCTATGACGATTTAAATACTAAGGTATGTTATCACACCTCTCTTCGAAGATCGGGTCTTCATGAACATCTTTGAACCACATCGTTTTACTTGGTTTATAATTTTTTTACGGGTGTTTTGTAGCTCAGTTTGCCACTTCATTTTCCTCACATATTCCCCAACGAACTAGAATTCAGAATTGTCACACAAGAACAGTTAAAGTTGCCAATCATTTTGTGCATACGGTCTTCAAAATGTTCCTATTATAAGCAGAATTATTTTTGCGGGTAGTTTCGTTCGAATACATTTCATGTTTACGAGCAATGGCCATGCGCACATTTATTGTGATTGCATTGCAGTTTCCTTATTCTGCAGGTAGTTTATCTTGCAATATCATAAATCATGCCAAGATCTGAAGACCTCAAGCAACCGTTCCCTTGTTCAAGAAGCATTAGCGCTTTACAAGTTTGCCATGTCTATATTGAAACCGAAACCATGAAAAGATTTACGTAAACCTATTTAGGTTTCACAGCCTACACAAATCTTCATTGGTTTACGAGTATATCGAAAACGTTTCTTTTATTAGGTTGATGACCATCTCCAGCAACTGAAGCTTGAACTCAGATAAAAATGCTTAGCACAAAGAAAAGAGTATCATTTTTGCTTAAATAAATTTTATTTTGATCAGTTTGCTTCTCTTAGGTCGCAAATTGTTTGCCAAAAAGAGCAATTGTTGCAGAACGAAACTTTCTTAAGCGTTTCTTGCACTAGAATGAGCTCTCTGTGTTTTTTACCACTTTAGAAATTCTTCGGGTTTACAATATCATTGGAATTCTTAGCACTGCAAACTTACCTATGAATAGGCAAAAATCTATTCTCCAGTCCAGATATTCGTGTGCTAAAAATATGTCTGCATCAGGGTTTTCTTGGTCTTTTTTCTTCAGTTCGGCTTCGCGTTTTCACCAAAATATTTAGCCAACTCTAAGTTTTAACAACATTTAAAGGTTGCCATGAAAAATGAACATAAATTTGGACATAATTCTTTTAGAAATTTTTGTGTAACCACAATGTGTAAATGGGGTAACGAAATCTTCAAAGTTTTTTGTGAAGATAGAATGTAACTATATTGAACCCTAGTGAATCCGCAAAAAACGTGATTTTCATAGCTTTGTTTACATGCATTCATCAAACTGCTCAGATGCGAATAATGAAAATCCACTTATGTTTTAAATAGCAAAAGAGACACCCTTTGTGAACATTCGTAAAAGTCTATTTTCGCAGCTAACAAAAGTTTGATTAAACTGCTTACATTAAGCAGTAATCCTACGATGAGAAGGGTCCGTGTAGAACTGTGATTTGAGTCTTATCTTCTTTATTCCAATTTTTTCCACTGTAGGTGTAGAAGTCTTGCTTTGACAACCATGCGTGTGATTCTTTGTTTGAATTAATGTGTAAGGTACACGAATTTTATTTTTTCAGGCGACTTGAAAGTTGGTGATCGTGCTATAGTATATCCCTGGGGAGGCTGTGGTGAGTGTGCGTACTGCAAGCGCAACGCCACCTCCAACTGTAGAATCAGGTCAAAGTGTTTCGGTTTTGGACTTCCAGGGGGGTATGTTATCTTTGCGTTATCTTTTCCACGAAAAATATTTTTATACATATTTTGCAATCCAGCATGTTTTTTGTTAAGCNGCGTAAAGAAATCGTTTTCGTTTAGCTAAACGTAATGTTCGNTTTTANTCACGTTTGCTGAGAAAGGACCTAAANGCTATGCACATTAAGTCGCCCCTGGCTAGTTTAATCTTTCCCAAGGTGGAAAAGTTTATAATTTCGTAAAATCAGTTGTGACAAAAGGCAATATAGTTGATAGAGACTAAGTGAAACCTTTTCCAGTGTTTCCGTATCCTGGACCATAACGGGATATGCACTGAATGTGAACTTTTCTGGTTAGCGTCTGGTTGATTACATTGCTAAAGCACGAAAATTTGCTGCATATTAGAAAATTTAGAAAATCTTGAAATAGTGAATAGGTCATCAAAATGTCAATACATCGCAATTTTCAAAATAGAACTAAAAACCAAGATTGTTTTCTCGTGACAGTGAATTTTGAATGTTGTTGCAGAGACCTGAGAAAAACTTTGCTTTAAATCGTTTTCGGGCCACATATACTCCGATGCAGCTTTTGTTTTCATTGTGATGTTTACGATTTTAGATATGTTTTGGTATTAACTGAGAAGTTAAAAAACATCAGTATCAATTAATGCAGCATTTTGAACCGCTCGTTTCCATTGGGTTTTTGAGAGTACGATATCGGTTAGCCCAGAGCCAGCTGATAACCTTTTCTTCTTTCACAGTTTTATCGAATATGTGCTTCGAATGCGTTATGTGGCCCGAAATAACCTCTTAAAACGATTCTGCTTTCTTTCATTAAACCGGTTATGCCTCGACAATCGTTGTTGCAGGTACGCAAGCTATGTCGTGGTACCGGAAAGCAAATTCGTTGTTAAACTCCCGGACTCCATTCCTCTCGACATGGCATGCATGCTGCCTTGCTCTGCGGTAACAGCGTATAATGCAGTATCTAAAGCGCTTCCTGTAGTGGAACATGCAACGAACTACGAAGGTATTAACTTCTTGCTCGCATTCATTGCTTCTTTAGCTTATAGAAGTATGGAAGACTGTAAATTTTATCAATTAAACTGCTCCAAACGCTTCCTCTGAAAGTATGTGCTCGTTATCATGCAAAACCTAATGTCAGAGAAATTTTACGTTTTCAGGAAAAGCAAGTGTTCTGATTGTGGGAGGCGGTGGTCTCGGCTTGTGGTGCCTTCAGATAGCAAAAGCAGTATTGCCATCAACAACGAAAGTGGTTGTCGCCGATATTGCAGTAATACATTTTGATTTTTTTTTAATTTGCAGCATTGCATTTCAACATACGTGCTTTCAGAAAACGGCATTACATTTACAGCAATTGAGAAGTAAAGCAGCTCCACATTCGCTGATTGTTGATTTGTTTGTTTACACAGATTTTTTAGGTTTGATTGCTAAGCCGAATCCCAAGCAATGCCTGAAGCGGGTTAACAAAAGACATTTATATTGTCATTATCACACCGCAACCTTGAGAAAGACCAGTATGTTTCATTTTGCGAGGTTTGTATTCCTCTTGCATAAATAGGCCATACACAAATATGTTTCAGAAGCACTCTCACAAAAAAGCAAAATTGAGGTTAGCGTTTATGATTCTCCTATTTGTTCATATATCAGAGNATGAAAAGCTACTGGTAGGTTGCGAGAATTGATCNAACACAGCGTGAGTCCCATGGATGAAAATGTTTGGTAAACGACATAAATCTGANCCCACCCGAGAAGTGAAGACCGATTAGGTTAATTTTCCAAAAAGATAAGTGTGCAAGTCNTAGCATCTGTTTTTAAAAACATGTTTTCAAATAAAAATATTGCTGCAGGTCTTTAAAATACTGCAGCTGACATGCTAATCNTGAAATTTGGTGCATATAGGACGTTTCTCAGATTCTTTCAATCTCAGTCACATTTGGATTGCAATTACCACAAATTTATCGTGTAAAATGTTTCGTGAAAAAAAATTCAAACAGCATTAATTCACTTTTTGAATGCATATCATAAAGAATCTAATAATGAGAACGCAGTTTTAACTTCTAAATCTCGCTAAACCCAATTTAGTGAAAATTTTGTTGTTTTATCCTCACATTTCTCATTTGTTTTTGTGCACAATACCACAGTACTACTTTCGTAATATTGTTTTTGTTCATCGTAAACGTGCTTCCTACAGAAGACCGTCGCTAATTTCTGCTATTCCGTACGTTTTATCCATAAAACGGTATAGTGTACTTGGTTTTAGCTGAAGTTTTGGAGAAGGAAGGCTTCCCACGCACCATTTATTCTAAGTATACCAAAGCTTAAGTTGTTATCAGTAAAAAAATTTTGCAGGAAGATAAGTTGACCATGGCACGCAAACACGGTTGTGACGACGTGATTCACTGGTCAAGGAACGGAGTCGAGAAGGAACTCATCAAACAAACTCAAGACAAAGCTTTCAATGGTGGATTTGACGCAATCATTGACTTTGTCAACACAACAGTTACAGCAGAAAGAGTTTTTAAGTGTCTTCAGCAGGTAACTCTTCAGAGTGGGCCGATTTTCATATTCATCGAACTAGTGTGTGTAAACAATCAAANATGTTTTACTATATATATTAATTTCTAAAAGAACAAAGGTTTCTGTTACATGTTTCCAATTCCTGTTTTTTTTCTGCTAATGTCTGTAATGTCTCTGAAAAAGACCATCATGCGTTGCACACCATTACTTTTTCCGAGCAACTCGCCAACATCTAAGGCTTCTGGGGTTTCTGAGGCAATAATTTGTTGGGAAATTTTGACTTGACTCATAAGCAGAATGAATGCATGCTTTGGAAAGTGTAAAACATTGTTGCAGCTCTACTACCACGGCGAAAATGTCTTCTATTTGCGTTACTCTTTTTCGCCTCACCACCAAAGGTGAAATCGTTGCATTTGAGACTTTTATTGCTTGAGGGCAATGCAAGCACTGTTCGAATCCAAAGCTCATGCCAAGATACCATTAACACTCAAATGTGAAAAAACGTTACGCTTGTGCAACCGTGATGGAATCAAAGCGTTAGGCAGCTTTTGGCTTCATACTGCAAACTCTGAGCTCAAGATTTCAATCGACTAGTTCTTGAATAATGTTTGCAGAACCATAAAATGGTTCTGCAAACAGTTTACCCTCGCGAGTTCATTCCTTGCTTAGCAGTACTCACTGACTTTTTTATGTTAAACTTATATTCACGTTCACTGGAGGAAACTGGAGATGAGAACCATTTGTTTCCAGAAACTTCCTACACGTACTTTTAGAGCTACCCGAGTTTGTTTTTAAACGCTGTTAATATTCGTTACAGTTCGGAATTTTAGTGATGGTTGGATTTTTCGGAGGAGAAGCTCGAATATCTTTGCCGCAGATGGTTTCAGGGTCCAGACAGATTAAAGGAATATATGTTGGATCTATCGAGCAACTGAAACAACTTCTTCAGCTAGTAGCAGCAAAGAAAGTAAGCGGAAACATCTGGATATCGGCAAATACGTTTTCATGAATTTTGGCAGTTATATTTGCTATACATTAATATGCTCTGTAATTTCTATTTGCTCTTGCATTTATGCATGGTAGAGAATTTAGTTTTGAATTCAGAACTATTTGTGCTGCGAACATGCTAATGAAACAAAGATTGGGTCATCTCAAACAAACAAAAAACATAGTGCAATGGATCCGAGTTGAATTACAATATTCTGAGAATTGACGTAAGGCCTTCCTTTGCTCCATGTAGGCCTGCGTGAGAAATAATTAAATTTGTTGATACGCCGAACGGGGCAACAAAAGAGGTAAAAAAGGTATATTTCCGATAAAAATGTACAAGTTGCTCCTCTTTTCTTTGATATGAAAGATTTTACCAATTGATTTCTACTGTTGTTCAGATCGTTTCACCTCCACTCCGTCAATTCAACTTGGAAGAAATAACAAATGCCATGCATCTATTGAGAGATAGAAAGATGAATGGCCGAGGAATTATCAAATTTGAATAGCCAATCTTAGTGCTCTTGCTAATGAAGCATGAAAAATTGAATTTTGTTACCTTTGCTTTCAATCAATGGAAAGCATTTTCAAACGCTTCAATAAAAATTTACTTTTGTCCTTGGATGGTGTGTTTGTCCCCCGTTTTATTTGTCTAAAAATAGCAGCATGTTATGAGCACACTCCTTAATGAAATCAACAAGAACCTCTTCACCAAAATGTGTCAGTGCCTTTGTTTGTAATCTCATGTTTTGTTAAGCACATAAATTCTTGTTGGTTTCGAAAGTCATTTGTGCTTCGAAGAATACGAATGTTGTGAGGCGGAGAACTTATTTTGTAGCACGTGTAAGCTGTGTGCAAGGAAACTGGAAACATGCATTGCGAAAGTCCATATTTCCATTTTTGTACAACCTCTCTTGGTTATTTCAAGCTCTACTTTAAGACTAAGTACGAATATGTGAATAAGCCAACTTACAGTTTACTGTTTTTATATCTTGTCGTTTATATTTACCACCAGGCCGGGATTTGGTTGATGCGAGGTCCCAGGCTAATCCAACTGTGAGGAGCTCACACAATTTTAGGAGTTGGGGAAAATGGAAAAGTATTAATTAAATTTCGCACACAAGAAAGTGAGAATATGGATGCGTTCCAAGTACGTTCAACAAAAAATTTCGAAATTCTTGCCAGAGTGACCCGCGATCATTGCTTTGTCGCCTGCCACGCAAAAGCGTTCATGACAGGCAACTGTTGAAATCATACCTGGCTGCCTGGAACCAGATTTTTAATCTGCACAGGCGTACTATCTGATAACGTCACGGTCAATTATATCACCAAACACATATCTTACATATTTCATAAGTTTGACATCTATTTTTTTCTGTCCTTCTTAATAAATATGCCTATCGGCGCTTCGCGATTAATACATTTTGCAGTAGTTTGGAGAAAATTAAAATCAAAACAAATCACAACTAAAAGTAGTAAACGAGATTCACGTCATAAAAAAGCAAACAAAACTGCTGTACTTCTCCGGATCAGAAGACACATTGTAATATTATTAGTTGTTACACTTTGATTTTCAGTAATATATCACTCTGGGTGAAACTTCCCGAAATAACAGTGCCTTTTATGGTCAGTCATTGTCAATGGCGTGCAGAGGACTGGTCATGCCTGGGGCGACTGCTTGATTGTATGCCCCCTACCAAATTCTTGTATTGAGCAGTGGCGTATGGTGTTCATTGTTACTGGATATACGCTGATTGTGACATCACAATATGACGTCATGTTCACGTTTGCAAACCAACGTTTTGTCGAAGTTTGTTGACACAACATGCAAGTTATTCTCTACCAACTCTCCTTACTCGTTGTTGTACATTACGNCGCTGTAATGAACAGAAATAATATAATTTAGCGCTCCAAGTTTGGAGACCGGAGTAANACATAGCACTCAGCTCTAAGACAGAGCAGTTCATAACTGCAAAAATATCCGACAACNCGTTAAAACAGGGGAGTAGAAAACACTCAGTGCTACGACAGGCCAGGTCACAACTGCAAAAACACCAGGTTGCGCGAATGTCTTGTCGAACAGCAGTCGAGCAGAAAAGGTATGCGGCTGGGATGGCGCACACCCAGGGTTGACAGTTTGAAACTTGCTAAACTACACAAGAATTGAGAATGCACATAAACTACGCAAGCAAGCTTTCGTTCTTTTATCATGTGGCTGTTATATGTTCAACTAATTGGGACAGAACATATACGGGCTTGTGTGAGCCGTTATGATCAATCCACCTGACCTTCCAATTAATGACGAAGCTCGACATGATGCACATATTGCAAGCATAGGTGTGCAGCTGTATTAGCGCACACCCAAGATTGCCACATCAAAAAAACGAAACCGGAAACTAGTGATGCATCAAAAAGTCAGCTAAATCAAGCAAGTTGAAATAGGACAGTTTTGAAGTTGGAGTCAGAAAATCAATTAAATGTTCACAATTATCTTTCAATCCTTTTTTGTGATTTTCCCTTGATCGCACGATCTGGAAAAAGATACGTCATCAGCTTGATTGGCTGTGCGCCGCACACCTAGAGTATGAGTCCCTGGCATTGAAGAATGTGAGAATTACTGGCATTTGAATAATACGTAAAAACTAGTGTTGATAAAAAAAACAAGTTTCGAAAAGTTAAATTCATGCAGCATGCGTTAGTAGCCTTAAAATATAAAAAATCATCTAGTTACAGCATTTTAAATTTTGTAATTTCACTCTTTGGATGCCCCCTGTCTTGGATGCCAGGGGCCATCGTCCGGTTTGCTCCCCCCTTCTGCAGGCCACTGGTCATTGTTAACTGAAATCAGTTTAAATAATCAGTCGCTCTCACTATTATTAGAAGGTAGGCCTATATAATGTTGGATTTCACTATGTTTTTATTGTAGGATACTGCTAGCCCTACACACACGTACCGATCTTATCTGCAGTATAACTGTAAGCGTAGATCAGATGCATAACACGCCGTACGAACAACCACAAGTTCTTGCGCCTGATTCACACGTAAAAATCGGTACGATACAGTAAAAACCCGTTAAAAGACCCTGACGTTACCAAAAAGAAATCTGATTAAGTGAATGAAAACTAAATTTCATGAATAGTTACGACTTGATCTGTTGAAGCATATTTATTGACCTCATCTTGTACCGGGCAATTGATTCTACGCGCACCACAGCTTGCTGGAGGCCCCTTGGATCTTGAGGCCCTAGGATTAAGCCCACATAACCTATGGATCAGTGTTTCTCAACCTTCTTAATTAAGCGGCCCGGATAAACTTTTGGTAAAAATTGCACGGCCCACTGTATACCTTGTTGAAAATAGGCGTTTTTTGTACGCATAAACAAACACACATCTAAAGTAACGAATTTATGGCTGTATGCAATTCAGTGAGAGTCTTGCTGCTGAACAAAATTAATGTGTTCCCACGTTGCAGTGATGAGATGTCTAGATATCTCTATTCTAACATATTTGGTCTTAACTCCGTGGTCCACTCAAACTGCGCTATATGGCCCACAGGCAGTAGCGTAACTGACGGGGGCAGGGAGGCGAGCCGCCCCTCCTGGGAATAAATGCAAAAACTGGGCCCCCCTTAGCTTACATGTTGATATTTAGTATCCTTTTGGCTTTCAGTGTGTTGTTGTTTTTTTGCGTTTTTCGGGGTGTTTTTGTTTATTTTAGCTAGTATACACATCCACATCATCTGGATTCGCTATAATTTCTTAATGTTTTCTCAGTGTTGGCTAGTGATCCCCTACGGTGGCTAGGGACCCCGTACAATGGCCAGCGGGCCCCTTTCAACTAAGTTTTGCCTCCTGTCTCAAACCTCTAGTTACGCCACTGCCCGCAGGTTGAGAAACACC
>JGI24158J21664_10008207_pt1 | contig 13882 bp, 7 predicted proteins | sample Ectturendosymbi3_FD_21664 | JGI IMG/M metagenome (IMG submission 21664) | reverse complement strand
TTTATTTAAAACAAAAATTTTCATCACGGGGGGCCCCCTCGGAGCGGGGGGCCCGGGGCAATTGCCCCCGTTGCCCCCCCCTTAATCCGGCCCTGACTGTAGGCAACTTCTCCAACGTTTTGATTGAAATCCTGTTCAGTAACGGTTGAAAACAGTCTTTTGCGAAACTCCCAATCCCAAACTAAGTCTCCACAGTGGTGCTCTTTTTGTCTTCGGCAAAAGCTTCGCAGAGATTTGACTGAAAATCTAACTTTCTGACAAATACACTAGCATCATTAAATTGTACGCTGTCTGTTTCTGAATACGTGGCAACCAATATTACAGCAAAGCCAGTTACATTTCTGCGCGGAGCAAATCATGGCTGTACTGTGGTCTCTCACATGAGCAGCTGTAATACTCTCACTGTTACAAGAAAATAACCTTTCCAACAGTATACCACACAGGGTAAAATGTCGGATAGCAGCAGTTAACGGTCTCTAGAAACTTGAAAAATGATAAAAATTATTTTATCGAAGCTAACCTTTATAAACTAACAGAATCAGTGATACCACACCAAACTCTGTTTCAACATGAACTTGGCCATGTGTGGCCTACCGTCTAACATTTGAAAGCTCTTCACATAAGAATGTGACAAACATCACTTTTATCAGGGTTCTTTTTTTAAGGAAAATGTTAGGTACTCGGTATGGATTTGTAGGGACCCGATTTCTCTGATTCTAGGGACCCGATTTTCTCTGATTTTAGGGACCCGATTTGAAATTATAGGAACCCGAATCGGGTCCCTAAAACGCCTTAAAAACCTGCTTTTATTTTTGAAACTTCTCCGAATACAAAACCTAAAGACAAAAAAGTGGGGGAACATGGCATATTATGTCCCCCCCGTCTGAAAAAGTGGGGGAACACGTCCCCCCTGTTCCCCACCAAATTGCGTCCATGGTCACAATGCATGTTTAAATAATCATCACCATTGAATATCCAGATGAATGCTATTTTTGCTAAACAGTAACTACAGCCTTTCAATAAGAAGTTTGAAATGCTTCTCAGGCAAAGTTTGAGAGCTTCAAGGCATGTAACCGTCATATTCACGCATTGGGTTTAAAAGCCATTACATTTACGAATGTCATATTGGGCTGCGGGCGACACTGTAGCTGAGGATAAGTTTTGTTTCTTGTACGCCTAATGTTTCAGAAAAAGATTTTTGAGATGGTCTTGAATGAAGCTTACGTCAGCATTGGGTGGGACACAGAGGCGTGCCCAGGTTAGATGGCGCCCGGGGAAAGAAACAAGTTTGGCGCCCCCATGTTCGAACCTGAGGTCTTTTGGGAGTGAACGTACTGTGTTGAAGAAAGTACCAGCGAAATTGTTGCGACTTTTCGACGCCCCTCAGTGATTCGTCGCTCGTGGCATTGTGCCCCCTTTCGTTACGTCCTAGTAGGATACAGCAAACTGATGCGCCTGAAACAGCTGCGAAAAGCGTTACGCCTTGTTTTTACTTGCACTTAATGGTTACAAGCGAATACAATTTGCATTTCATAAGCACCCAACTTTCACACGGGGCTTAAACCTCGGGCAAAGGTCGGTTATGTTGATATGAATTCCTTAGAATATGTTCCTTCCGCTGTTTCAGTGATTTGCACTGAAAATTTTCAACCTGAAAAATTTTGGTTAAACTGTTTGGAACCAGGAGGGTCAATTTCCCCCCTGGCTACGTGCCTGGTGCCAACAATATCAATCGGGCCGTTTAGAGACCACGTGTGACAACTAGACACGCGTCTGAACGCAGTTGAGCTCAAGTTGTTACTTTGGAAGAGACTGCAGCAGGAAATTATGCCAACTTTCCACTGTTAGAAACCAGATCTTGCAGGATAAAAATCAGAAAATGCGACATTTTTTTCTGAATTTTCACCACACTTGCACCTGTTTTGATTCAGGAAACTTGAAGTATTGATTCGAAATCCTATTCTCATTGACTTGAACAACATTACCGACAAAGATCTCAGCAAAGTTGAACTTCTCGATACAAGAGCAAACAATAAGCCATTACATACTGAAACTGATTCTAAAAACGATCATATCCGGCAAAGCAAGCAATTAGCGATCTGGTTCCATTTGCAGCTACCAACTTACCTTTGCGAGGCAGCATTCTCATCTTTTGGGACCATAAAACAAAACCGCGTGGACTTCAAAGATATAATACGTGCAGCCGTGTTTGAAAAACGACCATAGTTCAAACCCTCTCAAGTCTGCACGCACAATTTATTGAAAGTAATAAAATCTTCATATTGATTTGGAAGAAAAAAATTCACATACTGAGTGTCATTTCCAGTCGGCGTCGTTGTTTGAAGTTTGGGGTACGCATGCTTGATAGCACAGTAATTAATTGAAAGTGGTTCGTTACAACAAAAATCACAGGAAGCACTGCATTAACGAACGGAAACTAAGCTATAGCTCGTGATCTCGAGCACTTCTCTAGTTAACCTGAGGAGGATTGTTCCCAGGCCCGTAACTAGGAGCATTGGCCCCCTCTGAAAACATGTGTTGGACATAATTTAAAAAATGTTGGCCCCTCTGAGAAAACTCTTCACCCCGCCTACTGTCCCAATCTGGTTACGGGCCGGATCGTACCCTTCATTTCACGCCGCAATCTGCGACTGAACTCGTATACCCACGTTAAGGTTACCAACTCGTTCGCCGTGATCGAATACTTTACAACTCTGCAAGAAGAATTATCTAATTCTTGCTATTTCGCTGTTTTTTCGCCAAGAATTCCTCCGCAACACACTGTATAGTGGACACGTGCAGTCGCACGCTTGGTGAATCGTACCTTGTCACCTTTTCAGGAAAGCTTCACGACCTACAGCAGTGAATTCACTGCTGTTTCTTTTACGTGGCCAAAATCACAGTTGCTGAAAGTGTCGTCAATTGGACAGACGTAAATATTGCGCAGATGGTTTGCGCCAGACTTAATGTCCTCAATCAAAAACAACGGCTCATGTAACAGGTCTTCAAAATGGTGAAAGGTTCGCATCCATCAACAAATTTTAAAAAGTGCTGATGGATTCAAACCATTCGTCTTTATGGAGACCTACTTCCTTGAATACAGGTATGCGCAAGTTTGAATCATCGCAAAGTCATGAAAAGAGAGGCCAGACGACAGATCCTCGAAAGCTTGCTGCAACAGTCGGAGCGGTGCGTGCCGTGCACCCGGCGACAACCACTCACAGAAACAACGCAAGGTTGTTTGCTACCCGGGGGGGAATTGTTTATGGTATTATGGCCAGAAACGTCCCGGTGAAGTCCTCAATTCTTCCCCTGGGCTTCCCATGTTTAACGTGTTTTTGTACGATCCCGACTGGTAACCTTACGGGCTTTTCCCGGGCTAGGTTCAAGTAAGTTGTTACTTGATTGAAAACTTTTACTTATCTGCCGTTACTTGGTATTTCAAGTACAGTAGAATTTGTCTACTCCTGAGAAGCGTATTGTTCGGCTGATACGTCATTTGCAATTTCGCTTTTGATGTCTAAGCAGCCAGTTTAACACGTGTGGGAATTCAAACAAATGAAGGATCTTTATCTGAGAATTGTTGCACCTCACAATTTGTTTATCGAATTTATACACGAGGTGCGAAGCGCGACCCGACTCCCCGTTGAGAGAACGTGGGAAGTCTTTCAAGTTGATTTAAGATTTCAAAGGCAAGAGTCTAGACCAGGGGTCTCCTAACTACGGGCCGCGGGCCAAATCCGGCCCGCCAAGCCATTTCATCCTGTCCGCGAAGACATTTTGTCAATAATGAAAAAAGAATAAATTTACAAAACCTCCTCGATTTGACAATATGTAACATACTCCGAAACAAAGACATTACGTATGATGTCCGGCCCTCGGATTATTGCGTAAATACTTATGCGGCCCTCGGACAAATAAGTTTGGAGAACCCTGGTCTCAACAGAGTCGAGGAATTAAAGAGTTTAATTTAGTAAACAACCATAACGTCATAAAGTTGCATTTTATTGCAAATAAAAGCACTATGTATACGAGTTACTATGATAAAGTATACGAGCTGCTATGATAGTGTCAACCTGTTTGCATAATTCGTCACTTTTTCTAATCCCCTTGAAGTGACGAATTACTGTAATTTGCATTTAGAGAAGTTAAGATTTTAGATGCCACGTCTGTTGTTTTAAACGCAATATTATACACGACATGCTTCACCACACATAAAACAAGCCATTGGGACGAATAGATATCTTCGATGCGCAGAACGTTTTGTGAGTCACAATTGCTGATTGTCATCGTGATTACGATATCGAGCTAGAAGCTCGCTGCGTTACTTTGAATCGTGGCCAACAGGTGCACATTTTTGTCTGAACCGCCCCCATTATGTGATTTAAAATCGCAGTGATTTTCATGTGCTCTAGATTGTTCATGAGCCCTAGAGTCTCTCAGAGATTACTTAAGCAAAAATTTTTGTTACTGGAACCCAGTCCTGCCTCGGGCAAGAGACGATACAACTTGGCACTGGAAAGTTTCAAGCAAGCAGCAGACTGTTGTTAAAAACGCTGACTCAACGCGAAACATTTATTGACGACGTGCAACGAGCGCGATCACGTCATAGACTGGTTGATGACGTCAGCCTGCTCCAGACCACCGACGACCGCAGATGTCCCCCTGCGTGTCAAACGACGAAGCGCCCTTCTTGGCACTCCCACGTCCGGGAATGTGCGCCGCGCACTGATGCGTTGGCCAAGGCGCGCCGGGGAATTCCCTGTACGCGTACCCAATCTTCGGGAACCTGCAACGACACCAAGATTGCTGTGGGCCAGGTTTTCTCAAACTGTGGACCAGGCCCGTCGCCAGGATTTCGCAGCAGAGGGGCCGAGGGCCAGATTTTAAATGGGGGGGCGCCACGCAACCGAGGGCCAGATTTTAAATGGGGGGCGCCACTGGCCCCCTGCTGTGGGCCACTTATGAATTTCACGGTCGCGGCCAGATATTATTGAAACTGGATATGATGAACCTTTTTAACGAAAACGTGGGTTGGTTGTTGAGTTACAAACGTCATGATAGGCTCTGCTGCGGTTCGTCAAAGGAAGATCTGCACCCCACTCAAAAAGTCAACGCCGGTCACATCTGACTTTAGGATCATGACAGTCGTGAACTTCAACACACACTGGTGCTACTTGTGAAAAGGTCCGAGGGACTCGAATCTTCATCTGATTTTATTCGCTGCAGTGCTCCTTATTCCGAGGGCTTTTCAGCACAATTACACGAAATAAAGTAAATTGCTGCGCGCATTTCGTGATTACGTCTCTGCACACAAACGTTATCTTTGGCAGCATGAACGCTTTTTCACGGTTGCGGATATCATCATTCACAAGACTTGTCGCGCTGCCAAGTGTGGTTGTATGGGGAGGCGGGGAAGGCACGCGACCACAGACATTAGATGTTTGATTGCTGTTCAGCCGATTTTGTAAGGTCCAGCCGAACGACCGGGCCAGCTACAAGCTCAAACGCTACACAGCTCTCGATGGTTGAGAGCATCTCAAGAAGATTGAATATGAAGGAACTCCGTCAAAAAAGGTTCACTCAGGCAGACATTCAACCTGAATTTGCGGTTTAACTTATAAAGTCAAACGCATGCACAGAAAAATCAAGGAGTGTTGATGAACAGCTCACCTCAGCAAGTGACGTTTTCCGTACGAGTTCATGCCGGAGTGGGTTCGATAAGCCTGTGCAAGAAGATTTTCGTGAACAACTGTTTCACAACGCAACAGTCTATATACCACAATTACGATGAATAGAAAAAGAGAGGAAAAAATGGGCTTTCACCACAGTTCATTTGTTCTTGAAAAACTGTAACAGCAAGCCGGCGGTCTACGTTTCTGATCGGTTCGGACGCGATACGAAACGAAGCATGACGGATCTAATCGCATATTGGTCATTTCCTCAGCAGCAAAAGTAACCAACTGTTGCCGCAGAACGGTGGATCCGCACACGAGGTCCGCAAAAAGCGGCGGTTGTGGATGATGAGGGTCGCTGTGGGGTCAGCACCGCGGTTTCACTATTTCATTTGCACATCATGATCAAACGCAACAGGGTCAATCACAAACCACGGATGGCACCAACGCATCCTCACCATAAAGCGCGCAGTAAAGGGATGTCCGAAAGCTTCTAGCACAGCGTACGCATTACGACAATCAGCGCAACCTTCGCCGACGTCTCGTTCGTTCAGATACAAAAAGATTAATTTTAACGCAACGACGCCAGTTCTTCGTTCGCGTTTGTATCGAGTCTGTCACTTGAACGGGAAGTCAGATTTTAAAGATGGCGGCTGGGCGCCTTTGCGCCTGGCTGGCCCGTGTCTGCGGCAGCCTGGCCCGTGACGCCTGCACGCAGTAGCGAGCTGTCGTGGACTTTCGCTCTGAACCAAACGCACACTCCTCACTGACAAACCGCACCGCTCTAGTCGGACATCCCTTATTCGTAGGTAGGCGCGTCGCAAAACGCATCAATTCGCAATGAAGAAAATCGTCACCTTCGTCAGTCGGTCGTCCGCTCCCGTCGCAACGCGTCATGCTCGGCTGGTTTCGCGTCGCGCGTTTCATGCTCGGCTGGTCACAAGTCGAAGGACGTCGCTCAAAGCGATTTTAAGACATAACAACCAACAGAACAACAGACAAGAGAAAAAGCCGTTTGTATGTACAAGAGGCGCCGACGCAATGCACTTTTAAATCGCAGTGAGATTTTCGGGAAAAAATAGAGAATTACTCGTCGCGACCCATTCTTTCCGCCAAAAGCACTACACGGTTTACTATTTTAATAAGCAATTGTCGCAGTACCGGGACGCAGTGAAACAGTTAACAATGCCCAAATAAAATACAGCATTAACAAATGACCGCGCAATCACGCGAGTGTCACGTGCGCTTAGCAGCAGTTTCGTCCTTGTTTTTAGTAAGTGGTGCGCGTTGGGTACGTGTCGTAGCTCAGCGAGGTCGCCGCAGGCTTATTTGCTTGATACAGGTCGTACACCGACGGCGGCTTATCTTTCAGCGAACTTGCGACGGCGGCCGCACGCCGAGCGAGAAGTGCCCGCGTCAGAGCCGTGCTGCTGGTTGTGGAACCGGCAGCGGGCAGCGTGCGTGAGAGGGTGCTGGATGACGGCGGAAGGGGGAGTCTGGCCTTGACCAGGGCCCGCTCGCGAAGCAAACGCAGGTACTCTGGGGGTGGCGGGGGCAGCGCGAACGGGTCAGGACAGGCGATAAGTCGCCTTTCGTACGGGTCGAGTGCTTCTAAACGCCGACGCCGATCGAGGAGGTCCAGAAGCTCCATCCGATCTTTCGCAGGCGGGGGCAGATTATGCTCACCGAAGCTAGCATTCCCATTCGCGCCGTACCTATCTACAGGCGGCATTGCCGGGCGCTCAGGTCGGTAATCGGCGCCTGGGTAGCGAATCGGGGGTGCTGAGTTAATGTAGGGCGCGGAGCCGCCGTACGACATACCCCTGCCGCGGCCTTGAATGGTGGGGATCATGCCGCCCCTCATAGGTGGAGCTCTCAGTCCGACGCCGCCTGGCGCAGCACCAACGCCGACCGGGTCAGTGTGAGGATTATTCTGGTTTTTCGACATCTGGACTTTCAACGGCACTCCTTTGAAATTGTAGCCGTTAAGGCCGTCGATGGCCGCCTTAGCGCACGCCGACTCGATGTGCACGAAAGCGATTTTTTTGTCGTCCACTGTGTCGCACTCGGCGACGTAACCGTAGCGTTCGAACAGTTTACGCAGCTCGTCCGCGTGCACGCTTTCGGGCAGGTTCGCGATGTGCAGCTTTGTACACCCCAGTCTTCGCGCCGATTTCGCGCTCGCCGAGTTATCGGTGAACGTTGGCCGATACACGTCTCTGCTGACTGCGCCGCCGAGCATTCCGCCTCCTCTTGACAAGCCAGGTCTAAAACGGTGTTGAATGGTAATCGTTTGCGAAAGGGCAAAAAAAGTTACGTTCGCACCCTGGACTGCCGCGAGAAAGAAAAAAGCCGATTTGAATTCGGCCGGTCCTTGCCACACAAGCAACTGTAAGTGGCTTGGGTGGTTTCAACTTGCGCTCAGCTACTCTCCAATGCATACAACGTAAGGTAAAAAAAGCTATCTCTGGCTAGTACTACAAAATCCTTGCGGTTCCGTTAAGACAATAGCATGCCAGGAGTTAATGAACGCGAGTGAAGTATGTCTGTATTTTTCATGGAGTAACCTCGCAGAAATGTATATTCACTGACACCTGTCAGAGATACATTGTCGAGAAACCACCATAGAAAAACTGTTTTGTGGGCTCACGCCGAAGATTAGTGTGATGTTCATCATTGACGTTACCACTGTCACTCCAAACGGTCGGGCACTTCATTGCACATACATGACAGCTGCACATTTGCAGCAGATCAACACAGCTTTGACGCGAGTTGCCCAATACGAGCTATTTCACGCACTACATTGATGACAGTATGAAAATTATCTTCATGGCGTTTCCAGTGCCTTTGTATGAAAAAGCCTACAAACATTTAGCAAACTACTTAAGATTTGCAGAAAAACAAACATTTCTCACAATCATTCTCACAAAACAGTAATGGAATTTACACAAGCACATTTCGCCTTTTGGGGGATAGTAGGAAGTTAACAGAAATGCCCTGTTTTGTTGAGCAATACGATTTGTTGTTTTGTCATTTTTAATGTGAGAATGCGCAATCATAAACAAAACTAATGTTTGCACTCAGTCTAACAACGCCGTGTATACAAAATTGTGTTGAAGCTGTGATGCTATAGCAGATCAGCAGGTTGCATGCAAACCAGGTACATTTCATTAATTGCAAGCTTCAGCCAAGTACCATAACCGACTTGAGTCATGAAGTGGAAAGTTTTACAGGCCAAGGTTAATCATGCAGTATGGCAACTTAATGAAAATCACCTTTTCTTTCAACGCTTGAACCTGAGAATTTATTTGCTCAGCAATGTGTGAAGTACACAAACGAGTCTCCAGTATAATTGCAGAATTACAACAGTTTTTTTAAATTTACATATTCAGTTTAATACGAATTTTAAAAACTTCTCTTGTAAGACAGATTTTGTGCAATTACAGAAAATATCTAGTCTATATGAGAACATCAAAGTCTTCTAAGAAACTGATATTGCTTAAAAAAAGTTTGAAACTAGCAACTTCTTCAATGACATCAATATCGATATTCATGAAAACACCATTAGCACACATAGCCACACTGCAATACCAAAAGGAATGAAATTTTGCAAGGTAATCCCAACGTATTGGCACAAGTTTCAAACTTCAGGGCAATTACAGATTGTTGAAATATATACTAAGCAAACCCTGTTTCTCCACCAAGTCAAATGCAATAGCAAGCCTTGCAAGGGGCCTATTCACCTGAGGTGGTTTTTCCCACTGTTGGAAAATTATCCATATTGTACAAAGTACACATTATAAGATTCCTGCCACATTAACCAATTTCAATGTGGAATGTAAGTACACAGGTCAAACACACAGCATGTAATTCAGGGTTCCTATGCAACTTTGAATATAAATTTCTAGACAATTTCAAGATCTTTCCAGACTTTTATAGACTGAACTTTTCCGAATGATCTAACCAGATCAAATACAGTTACTATAATATGTAACTCGATTTGGTAAAATTATATCAGTCTTGAATAAAATATCATGAAAATGTATGTCAAAACGTCAAATCTGGGAATTTTTTTTCTTTTTCCATACAAACAGACCCAAAAAAATTTTTCCAGACATTTCCATGTTGGAAAATGACCAAATTGTTCCATATTTTTCCAGACACCATAAGCCTGGTAAGTAATATTTGGGATTTACAATTGGTGCTTGTAACACTTTGAGAGCCGACGTACGATATATTCGTACCTAGATTGACCTAAAAACAGCAGTTTTCGGTTGCCTTACCAACACCATAGCTCCTCCGCCGATTGCGCTAGAGAGCTGTCCAAGGGCTCAAACAGATCAAATCCACAAAAAATCTGCAACCCCAACCAAAAAATTTTTTTTCAAGTGCGAACTAGAAGACTTGGCGCATCTTTTGACACTTCGACCAGGTCCGTAACACTAACAGGACCAGAGAAATTCCTGCGCAAAGCCACGTGCGTTTTGGTATTTTTTTCGAAAATCCCCTTTTTCAGCCGGACGCCAAAGTGTTAAACTCTGACGTTTTACATAGTAGAGTTACAACAAAACAACTTCTAGTGATTTGTTTAGTACGACTTTGTTTCTGAAAGTGACAAATTGATGTCATGCCCATAACATGACAATCACAGACATTTACCGATGTGTTTTTTTGCATTTTTCAGCATAATGAACAATGAATACATACATGCAATGAACCTGAACTACATCAGCACACAGTCACACCATATCTGGGGGTACAGTGGGGGTTCTCACCCCCTTGTTTTTTAAGTAATTTATTCTGAAGTATCTGGAATCATCAACCTTTCAGCTCTGAAACTAACGTTTACCAATAACTTGCATGCCTCACATGGTTTAGACTTCATGCTGCTTCTGTACCACTGCCAACTACAGAACCAAAAATGTGAGAAAAAAAACAGGGTTAATACGCAATTTTGAAAATGAATCTCCTGATTTTTGCAAGACCTTTTCCAGACATTTTCTGGACTTTTCCAGACCTAACATTTCTGTATGACCTAGCCAGGTCAAATACAGGCACTGTAAAATTTAACAGGATGTAAATAAAATTGCATCTAACTTGAATAAAATATTATGAATATGTATGTCAAAAGATTAGGTCTGGCAAATTATTATCTTTTCCCATACTAACAGACCAAAAAAATATTTTTCCATACTTTTTTTGACTGGAAAAAGACAATTTTTTGCATACTTTTCAAGACTGCATAGGAACCCTAAAAATATTTTCCATAACCAGTAAATAAAGCATGCTTATCTGAAACATTAATTCATATTCCACTTGATTTCTAACAGGAAACAACTGAACTGAAATAAGCTGATCAACAAAAATGTGGTTTACTGTTGAGGGGATCAGGCAATTGAGTAAAACCTTCAACAACTGAAGAAAAAACAATTCAAAGACATATATACAAAAACAAAATTGAGAAGAACCTTCCACCATGACAACAACCCAAGTAGTTATTCTAATCACAGCAAGAAAACACCACTATCTGACACAATGCAATGGTGGATTTATCTGTCATCTGCATAAAACAGAGAATTTGACCATTGCAGATAAATCTGTCACCCACACTTAATTGGTTTGCCAGTCACCCATCAGCAGCTACTCTAATTTAAAAACAGTTGATCAAGCATATTTTGACTATACTCAAGTAGTCTCAATATACAATGTTACAAGCAAAGTTGTATCCGTGTGCTTTCACTGTAGAAACTAGGCAGTACAACCACATTTGGGAAGTTTTCACTGTCAACACAACCACCTTACCTAAATCCACAGCTCTTCTAATTTTACATTGCTAGAATTGAGTCTCTCCTAAATTTTCAAAATTACATTCCCTACAAATTTCCATTTAGTAGATCTAATTCTTTAATGCACAATATGCCACAAGAGATTAATCCACAAACAAAATAGGCCTTTAGCTTATTTTTTTAGGCAACAAAAAGATTTAGAACAGAAGCCTCCCTGACTAAGAACCCATAAGGCACTACAAAGCTTAGCAACGAACAGCTTTGTCTAACTATGCAAAACATCACCAACCAACAACAGGGCATACATAAAATGTCAAAACAGATGTAATTGATTTCAAATGTCAGCATCTGATCATTCAACGATATCATCAATCTACAAAAAAAATAACACTTCGACTTCTAACGCATGTCATGTCATGTCTTCTGGAACACCTGCTTCTGGAACACTTGAAAAAGTGTTGCTAAATTTCACCGCTTAAAAAGGCAGCAAACTCTGCTCTAGTGCACTGACATTGGCAAGAAATGTCAGTACCAGTACATGTCTCCTACTCATTGTGCATGCACTGAGCTGTTAAGCCACCAGAAATTAAAAAATAATTTCTAGAATGTTTAACACCTCAGATAAAAAATAAAACAATCTTGAACAAGACAAAAAGCAAAATACCGTGGTCCAACAAATGCTCCACCACGTCCTGGTCCAGCAGCTCGTATACCTTTGCTTTTCTCAACATTTATCATTGACCCATTTACGTCGTGCTTGTCCAAGTTTCTGCAAAATTATTGCAATAATTTTAAATTCTACCCATAGCAAAATTTAACCACTGTGACACTTTCATGCCATACATACTTTTTATTAGACAAAGACCGATATATCAGGTTTATCGTTATTGGTATCAGCCAAAATCAGCCTCAGTAGGTGTTGACAAAACGCTGTTATATGCCTCATGCATGCAGACAACTTGCACAAGAAAGCAAAATGAACCAAGTCGAGACAGTTATCTTGCAGTAACGCCAGCAGGTACGTTTTCATGATTAAGCAGACAAGATGAACCATGGAGCATGTGTCTGCTATCGCAGCCGAAACCATAGCATCATTATTATTCAGATTAATTAAAAATCATGGCAAAATATTGAAATTGCTGTAATTTGAAAAATTTCAGCTCATAAATCCTCATTTTGTAAGTTTTTGAAAAAAAGGCAAGGAACAAAATACACTATTTTTTGATAAGAAAGCAGAAAACAAGATTTAAAAATTTTGAAAATACTAGTTATCAGTTCATGAATGGCCGATACATCTGTATCGACCCCAAAAAGCGATATCAGTCGATCTCCACTCTTTATTTAAAATTTTTATTGAAAAGCAATTAGAAGACATTCACGGGATGTGGGATGTGGAAGGAAAACACCCATAACATGTTCCCTGCCAGTATGAATATATCGTACCTAAAAATCAACCAAAATCTTTAGCAGTTTTCACGTGTCTTAGCAACTGCGTAACTGCTCCACCAATTGTGCTAGAGAGCTATTCAAACCCTCAAAAGATGTGGTAAGTCTTCGAGTCTGCAATGAAAAAAAAATTTGGTTTTGGGTTTCGAGTTTTTATGGGTGACGCCATAAGTGAGGTAGGTTTTTGGCCATTTTGGCTCATGTTACCTGGCATGGGGCCTAACCGCTAGACCAAAGTATTTTGCTCAAGTTTTCATTGGAACCTAGACTTCATTCTGAGTTTTTTGAGCGTTTGATTGACTTTCTAACATTTCTGGTTCAAAAATTATGATATAAAATAAAAATAATTATCTAATTAGGGATTAATCACATACTTTTAGATCATAACTTTTCAACCTGAAACCCTAGTAGGTAATCCAAATTGCAGCCTAGTTTCCAATAAAAAGTTCAGCGAAATACTACCATCTACGCTTTGGGCCCAGGGGCAGGTGGCCTAAAAGTCCTCTACTTATGACGTCACTCACAAAAAATCTGCTCCCCTAACCAAAAAAATTTGTTGCATTGCAAACTACAACACTTGCCAAGTCTTTTGAGTGTTTGAACAGCTCTCTAGCGCTTACTGCACCAGAGATATTCCCACGCAAAGCAACATGCAATCCGGCTGTTTTCACACTAACTGCTTAAATTAATTTGGCTGTGACAATGTTAAGAAAATTCTGCATTTGCATTGAATAGTGGCGAGGAGCAAGGTCTTGTTGAAAAATTGAATCTTCTGGAAGGTTGCAGTTCACAACTTGGGCATCAAATATTTAGTCAAAATGTCCTTGTACAGGGTGACCCAAAAAGATGCGTACCCATATTTTGTTCGATAAAAAAAACATTTTTCAACGAATGTCTTTTCTGTTGCAGGACATGATAGGTGAATCTATGGATGATCGTTTGCAGCTATAGTTGCCCCAAAAATGTCTTGGACAA
>JGI24158J21664_10008205_pt1 | contig 13885 bp, 8 predicted proteins | sample Ectturendosymbi3_FD_21664 | JGI IMG/M metagenome (IMG submission 21664) | reverse complement strand
ACTTGGTCCCATATTCCTACCCATCAAAGTCAGAAAGCCCATTCAAAATGTTCGATCTCCAGACAGTTAGCGTTTCGACTATGTTAGTGCAGTCGCTTTCCGTCCGAAAAGGCTCAGCATTAAAGTGCAACAAAACATATGAACCAATGCCCGTGGAAATCTTATATTTTTAAAGATTTACTCTTTGGTTGTTATTGAAGCTCCGCTTAACATTTGTATGAGCCCGATTTTTTTATTCAAGCAGGTTAACCATCACGAGCGTTAAACGTCGGTAACTTGGTATCGTGTTTTGCTTGTAACCTGTTCGGGCAAAACGATGCAAGTTTGCGGAGAAAAAGCAAAGCACATCATCGAGTTCCGCAGCCATAATCCTGCTCAACTTTGCTGCACATATGGATTTTTATTATCAAACAAAGGAGTGAGTAGAGGCTTGCAATTTAAAAGATCTGGCATAGGAAACGGCAGACACGACTTGGACAAAACTTTTGATACAGTATACCCGTATGGCAATATTCGTTTTTACGTTTTATCTCATACGCCAGTAGAGCTTTTAGACATATTGCAGTATACCCGTACATTCCTCACAAATACGTCTAGACCAGCGAGTAGTCGTTCATACAGTTCCTTGAACTCGGGGATTGGAAATATGTTAATTGGCAAACATGCGCATGATGAAAGAGAAGATCGCACGAACTGAAATTTTGGCCGGACAAATTCAGAAGACCCTAAATTAAGGGTCTTGTCAAACGTGTACGCACCATGCGGCNCATGCCTTCCCTAANGCGTATTTGTGAAGCGTTTGACTTGCTGACCTTGCAACTGAGAAGAAAATTAATGCAAACTAAGTAAAGCATGTACTTCCATGAAGTTGCTCCACTTCAAAAGAGGTCGAGTCCATACATACCTTCAGACAAATTTTAGACGCCAACCCCGGTTAGAATACACCGATTCGTTAAACAAACATCCACTTCAGCAAAAACGTTATTGGGACTAAGTCAAGTTTGTCATGAGGCTAAAAGTATTTTGAGGTATCATGCATAAAGGCTTGTAGTGTGGTTAAGATTGTGAGAAATGAATGGGAAACGTAGCACAAGCAGAAACGAACAAAGCTTACCGAGTGTCTATTGCAAAGTTTTGTAGTTTCCGATCCCGAAATAATACGTAGGTTTTAGTACATCTTGGTTTATTTCACAAGTTGACTGGAATGAATAGCCTATGCTATTGCTGTTTTGAGACAGATATACTCCATTTATGACATACAGGATGACTCCGTGAGTACCACGCAATCGAGTGCTTGGAACCAATCACGTGTTTGTATCTTGATTCACGCGATGCGGTTGCCGGCGTCATCTTGCGAAACTGGCTGCTTTCGCGATGGCAACCAGTGGCAACTCGTCGAGCGCTGCTGTGCGTGTGCGCTATCAAGACTGAAGCGGAAGTACTGCGCATTATCGGCGTCACACCGTAAATTGCCGTTGTTGTAACTTGCTGCTGAGCTGAAACAGAGCTTTGCGTTTCGTGCAGCTGTCGTCAGTGTACGCGCTCGCCGCTATCCTCTTTTAGTGTCTTTTGTCATAGTAGTGTGGTAGAGGATTGGAGTATAAGTTCGCTTAAGTGGATGCCTTTTGCATATTTTGGCATGTCGGCGACGCCAGCATAGTACATTTACGTATTGTGAGAGCTAGCGAAAGCTAAATGATGACCAAATATTGGCAAAGCAGCTTCTCCAAAATGAATGATCTGTTCATAGCACTGCCGACGGACTACAAAGGAAAACACCAGTGGAAAATGAAAGTGTGCCACAGTATATGGTGTTTACTAAGTTGCCGCAGCTGTGAACCGTTTACTCTTCGGTACATTGCGTGCACAACGCTGTGTGGCGCTTGGTCAAACGGATGCGTTGAAGCAGGCGTGCACTGAGGAGGCCAGGTTATTTATTAAGTCTTTTTGAGACGTAGCGAATAAAATTTGTGTCAGTAATGAATTTTTGTTTCTCAAACAGATCAATCTTGGATGTTATGTTCTATAATGTGTTACACTGCTGTGCCATATGAATTGCAAGTATCAGCGTTTCCAGGCATCTACTGTGTCTTGAAATGAAACAAGTCATAATGGATCCTGTGGCATATGGTTCTTGTCACAGCTTGCAACTGTTCTAGTGTAGTTTGCAGCAGGACTGATTTTTTCTTATTTATTGACACATATGTAAGACCAAGACTTAGCAAAAGTATATATCTTGTAATCTTAACTGTATTTGACATTCTCTATGTCTGCCCAGTGGAAATGTGAGCTAGTTAGTTTAAAGATAGAAAACATGTTGGTAGCTCAAATGCGAAAGTTGTGAAAATGGAGTTTGTGCCAAAATTAAAAAAATTGCTTGCAATTGCTTTTGTGATAGAACAGTGATGGCATCATAGCCTGCAGATCATTACTGACTCTTATACCAAAAGCTTAATGCCATGGTAGATCACTGAGCAAGCACAGTTCTTTATGCAGTTGGTTGCTGAATAGTGTATGTAGTCTAGTTCTCACTTGAGTGTGAAAAAACAAATGAGGATTTGAAATTAAAACGTCCTGATCAGTAGTGGCAATTTTAAGTTGTTTGTGTGAGGTTTTTAGTTCTTTCTATAATATCAATATTATTATTCAAAAATGTTCATCATTATTATTGTATTAGCCCATGTTTATGTTCTTTATTAAGGTTTCCACTAATCAAGAAACATGGTACAGTATGTGCTCGTATGTAACTCCTGTTTTAAAAAGCTCAATTGGTGTAAATAACAATGTAAAGCATTGTAAAAGGCTTATGTTGATGTTTCAGTAAAACTTGTTGCCATTTCTTTTCACTAGTTGAATTTTACAAAAAAAATATATATAGATTAAAAAATTTGCTGTTGACATTTTTTTAACTGTTAAGCTTATTGAAACAATAGTTTTTAACTAAATAAGGACCTAAATAAGTTTGGAGCATTCCCATTTAGGAATTCTTGCATTAGCATTAAGAAGTTTTTCAAACTCAAGGGTAGCATAAAGAATTAATGAGGTATCAGGAAACAAGTCTTAGAAGCTGGTTTATCGCTCCATAATGACGACAGAACTAAATGCACAGACTGTTGGATATGATCATTATTTGGGTGTGCTTGAGGTTAGAAAAAGCAATAAGGCATATCGGTGTTTTCAAGAAGTTAGAACAACACGATTAAAAGTGAAGCTATTACGTTTTAAATTGTCAATCAATGCTAAAGGTTACTATTTAAGTTGAACCTTCCAAAACTGCAGTTCTTTTAAATTTCAATTCATTTGAAAAAATGGTGTACAGGTAGGTTTGCTGGATAATGGGATAAATAGATTGAGTTTTTTTGGAGAATGGAAAGAAATAAATGAAAACGAACTATTTTCAAAGCAAAATAATAGAGAAGTAAAATTTTCGAGGAATCTGCCTACCACGGGATCCATGGCCGGCGGATTCCTCGAATACCCTGCTTCTCTATTTTCAGAACATGAAACATGCGATAAGAATTAGGTTTGAAATGGTATTTGCACCATTATTTGTTGATGATGAACAATAAATGTGTTGCGGTGATAATGAAATGTGACTTCACGCTTATACAGAGTGTTTTGCAAATACATTGATGTAATGATTATATGAAACTCAATTGCAATTTTGAATGCACTTACAGTAGCTATGAAGAAGTTTGTTCGCATTGTGAAGATTTTCAGGGTGTGTTTTCTGGAAGAAGTTGACTGTTAAGTGTTTACTGCTCTTGTAATTTCAGATTTCAGTACTGCTGATGAACGCAATTTTTTGTTTTTCTTCGATATTTGCAGAAGTAGGCACTTGCATAGTTGTTGCTTAGAATACTCTGCAACGTGTGAAGAAAAATGTCGTATGAACAATCTATTATATCACAATTGAAATCTTCAGGAGTTTGTTATGAAGAAGCAGAGCTGATTGCACAATCATTCATAGCAGTTGGTAATAATGCGTACCACCGTAATTAGGTGTTATTGTGCATACTTGAAAAAGCTGTTAAATTTTTCAGTACGTTTCCTGGGGTGGAAATGGACTATTGAAAGGGTTAGAATGGTGCATTGCCAGCTTCCAATGTATCGGAAATTAATGCGTTTCCCACAAAAGATAGTTTGTAAGATATCAATCAGTTGAAAGCCAATGTAGTTTTACATTTTGTGACATATATATCAATCAGTTGAAAGCCAATGTAGTTTTACATTTTGTGACATATATATATATATATTTTTATTTCAATTTGTATTTAACTTGGTTAGAAACACGTGGGAAAGGATGTTTTGTGATTTAGTGAAGCGATAACCTTGACGCACTGTTCTACTGTGTTGCTTTGAAGGTTCTTGCTGTTGTTTCAAAATTTACCGAAATTAACTTCATCAGTTCAATTGTTAGAAGTTACTTATTTTCTAAGGTTGATGACAAACGACCNGATCTGCTCACCTTTTGCCGTAAGAGATCAGAAAAATTTGNTTTATTGTGAACAAATCGTCCCACGTTGCCTGGCATGAAAAAATCCTGCTAATCTTTCTGTTAACTTTCGTGGAAACCATCTNCAACAATNTTGCTTTCAAGTGATTTAAAAAGCNGCTGAACAAGTGGGGCAATAACATTGCGTAAAACGTTGAGTAGGCAGACGTACATTTTGTGTTCAATCGTTGCTAAAAATGTCGTCTGCAACTTATTTTGCCTTTCCTTGAGTCTTGGCGAAGGCACGATGTCGCATAAGTGGGATTACACGATCCTTGCTGTTTTAGATTTCGTACTAGAATATTCGCAAACATTGGCAGTAGCGTTATCAGTAAGCAACATTAGGTGCGTATTATAAATGTTGAAATGAACATTTGGGTCACGGGACGATGTCGAAATTCCCTAGCTGTTATGCGTGCGTGTTCACATTATTCCTGTCACCTTTTCAAGGTGCATTCCTAACGCTTACTTACTGCTTGCATGTTCGCTCCAGAGCTCATCCAATTTGAAGTTGCTAATCCTTTTTCTTCGTTGTGCAAAATTAAATGTTACTCGTCAGTGCATCTAGTGTCCTTACGCTGTACTACTTTACTGTGTTGAATAAGATAGATGGTTTGTTTTGCAGATGTTGACCAAAATGGCCATATTGACAAAGATGAAGTTGGGAATTTACTGGAAATGGTCAGGAAACCAACACCGACTTACAAAATCCGCACTCTAATGTCCAACCTTGATACGGACAAGGACGGAGTTTTGAGTCCTGCAGAATTTTCGCAGGTTGGTCTAGAAACAACGTCNGTGGTTTTATTTTGTTTAATTTCTCATCGTTTTCATCAAAAAGCAGCCTGCTGTTATAGTCTGCAGATATACAGTAGATACACACTGTATTGCAGANACATACACCGTATTCATGCTGATTTACAGTGTTCANCTGTTCATGCTAATTTCTTCGTTACGTTACTACTTGTTATCACTGGAAACATACGTAACGCTCATTCCACTTGCTAAATAAGCTCCTTTGATAAAGGCGATTTCGAACAAAAGCGGGTTCGTTTTTAAGCGTGACCATGTATGAGACCTGTACGCAACACCTTTCACGCATAAAGCGTAACAAACCGGAAGTTTATGAAGCACACGGTTTTGCCCAACAAGCAACTGAGGGGTTGTTTGAAGAGTTTTGGAGTCTTTCAGTAAGAAAAAGAAATTCCAAGAAATTCTTGAAGGTATTTTTCCATTACGAAACGAATTGCATTTTGTTATCAACGCAAAGCACTTTATGGCGAATGTGCATTTGTCATCCGATTTGATTCTCAATTTTACATCCAACATCAAATATTTTTATGCATGATAACTGTCTGATACTTCTACCTATCAGATGTCGCTTCTGCCGGAGAAGGCGCATTTGCCAAATGATGTGAGAGGGCTGCTGTGACCCCCTTGATATCAGCTGATACTAAGTTTGCACCGAAACCAAGGTTTTCATTTACGACTGGAATCAATTTTATTTTAATACGTCGGTTTGTTGCTCCAACTTTGCTCCAACTTTACTGAAACACTCAAAGCTTGATCAAAAAGTAGCATATAGTGTTTGTACTTTCATATATATGATTTGGAGTGAAAGTCATTTTGTGCGAGTTATTTTGGTTTATTTAAATAAGATTTTTTCTATCACAAAGAATCACCATTTTTAGATTAAACCCAACCAGTAAACGATTACATGAAAGCGTTTGTGTCAGTTTAAATGATCTCTGGCATTCTTGTGTGAAAATGTTGACATTATGTCAGTTATGTAGTACGTTTTGCAACATAAATGAGAACATTGTGAATTGTAGCTAAATATATAAGCGTTGAAGACGAGCATATTAACTACAGTGAACCTCGGTTAATCCGGATCTTCGCCAAAACCGCATAAAACTGGTGGTACTAAACGTTTTTCTTTGTAAAAATCTTCGGTTTATCCGGATTTTTTAAATCAGATCTTTGCCAATTCCGGATGAAATCTGCTCATGACACATCTCGTAATCCGGATTTTTCTGTACTTCCACGCTGTTGCGTTCTTAAGTGCAGTGACTGGTCTCTAGGAAAAATTCGGCAGATTTCAGACCCAACACGAACGCAAAGAATTAAGATAACAACGGCCGCAACTGAGCGCAACATCCGATCAATCGTAGAGACGTCACACACGGGCATAGCATATCAAGTTGAACGTAACCATCTAGGCACGCCCCCGCACCACGGTTTCAGTCTGTTGATCAGTGTTGAATGTGCGTGTGTAGAGCATTATCCCTAAATGTATTGCACTCCGAAGATGTCTGGAGGGCATTGCTTTCCAAATAGAGTGACTGCTTTTGGACCAGTCGCAGAAATCTCTGCTGCAATCCAAAATCCCGTGTTTCTTCGCAACCAAGTAATCTAAAATTATGAACTTAAGATTGTTCATAACTGTATGGATGTGGCGATTGCTAGTCTGATGTAACATTGCAAATACATCAATAAACTTGTTTTGCTTCTGTGAAAGTCTGCTGTTGGGTCGTAAATATGTTCGATTTAAATGATTTTTACCGATAGCTCAGCACTTAGATGACGTCAGGCAAGAAACAGCATCTTCGGCTAAACCGGATAAGAACGTCGGTCAAATCGAATTCAGATTAACTGAGGCTTACTGTGTGTTGATTCACACCTCGCATATTACAACAATTAAATATAAGAACTGAAACACATACATTCATATATGCACAATTTTTACTAAAGGTTGATTCCTTACGACGAGCTATCCGGGACATTGCAAAATACGCTGGCATATTTTGATTGATAAACTGGTATTATTGTGTTTTGCGGGGATCCACCTCATACGGCAAGATGACCTTTAAATATAAAGCCAGCCTAGCAGCAACTGTTACAACTTATATACGATTTTCAGGTTTGAAGTTGAACTAATGTTCAGTTTGGTAATAGTGCGCAATGTAAGCCAATTGAAAACTTACCACCTAAGAAAAAATTGAGATTTATATTTTTGTATGTTTAGAATTAAAGTGCATTTTAGAAGTTACATGAAACATGGTTGAAACAGACTGAATGCCAAGCACAATTAGTTCAAGAAACAGGGTTGATCTGATGAGAGAATTAGCGTGCGTGAACAAATATTCACATAGGTTTGCTTTGTATTTAATTGTGCATTCAAAGGGTTGCCAGTAAAAATACAAATACTTTTTGAATTGGTAGCAGGCTTCAGCAAAACTAGAATCATTTTATGCTGTTTTCTGATTGCATTCATTGTCATTGCGTTTAGTTTCAGATTTCCTTGTTCAAGGCCATGGTGTCTGTGAATCAGTACTTTCTGTAAATTGCCAAGTAAAAGTAGAAAAAGAAAGAAAAATGACACAAACAAGACAACTTTGACAAAAGAACAAGCATAGCATTTGCCGAACAAGTGATTTGGTTTTACTTATAGCAGTAAAAATTTTAGTGACAAAGTACAAACAGTTGCAGTATCTGCAGGAATTAGCTTCTTTCAGCTAGAAACCAGAATCGGAGACAAAATCCTGATTTCAGGCCGGACTCGAAGGGAGTTTCAGTGCATTCCTGGTTGATACGGCTGATGTGCTTAAACAACGAAATTGCCTCCATGTCAAACCAATTGCTCGCACGGAGCCTTTTCGCCCTCAAAGCCTACCACTGTATTTATGTTTGATTTGCGCGTGATAATTTATTGTCTGTGACGACATTTGTTCTCTTACTGTACGAGGCATTGTTGCCTGCTTGTCTTGACTTTTATTGCGCAGTGCCTTTGTGTGTTACGAACTGTGCAACCTTTCTGTTTGGTATGGCTAAAAGTTACTCATTTGTCAAGTTACTCTAGGCGTGAAACTTCTGCTTGTTTCGTTGTAAACGTCGCATAATTTAATCAGCGTGGACGCTGCAGCATTTTTAGTTTTCACAAGAGTTTTGTTGGTCCTTAGTAGTCCAACGGCGGTTTCCCGTGCAGTGCTTCGTATAGCAACGTACTGTACTCTGGGCATTTATCGAAATTTCGTTACCAGCGTTGTTTCAGTACGTACTTGTATTGGCAACACAACCTTCCTTGCTTTTGAACGGATTTTCCCAATGATTAACAAATTAAATTAATTGTTTCTTTTTGATTCGGAAACAACCTCCGAGTGAAGAAAACGTGGTTGCTGCGATGCTATTCTAATATCGGCTTACGTATAGCAATAGCTTAGGCCGTACGGTGTTTGGAATAGATTTTGACCTTTTGCTGAACCTATCACACTTGTCTTCTCCAGGCATTCCCTGCAAAAATTATGAAGGTCACAAGTGCATGGGAAAGCTTGTTTGCAATTTTGTGCGTCCTGTTGCTGTTACCTGGAAAAAACAGTCAAAAATAGAGGAAGTTGTTTTGACCCTGCGCTGATTTTTATTATTGTCACGCCAAACGCATATTTCACTGTAAGGTGTCGAGCAAACGAGTGAAAATGAATTAGTTTTGCACGTTCAGATTCTACAGCCCTTGAGCATGCAAGCCAGTGAAATTTGCTTTTTGCGTGTTGTTCAAAACGTCTCATAAAAAAATGTTCAGCCCGTATTTCGAATTCTTTGAGACCAGTTGGATAAAATATTTCCGTCATGCCTCCAAATGCTAGTTAAACAGGTTGTCGCAAGTTCTCGAAACATTCTAGATAAATAAATCATGGAGGAAGCCAGAGACAAAAAATGGGGAGGTAAAGTTTTTAACACCTGAAATGTGTTTTTTTATGCGTTACACTACAATGGATGATTGACCTGTTACCGATGCAGTTGCCCCTTTTCTTGTTACAGATTAACTCGCTAAGTTATCTTTGTATAGATCGCGAGCAGGCCGATGTTAACGAACAAAAAGCTTGTGCTTTTATATTTGTAGATTGGGTGGTTGCGTAGTCTTCTTCGCTTGTTTTCCATCGCTTCTTGCCTATCGTCCTGAGATTCTTGTATATTTTTTCTCAGCTGGATGCTTAGGAAATATATGTAAGATTCATCAACCCTTCGTGTTGGTGTAATATTTTCCGTGTGGCATCTGTCATTCATCCGGATATTTCGTTTTGTACACNAAGAAATTCTATTTCTTGGCAATGATGTTGTATGCAAANTGTTGCTGATGACGAAATCAAGATTTTAACGAAGTATATCAACTGTCATTAGATTTGCAAAAGATTTGTTGAATTCNAACTCAGATATAANATTTTAACTGCCAATATACGGTAGCAAAATGGTTTTGTCAGACTTGTCTGGTGCTNCAGTAAGCAAATTTAACCTTGCGGCAAGCTTCTGATGAATCTGCCTGCTTTCTGCTTTCATTCTTCTGCGACGATTAGAACTTGCAAGCGTATCTATTTTCATGGTTTAAAGGCCACAAAGATGGCGGCAAGTAAATCAGTCACAGTTTATTGACGGGGAAACTAGTTTCGCGTTTTCCAACGCATCATCAGTCCTTATTGAAATAGAGTCTGCATTCCATGAAAGAAGAGCACGGTTGCCAGCATACATGAAATTGAGTGGCTTTCTACTTCCGTGTTTTGGCCACCACCAAGTCTCTACTGATGGGCTTGGGATGATATGGTAATGGAGTTGGTGGAATGCGTAGGCATAAACACATTAATCGTTTACTGTGGTTTAAGTTCCCGGTCACATCATATCAATGATGCAGGCTCTTAATATCTTCGTCGTATAGCTTAGGCTTGTAAAAAGTTTTAATAGTTAGAAGTACCTCTTCTTGGATTAAAAAGAACATGTTTGTGCAATGCTCAGATCTATCTAAAAATAACGGAAGACGAGCTCGCGAAAACATTTAAAAAAGCTGTCACCACGAAAGCTGGCATCTCTGTGAAAGGCGGTTTATCCGAGTCTTCTGCGGAGGGAACACAACACTCGTATTCCGACGAGGAGTGCCTCGCTTTCACCAACTGGATAGTCAAGGTAACTATGCACACTTTAAAATGGTGTGAAACTTCATGGCGCACCTAACATTGGTATTCCATTAGTTTGGTCGTTTTATAGCGTGAAACTTGTACAGATCAACGCGACCAACTTTTTTCGTGTAGTTCCTCTGTTATACTTCATCATCTGCTATGATTCACATGCGCCAGACTCCTTATCTTAGCTCCCAAAATTTTATCGGACCGAAGTTGTCCTGAGTAGAGCTTAACGTGTTCCTGTGTTTAAGGTTGTATAAGATTGGTGCAAAGTTCCCCCCATCTTACTTGATTATGTCCTGCTTATGTGGAATAGTGTTAAGGTTGTCTGTCTGCTTGTATGGATTATGGAAATTGAATTCACAAGTTATAGCAGCACGCTGTTACCTTTGCAGCACTTGAAAGATGATCCAGACTGCGGAAAAAACGTCAAAAATATGGCCGGTGAAGATTTATTCAGCATTGTAGGCGACGGTGTTCTTTTATGGTAAGCACTGACTTTTTCCTCCCGTGTCCTTTACTTCAAACTATCTTTTTTGTACGTAGGTATAATGTTGTTTCTTGCGAACACTGAACGTGGGTTTGTGGTGTTGCCAATGACGACAAATTGAGCAGAATTCAATAACAACATGAATTTCAAGCTTTTTTGATGAGCTAATTTTTGGTTTTGAAAACAGCAAAAGATGGGAAATCAGTTTAGTTTTTTCAGCAAATCTGAATTAACTTAAACTCTGGGATTAGTTTGTTCAAAGTATTGTGACGGTGTCATTCAATTGTTTTCGTGCGCGCTATTCCCCTGGGGAGGGTCGCGGGGGCAGCAGTCCTAGAGGGTCTCAAGATACCTCACGGTTTTCAGCAATCTCATATAGTTCTGCTGGCTCCACGTTAAGACGAGGCCAAACAAGGTTGGAGATGTAGTCACTCCACGAGGCCCTTAGACGAGCTTAGAGCCGCTTTACCGTTGGTGTAGCCATGCAACAGGACTTTCCTCGCCAATCTTTCCTGGGAGGCAGTGAAGTCAGCAAAATTGTCAACAAACTGCATCGATAGAAAACTCACACAAAAGTGTTTGGTTTTGCTGTGCGAAGTCAGTATATTTCCCATTTTCGATAATATTTTGTACCAGAACGTAGAAATCGGTTAACGGATTATAGTGACTTTTCCACAAATTGTGTTTTAAATATGTCTCTTTCTCATAATCAGATACGTAACGAAAAGTTAATGGAGGAAAAGAATGAGGAGAATTTGAAGTGAAAAAATTGAAAACTAAGAGTTTCAAAACGTAGAAAGGTTTTAAAAAAGGAAGTGAAGGACAAAACCAATTGGGTCTTAATTGCGATTGTTAACGTTTCTCCTTTATACAAAATCAATCCCTGCTGAAGTCGTTAAAAGTGATTGTTCTTATGAGGGTGTACATGGCAGAAGAATTGTAAACGGGCCTCATTTTGAAGCCCGGCCTGAGCCCGAAATAACAAGCCCGAACCCGGCTCAAGCCCTAAATTGATTTTTGAAGCCTGATTTAGCCCAAAGCCAAATTTACCAAGTGAGTCAAGATACTCGCAACTGCGGGGTATCAAAAACGTAGTGTGCGGGTGAAGCTGCAGGTACACGGTTTTTTCACACCCAAAATAGCAGTCATCTTTGACTTAAAAGCACAAACTCAGGTTGTTAGTCAATGCTAATACTGCGGAATGTAATGTTTCTCAACATAAAAAAAAAACTNTCACGAAACTATCCTCGATGACGCAGTNGACACAAAAGGAACTATTCAGGATAGTGCTATAGGCATGAAAAGCCGGATTGTAGGCCATCGTTTCTTAACACAAGCGAAGAATTGCGCAANTGACTGATCTTTTGTCGNAATGNCATCGCGTGCTAATTTCTTCACCACTGTCGCCTTCTAAAAAAGAGTNAAGAGTGTGAGACTAATCTGAGCAGAGAACAAAAGAAGGCAGCTACAGAATTAGCTGAAGAAAAATCNCNATCACTTCACTCGCAGAAGTCATCGCAGTGAGCAGAATAAATGTACTTCAGAAAAAAATCGTTGCTTCGAATGGTACAAAAAAAATCTTGTGTGTGCAGGCCCGAAATCGACCNGAAACATTTTGACAAACTTAAGCCCGAACCCGGCCCGACTTACAACTCTGGTGCATGGACCTCTCAGAATATGAAATTAATATCAACACAAGCCAGGCAGGACTTGGACCCCAGCGTTGGGCGTAAGCCGTAAAGTGTTTTACAACCCTTTTTTCACCGCCTGTGGAAAAAATTGAGATCAGTGTCCCGAGAAGTTCGGAAGCATCTTTGTTTAGATCGTTTTCACCTGCGTGATCTACGATGATTGATAAACTGGAGTCATTGCTTTTAATTGCTCGTACTGNAGTAAAGGGTCTATAGATCCTGAAGGTCACTTTGGGGTTTTAAACGGTATTNAAAAAACACATAAAGAAAACGATTATCGAAATTGCTAGAAACCGATAAGTCGTATAAGAATGAATAACGCAGTGCTGAAAGTTTCGAAAACAATCGTTCGTCATCAGAGAAGATTCGTTGCGGAAAACGAAGTCGTACAAGAAACTGACGAACGTTGTGTCCTTGCTTCGACTTGAATATACGTTGTGCAAAACCGAACGTTCAAACTTTGTATTTGCGTAACTGTCATTCAAAGCACTTATACTCAAGATTGCACTGTGTGCAAACAATAGTGATATCTTTGAGAGAGTTTTCGAGTTTCGGCAAACACTGCTTGTTTTACCGCAACCGGTTACGCACGAAGTATCGCTGCTGTGCGATAATGATTTATTCTGTATTGTCTTGAATCTTACGTAGTATTGATACTAATCTCACATCGTGATTTTAAAAGTAATAACTATGCTGCTTCGCTTCAAAACAAGGATAGCGCCGGGATTTTTCTAACGAGATGTTGAGGGGATCGTTAGGTCGTAGGGCTCCGTTAATGCGTGTTTATCTCAGCACGAAATGGTGCAATTATTAAACCACCGATGATAAAACTAATAAAAATTAACAATCTTTAATTGCTAGAATATTTTATCTTTTGTAACTTCCCACATGCAACGGTTTCTCAGTTACTTTTTTCTTGAGTGTTTTGAATGACAAGACCGACCGTGCGTTTTATCTGTCAATACTTGTTAGCGCCTGGCAATCATTCATCAGATGGAGTTAACTGGCGTTGATTACACACGAACATTTTTGCAGCGAGCGTTTTTGCAACGTTTTTTGTTAATTTCAGCAGTATCAGCAGCAAGAATTTTCGAGAAATAAGTGTATTTGCTATTGTGGTGATAAAGTTAGGTTGTTTATCTTGTTGAACCCTATATGTTAGGAATTATTTCAATTTTTTCCATGCTTAGTTTACTGTTTTCGTCGAGGACGCCTTGATCTTTTTCTTTGTCCCGAATCTTGATCAAAGCTAGTAAAAATTAAA
>JGI24158J21664_10008204_pt1 | contig 13885 bp, 5 predicted proteins | sample Ectturendosymbi3_FD_21664 | JGI IMG/M metagenome (IMG submission 21664) | reverse complement strand
GCAATGAGCGTAAATATGTTTTCTTTCGTGAAAGTAATTAGTTTTAGGAGCAAACGAATAGGACTTTCTTGTTAATTTTAATAAATTAAAAGAGCCAAAACCGAACTAAACATCATAATTGTGATTATAAAATTTTGTTTGGTGTTCTCCAAAATTTTTTTATTGCATGAAGTGGTCCGTGATGCAAAAAAGGTTGAAAAACACTGCCTTAAGCCTATGCCTAACACCTAAACCAGTGTTCTTGAACTTTCATGTTTTGTGGCCCCCTTCCAGAGACTGTTAACACTTGTGGATCCTACACATTAATAGGGTTTTGCAATATCACGGCAGAGCTATTCAGCAAAGGCCTCTTCTTGTGGCCCCTGAAGAACTGTTTAGTGGTCCCCAAGAGGTGCCGAGGATCCCAGTTGAGAAAACCCTGCCCTAAACCTAAAGTCTAAACCATAAACCTAAACTTTGAAACATTGAACTTAAACCTAACCCCTAAACCCAACCTGTAAACCTGAACTCTAAACCTAAACCCTAAACCTAAACTTTGAAACCTCAAAGCTAAAGTGAACCCCTAAACCTAAACTTTGAAACCTTAATCCTAAAGCTAACCCCTAAACCTAAATTTTGAAGCCTTATACCTGAAGCAAACCCCTAAAAACTTGAAACCTAACACCTAAACCCAACCTGTAAACCTAAACTTTAAACCTTTCCGTAAACGTAACCCTTCAACCTAAAGTCTAAACCTAAACTTTTAAACCTTAAACCCAATCCCTAAACCTAACCTTAAGTCTAAAGTTTGAAACCTGAAACCCTAAACCTAAAGCTAACCCCCGAACCTAAACTTTAAACCTAACCCCTGAACCCTAACCCTGAAGTCTGAACCTAAAGCCAAACGTAAACCTACACTGTAACACTCCAGTACTACCAAAACGAAGGTTGCCAATGTGGGAGCTGAACTGAAAAACATTGTGGATTGCCACAGCAGATGTAAACGCTACCACAATGGTGCCGCTTGAGTGACAAACTCAGCGTTTTATTCGAACCCCATCATGTGAGGCAGATCCGTAGCCACTTGAAACACTATTCAGCATGTCATATTCTACTTTTATTCGGCTGATGTTTTCATTGCTTTCAGCAATTGTGCAGTTTACCATGAAAAAGCTTATGTAAGAGAATGTGCTAACACAGGTGGATTTTACATATCTGCAAAATATAATTTGTGACCTGTTTGTTTTTCAAGTTGATTCTGTAGATTGAAATTTTATTATAAAGTCATGAATGAAACAGATGACTTTCAATGCCCTGTTGCTCAGCAACAAGTGAGTGTGTAACATTTTTTTTGTCTAGTGGTTAAGGCTAATCTAGTGTGTTATAATAAAGATAGTTGTTTGTGTGAAACAGTACAGCTTGTGCTAGATTGTAGACCGTACCTGCTTTTTCATTTAATGTAATCTATAGGTGTTTTTGTTACGCAAGTGATTAAAGAACTATTGCTGAAGGATATTGGGCTTGAATCAAAAATCTAGTTAAACTGCTAACTACTATAAAATTATATTATCATCATAAGCAATGTTACCTATTTACGTATAAAAGATAAACTGGTCATCCCAAAAGTTGTTGGCCAGTTCTCATACAGGTTTTCATCATGTTGCATTCCTTTACCTCAGGGGTGGCCGACTGGGATTGAGTAAAAAATTTTTTGGTAACTCGTGATTGACTGGGCGGTAATAAAGTCACAAGTAGAAAATGTCATAAAATGCAAAAAAAGGAATATATATTGATTGAAAAATGTTCTTTACAATTCAATGCAAAATCAAGCATGATTGACCAGCTGAGACTCGGTGATTGACTGGCCGATCGCGATTAACCTGTTGGCCACCCCTGCTTTACCTGATTAATGATTAAAAACATTCCATTGAGATGACAGTTGCTATGAAGCTTCAGATTTATGCCTAGATAATACTTAAATAGAATGTCAATTATTATATTAGTTTGTCAAACTCAGCAAAACATTGCGTATTCATATAACAATGTTCCCAGTTGATTTTACTATAACCTAAGATTTTCAGTTGTACAATCTGCTGGATGATGCTTGTGCTGTGATGTAATCCAGTGATTGTGGCCATTGCATGCAGACATCTGTTTGCTTGATGTTAACTTGTTTCTCAAATGGTGAAATACAATTGTGCTGATGTTATGGTCAACTGTAGCTGAAAGGTTATTTAGTGCATCATTGGTTGCTGAGTATGGAACTGGAATAAATTGCTTAGTCTGTAATTATTTTTAAAGGATTGTTTTATAATTGAAGTAGGTGTGTATTGTTAAGGCAGTGGCTACAGGTCCACCAGTGGACCTTCACATTTGAAAAGTTATTCATCCACCACTTATAACGTGACATTAATGCATGACAAGAGTGCAGTAGGCTTGGTAGAAACGTACTAAGCCCTGAACCTAAACAGTAAACTTAAACCCTGAACATAACCCCTAAACCTGAACTTTTAAACATAAACCCTAAACCTAAACTGTAAATCTGAAGAGAAAAGTGAGGAAACTTTTGAAAAAAGTAAAGAAATACTGGTCCCATGAATTAAAACGTGCAACCACTAACATCAAAATGAAGGTTGTCAAAGTGAGAGCCAAACCAAAAAACATTCCCACAGCAGATGTGAATGCATCTGCTATGCTGCCACGATGATTCCGCTAGAGCAACAAACTCAGTGTTTTATTCGAACCGCGTCATGTATGGCGGACCCATAGCCACTACGAGATACTCGTACTTCAAAATCACGCATTGAGACATTATTTTTTTGCGCCACTTTGCAACTCCTTAACTCGCCAGTCGATTGTGCTAGAGCACTGTTCAAACGCTCAAAAGACTGGGTGAGTCCTCTAGTTTGCAATGAAAAAAAAATTGTTTTGGGTTTCGAGTTTTTGTGAGTGAGATCATAAGTAAGGTAGGTTTATAGGTCTTTTTGGCCAAGATTATTGGGCCCTGGGCCCCAATTGCAAGAGGAAGTATTTCGCTGTCAAAATATTTTGTGGAAACTAGGCTGAAATCCAAGTCTTTTGAGCCTTTGATTATCTTTCTAAGGTTTCTGGTTCAAATGTTAAGGTAAAAAAACAAAATTTGGGTAAAAATATTTTGGGATAATTTTTATCCAAATTCTGATTTTTTGACCACAATTTTTGAACCAGAAACACTAGAAAGCTTATCAAAGGCTTACAAGACTCGGATTTTAGCCTAGTTTCCACTGAAAACTTGTGCGAAGTGCTTACCTTGTGTGTTCATTGCAAACTAAAAGACTCGCCAAATCTTTCAATGGTTTGAACAGCTCTCTTCTGGTATAGCAGCAATTACAAAAATTTGTTGAGAGTTCCACTGAGAAAAACTTGGTCAAACTTGTTGCAACTTAGTGGTAACGAAAGTGGTTTGACTTTGACTTAAAAAGGAAACTTGGTGTGTTGTGAACTGCTGTGATTTAGAATTGGCTATTGTTATGTGGTGCAATATGAGAAGCTTGTTTCTTCGAAGTTGATTAAGCTTGTTTCTTCGAAGTTGATCAAAAATCATTACAGATAACCAAAGCTGTTTGTGCGTTGTTGGAGATATGCAACAAATCATCAAACAAGGAAGCGCTTTTGTCAGATTCTCCCAGAATAAACTTGGTTATTGCTGCTCACAGGATTCCATCAAAGAAGGGAAAAGTTGTTTTAATGTAGGTAGACTGTGTGTGCATTGTTCTGCATTTGTAAAAATTCTTACACAGATATATTATATATTTTTCAACAAGTATTTTAACCAAAAAGTGTGAAAGGTGATGGCATTGCACTGTGTTTCTGAATAGAAATATTTTATGTGTTCATGAATTTGTCAATCAAGTTTTCAACTCCACTGCAACGTGAAAGCTTTTTGTTTTTGCAAAGTTTGATTTAGCAGTACACTCTACTAGCATAAGGTCTCATATAGACATCCATTGTAGACTCAGTATGTGTTTTGGTAGGAACGTAGAAACATTTACATCATTGATGCTGTGCTTGGAGAAAAAATGAATGTGTTATTTGACTATGAAAAGCCACATTCTGCTCTATTGTGCCGTTATAAATTGCAAAGGTGCACGCTGATGCTATAGATCCTATTTTGTATTCAGTATCGAAAAATTCAGATTTCTTTTTTTAATGCAAAATTTGTTTTTGTGGAACAAACATGTATACAGTATATTTGACCATTCAGAATAATATCGAAAATGTTGTTTTGTGGACAGAGAGGAAATAGGAGCATGAATTGCAAATATAGCAGCAGTCACCAATACAGCAATCTACATAAAATAAAAACTGAAACAGTGTTTAAGAGTGTGGTCAATTTTACTTCATTCGCTTTGAATCGGGCTGGTAATGTTGGCACTATTATTTGCTTCTGAAGTAGAAATACGTGTGTTTTCCATGACAACACTAGGGGTGTTTTTTTAAACCATCCAACAGTAGTCATGTCTGAGTTAGTAATTGGAATGGAACCAAGCGTGAAGTAAAAAAATCTTGTATGTATTAGAGTGAATGCATGATTGTTTAGTTTACTTTATATATACTTTTAGTATAGTCTATAATATAACTGTGCAGTTTGCACCAGTGTACTTGCATTGGCATTTAAAATGTAACTGATGCCTTGGACTATCAGCAAGTAGTATAGTAGAGCTCTGAAAAAATGGCATATTTTGTTACAATATAAAAAAACGTATTCTGCTTTTTTCTGTCTATGTGGGTGTGTTAATTAAGAGTATCTAAATTATAAACTACGTCATATATGTAACATGCACATTGCACAATTAAAGTAATGTATGAATTAAATGTTCAAATTTTTGCGAACAAGGTTCTTATTTCCGAAAGCCCAACCAGCCAAGCTCACATTTGATTTTTACCGGACAACTGATGATTTACACTGCAAAGTATTGCTTGTTGCAACTTGCACAACGTTTCTTCCTTTTGTCAGCGCGAACTATTAAATTAACTGCATCTTGACATGCGTGAATTCATTTATTTGCTTTTCCAGAAAGCTACCGCACGCTCTCTACAACGCACAGTCAGAAATTTGTGTGTTTGCGAAAGACATTGATAAGAAGGACGTCGAAGTGTCTGAAGAATATTATCGTAGTCTTTTCAGCGAAACACTTGGATTTATTCCGAAGGTAGCCTAGTGGAAGGCGTTGGTGTGTTAATAGAAACTGCAATTTTTTTCGGTGTTCTTGTTTTACATGTCTAGTTGTGTATCTTTTTGAAAGATTTCCCACTGTCTAAATATTGTTAATTCGTCCGCGTGGCGATAGTCACTGTTGACTGAACATTAACAAAAGTTAATATATGTTGCTTTACGCTGAGTTGTGTCTCAGGAAGCCCACTAACGTATTCCATCGTTGAGTCTGCTGGTGAGACAACCGCTTACCCTATTTATAGATTATTTTTTGTCGCGGTGTTTGATTATTTTCCCCATTGTTTGCGGCTGGATTTCAGCTGGTATCGTGCCTACAAAAAAGCAGCTGCCATTCTGAAATACAGTATTACCTGCGTTTTAATAAAATTAATTTTCGACTTTGTTTTCTATTCAATTTTTTTGTCGTGAAACTTCGAAATGAAGAAATAGATACGGATGTTCTGCTGTTGGCGAAAATCATTTCGTTGCGGAAAAAATTTTCCCACTGCAAAATGTCATCTATAACAGGTCTTCTCAAACTTTTTGTTCTGCGACCCCATTGCAAAAAAGTTTTTCTGTGCGGCCCTTTGATGGATAGCCTAGATGTTAATAATACGTGTAAACGTCTCATTGCAAATATCAAGAAACATTGTTGTCCATTGCGAAATCATGCGAAATGCACACAATCCACAAATATGTAACTTTACAGGAATAAAACTACCACGTAATTGAAACAGCAAGGCTAAAACAAGCAAAAACACAATTCAGTTTATAGAAGTTATCAAGCACAACTAATGGGATGGATGCACTTGATGATTTTGCACAGATTATATTATCCATTGGTAGATTGATACAAGGCAACGCTGGACGCAGGACATTCTCAACATATTTTCGCTTTTTGGACTTGACGATTATCAATTTTGAGAATGCCGCTTCACAAAATTGCTAAGAGTTTATGAAGGGCTAGATCAGAAATGACATGGCATTCATTTCTTGTTCGTGTCCAAAAATGACATAAACTCTGTTTTGAAAATTCCAGTTGGACTCTTTTGTCGTTTAATAACTCCGCAAACTCATCCTGTGCTTGGTCAGTGTGTGTCCTCCTGAAATTTCAATAGTGTGTGGTTTGAGGATCAAATTTTTCATGAATCAAATTCCAGTTAACTTCGGGAACTGTGTAAGAAACTTTTAACTTTAGTGTAAACCTACTTAATGTGCTCTCAAAGTAGTTAGCCTAGCCCCTAGAGTTCTAAACGCAAGCGTGCCTTCATATCGGAATGAATGCAGAAAAGTCAATATTGGTTAATACCTTGAAAGAATCATATGACATAGCAACGCATAACCTGTTGTGCTTAGTTGATTATAATTTCATAGCTCAGGCAGACATCCTAGAAAACAACTGACAGCATGAAGCACGGTATCGCCCCTAAAAATGATGTAGAAATAGGTCCACTGCAGGCCTACTTTTTATTTCATTGTAAAGTTTATAAAACTTCATACGTCTGATTTGTCGAGCCAATTTGTTTCGCGACCCCAAAATTACATCTCCCACGACTCAGTTTGAGAAGCCCTGTTCTATAACAAGTATCGACCGGCTTGACCTGTGAAATAGGAAGCCTGTATAGCAGGGGTGGCCAACGTAATCACCCGAGGTCCCACTTAATGCCATACATAGCAATAAATGGCTTGTAAAGTTCTGTCATTGTCATGTTGGTGTGTGATATTTACAATAAATCTACCTGAGGAAAGGTACGTGTGTGAGTAAGGAAGAGATGGGGTGATGTTCAAGTGTGGTCGTGTGTATGATGTGGCTCGGTGCGGTAACACAGTAAGAAATGTGGCTCTTGGTCTCTGACTGGTTGGCCACCCCTGCTATACACCCTAATTGTTGTCTAGTGCCTCCAGTAGCTTGCATTATTTAGTGCTGCACCGATTTCTCTTGATAGTGTTGCTCATTGCTAAAACCAGATTTGCGTGAGCATTGTTAAAGCTTTGAATTCGCAGAACGTCTTGTGAACAGAAAGTCAAATTTCTATTATACAATAAACCAAAGTGAATGAATGAATGATAACTTAAAGCGTGTCTTGCTGAGAACGCCTAGGGCGAATCTCACGTTCGTCGATTCCATAATCTTTTTCAACATCTTAACGAGTTCTGCGATTTCGATATTTATAAGCTTAAGCCCGGCAGCACTTTTTTATGACTTCTGTTTTTCAATCACTTGTTTTTTGTGATTTTTATCAATGGCAGTAGGCCTAAAGTGGTACAGTTGTTTGAGCACGCGCCACCAAAATCTGGTAGTCTGGGTTCGATACCGGGTCGGGTCATGCCGAAGGCTAACAATGGTTCTTGCAGCGTGTCTAACCTGGTGTTCGGCGTTGATGGGTGAGTGCAAGGCAACGGTTCACGCGCGGCACTGCCATTGACTCGCCACAGCATTACTGTGAAAGCAGCCGCGTAGCGCCCATGGCGCAAGCAAGCGGAGATGGGGCGTCCGCAGACCACTAGTGACACTCCGAAAGGAGTGCAACTAACGACTACAAACGAAGCTGAACTGAACAATTTCATGAGATAGCCGGCCTTGTGAAAGTATGTTAGATTTTATTGAGCCATTCGTGGAGAATTGATTTTCTTATTCCCGTTTCAATATATTTTATCTTCGTTGCAGGTCATTCCGTTGTTGTCTTTGCGTCGGGACTTTAAATCGTTCGAAGCGAAACGGAGGCTTTGCGATTCGCACGACCTTTTCATAACAGACGACACCGTCAAACATCGTCTGCCGAGATTGCTGTGCAAACATTTCTATGCAAAAAAGAAGTGAGTTTGACGAAGATGAAAATAATTTCGCGTTTTTGAAGTTGTGGAACAAGCTTGAACTGACTTCAGCTTCAAATCCCCCCAGAGTTTTGTTAAAAGCGTGAAGTTGTCAATGCATGGTTCTCCCAATCTATGCAGTTAATAATAAATTTTTTTATTGAACACGCAGGACTGCCAGCAGCAAAGCAGTCTCGTCCAACTTTCATTAAGCTCTTTGCAGTTTCAGGTTTTCTTTATGAAATTGTTTCAGGCAGCCACTGAAAGTTGATCTGAAGAGTAAGCGATGGAAGCACGATTTTGTGAGCCTGATGGCAAGTACCCGATGGATCATTTCAGGTTAGTGATCGTAGACGCAAGTTGACGAATGTCCATCGGCGGCACAAATGTTGTTTAAACTCCAGTAAACCCCCATTCCAAGCTTTTGCTTGTGATTGCGGTCTTCCTGTCAAGATCAATGCTGTAGTAAGCGTGAAATGGAAATTAGCTTCATACTGTTGAACCTTTGCGTTCTTTCCAATTCACCGGATTGGTGCTTGCACCTGCTTCTTCTATGAGCTTCCTCGACAAAGCACACCAATTCAACTTGCAGGCCGAGGCGACGCCAGCATGATCCACGCAGCCTACAGCAACTTCTCACAGGACGACATCGTTGAGAACATCATGGCGTGTTTGAACAGCGTTGCAACCAACATGATCAGGGTCAGTTGATCGCTGATGATGATATTCTTCCGCCCTGCGCTTATTCTTACGTTGGAAGTCACACCTGTGCTGTTGACATCAACTACAACACTAATGGGATGAAAGGTCGACGTTGGGCGTTGCGTGGTTGCTCGTATTTGGCGTCAAGGGTTTTGTAGACGGACACAGTTCTTAGCAAATGTTGCATAATTTGAATATTCGCCTGATGTTTCAAATTGCTGGCTAAATATGGAAATTTGTGAGACACCTTAACATTTAACCTTCTTAAATTCAGCTCTTTTGAAGTAGCTTCAATTTTTCTTGCACCAAGGTGTCCCTTATTTTTCAGGGATGGTCAAACGTCCGCTCAGTTTACATCAAAACTGACGATTCCTTGTCTCTTCCCATCTATGTTTCCGCCAAAGAACCCGACGACATAGACGTCAAGGATGAGGAGGAGCTGCTGTACATAGAAAAGAAACAAGCGCAGAGGAAACGAGACGTATGCATGTTCTTAACTTCTTCGCCTGTTCCGTATACAGCGCAGCTGAGTTGTAGCAACGAACCGCTGTTAAGGAGGGTCCTCCAACCGCTCACTGACTAATTCCGCTCAAACGACGTCCTTGGGGTTTTGCTTTCCATTTTCCTGCTGTAACTATTGCACGCTACGAGCACTTTAACTTAGATGGCACCTGGTAGGAGTGAAGCTGCTCATCGTGATAGAGTGCGTTTGGTGAATTGCTGCTGAAAAAGAAGACACAGTGGCACCATGCGCGCACGTTTGCGTTGCTAAGCAGCTAGCTCGCAGTGAATACGCTTCGTCTTCTTTGCAGTCATACTTTATCTAAAATTGTTGGCAAGCGACAAAACTGTTTTGGTCACCGACTCAGTGTTTGTTTCAGACGCCTATATTGGCTTATTTCACAATGTCACACCGCGCGTTTTCCTTCCGCAACCCCTATTTCACACATTTTAGTATTTTTGACACCAATTTGACGGGTTTCCTCGCTTGGTTGGACGTATCAGGAAAAAACGGGATAGATTGAGCGCAAGCGATTGTGTGAAATCAGTTATCGAGCGCCTTCCCACTGTGAACTTGATATATGTTGCTTGAGATAAGAATTCCTGCTGTCACCGTTTCTCGTAAGTTTTTGTCTTGTTAAAATTGGTAGAATACTGCTAAAGCTAGGGTTGACAAGCGGTGAACTTTAACTCTGAGCCTGATCCCTGATGCCAGGGTTGCAGAGTCGAGGTAAAATGTCCGACTCCTAGCTTCCAAAATTTCCCGACGCCGACTCCTTAGCATAACGTGAATGAAGCTTGGCTGTCAGCAATTTAACAATCAGTGGAAATCGTGGTACACAGCATGAATTCTCTGTTTCAATAAAAGTTCCAAAAGAAATTGTACCATTTCAACAGGCAAGAATTAGGATTCCTATTGGGAGTGCGATGCAAAAAAAGTTCAATCCGAAGTCGGAGTCGGATAAAAAATCTGCCACCATGCCTGATGCTACTCTAAATCCTAAGCAATAACCTTCGCTTGCGAAAACCAGCTAAAAGGTCGAGAAACAGTAGCTTTTCAGCTTTCCATCTGACGTAGCTAGACAAAAGTTAGCACTGCTTGCAACCCTTTTCTAACTGCAACTATCGTGTGTGGTACACCGTTTGGTTAAAGCCGAATATTATGGCGTATGATTGTGGTCTACTTCACGGACCAGGCTTAAATGGCAGACATGTGCCTGGAGTGACTAGTCAGATTCAATGATGGTCCGTGCATGCATGTAATCTTCATACTTGTCACAGTGGCGGCTTCCTGTTCTGTTTTATTTAGCCTAATGTTGCCGTATACTGTACAGTAGCTCAAGACGGTTATAAAGTCTTTGTGGTAATACAGCAGGTATATGGTTTTTACGCGAAAACCGTCACCTTGGACCAGTAGTTGTTCGACGAAATGGTTTTGTGTTCAGGGAGTACCAACGAAACACAGTTTGTGTGAAAATAAGCTATTCCTGGTCGCAGAACGTTCAAATGGGGCCTTAACATTGAAGGTCAAACCGATTATAAGCTAAAAGATTAATTGCACGTAGTCTATCTCAGGCACAGTTTTTAAAACTAACGACACAATACTCATCATCTGTAAGATAGTTTTGTCTATCTAAGATGAAATTTGCTGTCAGTGTCTTCGCGAAAAAGTTTTATTTTAGTTGGTATGAAACAACTCATTAGCCAAATCAAAAGCGACTATTTTTGCAGCAAAGTGATTACTGGTATTTAAACTTGAACTTGCAACCATTGAACATAGTTCTAAAGTATTAAATCGTTTACTGTTTAACGAAAGATTCCAAAGGTAAGCATGGAAGTTGATTTTCAGCAACATCACCATGTCGAGGCGCTGTGAACCGCTCACGCATTGTTCTTCAAGGTGCTTTCTGAAGCTCTATGCGGTACCAAGTTTGTAAAAAATCAGCAAGAATGGACACTTCAGCGTCCTCACTTAGTTTGTATCAAGCTGGGAATTTCGTCCCCGTTGCGCCTTCACTAATAAACCGTTGTGGCTTCTTTCTTCTTTGTCAACGGTGGAACTTGTCTTCGAGCAAGCAGTGTTTTCTTTTTCAGGACTTCTACGCACCGAAAGTGATGAAGTCCCGCGGCAGCTTGAAAAGCCGAACGAAACGAAAGGAATGGATGAAAAAAGCGGCGAAAGAATCGAGAAAACAATCAACAAAATCATAAAAAAATAAACCTGCTCCAGATTGAATTGCAGTGCTGTGTTTGTCAGGCGTAGTGCTCAGAGCACATTAAGTTGTAGAGCTGCGTTAGAGGGACTGCGGAGTAATGGCTGGGTCAAACACTCCTAACCATAGGTGTACGAGGTGGGGGGGGCTTCCGACCCCCGCTTTGAAAAATTTCAGGGCAAGCGCAAGTTGCTAAAAAATCCTGAATGTGAAAGGTAGATTCAATACAGTGAAAAAATTCAGGACAAGCGCAAAGTTGCTCGAAAATCCTGAATGACAAGAAGTATATTCAATATAGTGAAAAATATTAGGGCCAACTCTTCGGGCAAGCGCAAGTTGATCAAAAATCCTGAATGATAAAAAATATATATTCAAAACAGTGAAATCAGGGCAAACTGTTTTTCAGGACAAGCGCAAGTTGCTCAGAATTCCTGAATGCAGAAAACAGACGAAATAAAGAACATTTTCAGGGCAAGCGCAAAAACCCTGAATGTTAAAAAATATATTCAATGCAGTAAAAATTTCAGGGCAAGCGCAAGTTGCTAAAAAATCCTGAACGATAAAAAAATTTTCAATTCGGTGTATATTCACTTGGGGGTGATCCGTGTAAATTGGGCAAATTGTTATTTTTAGGGCAAATTTCTTCCGCCCCCCAGTAAAATGCCTTCCCGTACGCCTATGCTCCTAACCAATTCACTATGGAGCGTGAATCAGTTTGCTTCGCATTTCCTACATTTTCTTGTAATTTTCCTGACCATACAAGATCACGTCGCGGTTTCTTTGAACTCCAGTTTTATGCGCATGGTCGTCGGAAAGATTTTTTAAGGCGGTAGGGGACAAAAGTGGTAAAGTTTCATATTACCCACTCGAAACATATGAAAACAACTCATATTTGCTGAAACGTTAATAGGAAAGTGTCAAAGTTTTGATTCCAGGAGGAACAAAACCTCCTTTACGACGCTCATGTTTCTGCCATGAATCTGTTTAGTTTCTCCGTTGATAGCCATTTTTACGGATGAACAGGCACGAAGCTATCAAAAAAATAACAAAAGCGCTAAATTGCTTCTACTACTACGAAAAAACAAATGCTGCAAGTGCAGATTTGTCCGTATGTTTGAAATTATACTGAGACCTGCAGAGAGTTCCTGTTAGATCTCGGGTGAAGGCTGCAGTGTGCCGCAGTCAGTGGCTTACTCAGATCTGGCGTTTTGGGAGGCAGTTGAAAAATACGACGCCCGCATTAGTAGTTTTTATTAAAACAATGAAGAAAACCCCAATCAATTAAGGGCGCAACATCGGTTTGGGGTAACAATTTCCCTCTGTTGGTCCACCATTTGCATTTGTGTGAATTAAATGTTTGTTCAGATGGTTTTCTTGTAGAAATGAAATAATGTTTAGAAATTGGAAGTATCCCAGCTGGAGAAGGCTCGTGTTTCGCCGGAAGAACAGTGCCACGAATTTGTGATTCAACGGAACTTGCAGGGGATTTAACTGTGGGTGGGATTTGTTTCATACCTGTTAGAACGGCAGCTTTGTGACAAGTGCTTTTGAAAAAAAGCAATATGTTGTTCAGGCGTGTTGAAATCTAAGGGTGATACGAGCCTGATGCGAGGTTGCGGAGTCGGAGGCAAAATGTCCAACTTTGACCTTTCCAAAATTTCCGACTCCGAATCCTTAACATTACGCTTACGTGAATGAAGTTTGGCTGTTAAAAATTCTGAGCAACTAGCCATGGAATGGAAATCGGGGTACATGCAGGAATTTTCTGTTTCTACAAAAATTTGAAAGAATATGTACGATTTCAACAGGGATTCCTAACATGGGGTGTCATGTAAAAAAATGATTCAGTTGGACTTTCGGCGTAAGGTAACCATATGGCCGGTATTTGTATTTTACTGCTAATTTAGCAGAGGCCGGTAAGAAGCCGATATTTTGAAAATAAATAATTTGCAGTAACTGCAAAAAGAATTAGCCCAGAGCTTTCCGAATTAAACGAATATCAGCATGCTGTGATTGGTCTGTTTAGCCAACATGGTGAAGAGTGATGTGTGATCTTGTTTTTCCTTGTTACGATGTGTCAGATGTAAAGGTAATTGCCTCAACATTTTTTGTTAAAATGCATTGCTTTAGTTTTTCTTGGTGTCTTAACTGTAGTATTCCAAAATAGCTACGTAGTCCAAGTAAGATAAGAACCAGATTCATCTGATAAAGTTCGTTGTTCTGAAGCGTCCCGGTTTTCAATCAAAAAAACTCGTATGCCTACTAAGAACACTAGGAGTTGGATTTTTCATCCGACTCCGAAACAGGGTTGCCAGATGCGTTTTGTAAAATACCGACCATTCTGTCAAAAGTTACGGATCTAGGTTGCATTCGTAAGCGCACACGTATAACGAAAAAGTTTAGGGGTTAGGCTAAACAGTGCCGCATTTAGCTACGTCCGAAGTTCCTACGTGAGTTCGATCATAGACATAGCAAGGACGGT
>JGI24158J21664_10008201_pt1 | contig 13887 bp, 8 predicted proteins | sample Ectturendosymbi3_FD_21664 | JGI IMG/M metagenome (IMG submission 21664) | reverse complement strand
CCACTTCAGGGATCATCCACCATATTCTCTCAAAATATGTTTGTAATTACGATTTGTAATTAATTACAAGTTTTAAGAATAATTGTAATTATAATTGCAATTTGCGATTTTTAGCACAGAGTAATTGTAATGCAATTGAAAAATTTGGAGGAGTAATTGTAATTATAATTGAACAGATTTGATGTAATTGATCCAACTCTGATGCCCATGTATGACGTAATAATCGTCTCTACCATTAGCCGAATGTTGCGCGCAGTTACGGTCGTTGTTATTTTAATTCTAAACGTTCGTTGGTAATCGTGAGCACGCTTGTGTTGCGTCTGAAAGCTGCCGGAACTTTCCGAGAGACCAGTCAGTGCACTTAAGAACACAACAGCGTGGAAGTACAGAAAGATCCGGATTTCGAGATCTAAAAAGAGCAAATTTTATCCGGATTGTCGAAGATGCAGATAAAAAAATCCGGATAAACCGAAGATTTTTATAAAGAAAAACGTTAGAAATCATTCTACCACCAGTTTTATCCGGTTTCGGATTAACCGATGTTTACTGTATTTTGTTTCCTTTTCGCATTTCAGTTTTATCGTTGTTGTTTAACCGCAGTTAGTGGACCCCACAAAAAAATTCAGAACTTGGTCGTAGGCTGAACAAGGTTGAGAAGCATTGCTTTAAGTGGTTGGGCTAGGGCTTTCGTAAAAGTTCGCCTGAATGTATTCACCACAGCAGCAGAGAAGGTTGACGACTCGATCTCCCACTCCTATCTCTATCTTCAAGGCGACAGCAACGTGACTGCTGCACCTGTGCGATGCCACTGGTACTAAACAACATCCGCAAAGGTTCTTGGATCGCGGGATTCGATTTTATTGCTTCTGCTCAATTTGACTATCAGTTTTTCTTGCGTGCCCGACGTTCTAAGCCTAACTGTTGCACGCAGTTTATTATTTCGCACTGACTTTCCACAAAATACCGATAAACAAAATAAATAAGCACAGGTTTGATCCATGACTGCTGTAAATTAAGTTAGGCCATTAGTATCGACAAATCATCTCTGTCTTACTTCAAAACAGCCATTTCTATTTTAATTTGAAATAAAAACAGAGATCACAATCGATTGCTTTCCCAAGCAAAGTGCATAATAAGAACTATATCAAAATTAACTCTCGCTGTACTTAATAAATTTATTTGCATGTGTTGTGTACCTTAATCTAGAGTAGCAACTTTTCAGTATTGGCATAAGCTTAAAAAAGTCAAAGTAGTTGGTACAATTTTTGATGCTGCATGAGCCCAGTAAGTTAGTACCTTGACGTAAAAAAACAGAGTACCGATAAGCCTGAAAAAAATTAAGAGAAATCAGTGGAACTCAATGTTGCAGTCGTGAGGTTCAAATTGAGATCAAGTCCAAAACCCATTAATCTGTTTTATTTTATAAAATCGCAAATCCTAAATCAACGTGCACCACTTGTAAAAAAACTTGCCTAGAATCATTCAAAGGCGCTTTGACAAACTTGGAATTAAAATCTTTGGAAATGGTCTTCGTCGCCGTTGATACCTTTCCAGACAAAAGAACAAAGCCTAACAGTTTTATGGCAACTAACAAATTCAGTGAGGAAAGAAGCTTCTTTTTCAAATTGGGCAAATTTCTGCAAAACCGCCAGCGCTACATTCCAAATTATTGAAGATTATCGTATATTAGATTTTTCAATCACAGATATTGCGATTGAAGCAAAATCATTCTTGAACACATTTCGCGCTTGAAGAAAAACAGGAACATGCAATGCACCGGGAAACAGTACAGTGAAAATGAAAAATTACATATGAGACAAACGCACAGGTTAATAGTAAGTTACAAGCAACAACACCACCAAGCAGCTTTCGCTTTTACAGCTACAGGTCTGGTATTTTTCTATCTTTCAATCACAGATATTGCGATTGAAGCAAAATCATTCTTGAACACATTTCGCGCTTGAAGAAAAACAGGAACATGCAATGCACCTGGAAACAGTACAGTGAAAATGAAAAATTACGTATGAGACAAACGCACAGGTTAATAGTAAGTTACAAGCAACAACACCACCAAGCAGCTTTCACAGTTACAGGTCTGGTATTTTTCTATCTAGACGGCAAGCAATACGTTTTGCTTATTAGAACTATTACTGACCGAAAACCTAGATAGACGCCATAATAGAGAATGAGCAGTGTGTTTCTTGCAGAAAAAAACGACAAGTAATTTTGTTCAGTGGAAATAATTTTCGGGAAAATCCATGTGCTTTGCAATGGTTGCAGTGATAAGAAAAAAAGGCGTTAAATGCTCTCGCATTAGATGACCACACCCATAAATTTACACAAGTGTGTGACAGTAACAAAGAAATAATTAGCACTCCCCACTCTGTAACAGTTACATGGCATATATTCTCCAGCAGTGGTTCTTAACCGGGGCGACACGCCTCTTCATGGGGCATCTATAGATTTCAAGGGGGTAGCGAGGCATTATAAGCTCTGCAACATGGAAAGTTTGATAAATAAATTAACCAATAAATACATTTGCTTAAACAACTTGTCTACTGTCAGGGGGGGCTTGAAATAAAAGAACAAATGCTCAGAGGGAAGGGGGCTTGGTAGAGAAACGGTTACGAATCACTGCTCTACGGCGCATCAAACCAAAACAAAGCAACAAACTCTCAGTGCATGCGTTTGTTTTGCCGACTGCCACCAAAGCAGGGGTTCCCAACCTTTCTCTTACCATGTACCCTTTCAGCATTCTGACAGATGAGCATGTACCCCTTCACTATTTCAACAGATATGCATGTACCCCTTCAGCATTTTGACAGATGAACATGTACCCCTAAAATTTCTCATGACAAAATATTTTATCATGACTAATCATAGATGTATTAAACAATAAACATATACTAATTTTTCAAAATAACATTCACTGATATATGTATAAATCTTTGGAAATAAATAATATGTAAACATATTTTTCTCATCTACTGCTAAATTCAAATGTACCCCAGGTTGGGAACCCCTGCACTAGAGCATCGATGCTTTGTGGAAAGCGGGTTGGATACTGTTGCGTTAAATAAACGTAATAAAGAACTCATCTAAATCTAATAATTTAATAATGCGTGTCTCCTACGTGTTGGTACAAATCCGGAAGGTTCATTTGAAGACCTTGAGTGATTTTTGAGAAATAGAATGTGTTTTGCGAACATCTGGTAAAATGTAACGTTGTTTGCTAAAAATAAAAATTTCTCGGGCAACGCAAGGCTTGACAAATCTTGGCATTGTTCCACCTAACGAATTTTTCTTTGAAAATATCCCAACAATACTGTAGAGCTAAAGTAGAGAGAAAGAAGGAACTTAGTTTTGCCGTTCAAAAACGAGAGAATCATCTGTCGTGATTCATTGTGATGGATTTGGTTAATTTGAAACAGTTTTGAACTTGACTGCATTACACGGGGCCCCGACAGAGCTTCGGCCCTAATACATTGTCATACTACTTTCGAGCGCCAGCTTGGCGAACCAACAGTGCTGCGGACACCATCTCCAGGATAAATGTCTTTCAAACTTTTTTGAGAAGAGTTGGCTGTTGACTAATCCCAGCATAAAATTGAATTTCTTTCATCTCCATCTTCAGGACAAACGCCTAAACCCATGACTAGTTTAACACCCGGACCATTTAATAATTCTTTTGCTAACTAGTTGGAGGAAAATGACGGGCGTGGCAAAAACAACAGAGTACAGAAAGGATTGCTCGAGAAGTGTTGGCAAAAACACGGATAAAAATAATGCAGATTTAAAAGGCTCATGCTTTTGAAGAAAACTGGCCGAATGCAGACAGTAGCCCTTTCCCCGTTCTCCACTTACGTTTTTCGCGAGTAGGAACTCCATTAAAGCTCACCCGGTTTTCCCGACAGGCACAAATTGTGTCATACATTCGAACATCAAAAACTAATTTTTTTTTCACTTGTCCTGACCTATGTCGAATCTCCTTCATGGCTAACAAGCGATGTGCGAATTCGGTGAGTTAAAATGGTTAAGCCGATGGAGGAGACAAGCACCAAAATCGCACCAATTAGGCTGTACAGTGAGGGAGAAAAACGGAGAAAAATGAACTCTAACACATAAGCAAACGCCACACGAATAGTGAGCACAACAGTTATTGGACCCGCAGGACCGTTTTGCAATGCCAAAGTCAAAAACGCAAGCTGGATTGCGCCAATAGCACCTATCGCCAGCATGAACATGGCATCTCGCAGGCACGGTAAGGAATATGAAGAACTAAACGCCATGAGAACGAACGACGAACTTGTACCTACAAATGCGTAGCAGAACATCGACATGGAAAACGGCACACGAAACCCTATCTTTCTGACGCTCACCAACGCCACCGCCGAAAGAACGGCTGCTAAGCAAGCAAAAGTAATTCCAAGAGATCTCCCGTGCGCTTCAACTGTCTCTTGAGACCCGCTGAACAAGAACGAAGGTTGTGCTATCAGAACCAGGCCGGACAACGCCATCAGGGAAAAGATTATGTGATAAATTCCGCATGGTTCTGCAACAAATTAAGATGTGTGACAGACTGAACATTAAACATAAGTAAGCATAACTGGGGTAGAACAGTAGGAATCCATAGACAGGAAGAACCCAAAACTCGGCACAACTGTTGTTGCTTGACTAGCAAGCCACTTTTGTTTGACGTAGAAAAAACCGCTTGCACAATGTTATCACTAAACCTGCTAAACTAGCACCAAGTTATTGCAAACTCCAACTTCGAATAATTTAAACATTACCTTTTAATAAAACACATGACAGAAATCCAACCAAAACGGTGTAAGTGGAAATAATTGCCGAGGCGTCTCCAACTGAAATTAGTTTGAAGCTGTAATACAACAAATTTGTCGAAGCGGCACCTGCGCCAGCTCTCACTAACAACAAAACCTTGATGTTTTTACTGGTTTCGAACAGAGATTGTGACTGGCGGGTGACCGTTGGAAGTAGCAGCATGTACTGAACAGCATAGTGGGACAAAAGTATTTGGTCGGGTCCGCTTGAATGGACAAACTTAACTAACACTGCCGCAAAAGCTCCACACACTGCTGATATTGAGGCATAAGTGAAAGCAAGCATCAAACCGCATCTTCCATTTTTCTTGTTCCTCTTCAGTTCCGTTGCAGTCTTAGTCATGTCTTAAGACAGTGTATACAACAATACAGACGAACTTGGAAGTATTTCGCAGAAAAGTATACCATCCCCAAGCAAAAAGTGATTTGATTATGAGTCATTTAATCTAGCATCATGATTATAATGCTTCGATACAAGACTCTACAAAAAACAAATCACAATACTTTTTCATTCGCAAAATCGTGTCAGGTAAACGGAAGTGAAATGACAGAATACCGAGTTTACACAATTCAACTGCAAGTGACTATGAAAATTTCAACATCTGAACTTTAATTATCATGAGCAAAAGAGGGTGTTTTGTGATTTTTATTTCATCCATTCTCAACCTTTCTCTTCAGCTGCATTCAGCTAATCATCAGCCGAGTCTGTAATGCTGATCTAGTTGTTTACAAATAAAAGATGCTACAATCATTATAACAAATAACCACTTGTGCTTTTTTAATGTTACCCACAAATCATTTTGTCAATTCGAAAATTGAGTCAGTTTAAACAAAACAGGCCAGTAAAGATCAACACAAAGTAAGGTTGAGTGATTATAATAAAATTTACATTGGAAACGTTGCATCAAAACTCAAACATAATTTACTTCACTGATTAATTACGAACAATTGGGAAAAGTTTATTAATTCAAAAACAACAGACTTCGTGAAATAAATGAGGGCTGAATATGCACCAAAGGCCATGAAGGCAATGGTGTACAAAAACAAACCCACAACAGGATGGAGTTGCATCGCAAGGTGGAAAGAGGAGACACCCATATTAGGCCTTTTCAACCAATTACAATGAAAAGTGTAGTTGGTTTAATCAAGCTTATACGATGAACAATTGGAAATCATCAGGTTCAGGGCTAAGATAAAAATGCAATAGTTCAACAAAGCCAGAACTAAGCATGACAATATGCCAGCAACATCACATGTCACCTGTGACAAATGATGGACTTATGCCTAAGTTTTAGACTGCTTTCAACAATTTTCATTGACAGCTGAATGTGTTATAAGCGATGATGCAGCAATAGAAGTGATGGAGGAAATGCTTCTTTAAAGAAAAACAGAAGTTGCTAACAAGTATAATTTCAATGTATAAAAAGGTATATAAAAATACCATCCCCAGAGTTTAATTGACCCCTTGCATTTGTCATTTTTTCTATGTGTACATTTTTTGAAGATAATTGCTTTAATGAAACATAAGAAACTACAATGAATCAAGTCAAAACCCTAACTGAGACGAGTGTGGAGCCCTAACCTTCTGCAAGGTGTCCACCAGCAGAAAAGCAAACCTTGTTTTCAGGTTGCACGCAGGTTGGTTTATGAAGTAGATTTGAAGTACTAAACCAGTGATCTGGTAGCTAGGTCAAAAAGCGCACACAATGAAAAAATTGTATGCATGTTTCCAAAAGTAGGTCCGAAATTTACATGAAAGGAAACAACTGCACCCAAAGCATTACATGTGATTGTGACTCCGTTTGTTTTTGTTGTACTCAATAAATCATAACATGCTTTTTCCACACATTATTGCTTTTCAGGACTACATGGTTACACAACTGCAACATTTGTATGCATTTAACAATTTAAAATGAACACACACCTTAGTTTAAAGAACTTGCTTTTTATTGCCTACATGATCACCAGCAAATTATGAGTGTTTCAACAAAAACTTTCTTTAAAAGCTTAGTTTTTTACAAAAACAATGCTTTATTAAAAGAGCAAACAAGATTAATCTTTATTTAATGATATCAGCTTCTTTGCCATTTACGAAGAATTACAGTAGAAGCTTGTCCATTTAAACTAAGAGAAGAAATCATTACTAATTATTATCTTTTCTATAAATTCAATTTATTTGTTTACATGCAAGCAAAACAAATCTCAACCAACTTTTGTCAGTCACTTAGGTACACTAAATGCAAGCAAGAAGTTCAAACACACAAATTGAAAGCAAAAAACAGGTCATCTTCAGCCAGCTGTATAGTTTACATATATCAATGTTAAAGATGTTTCAAGTGGAGAAGAAAATAAAGTAACAAAATGCAACAATTTTAATAGCAAAAAATTTNAAAATTGCATCATATTGTTTCATACCCATATGATGATCGTTCATGCCCAAACAAAAAACATGGCAAGAGTACAAGACATTTTTTCATTGTTTTCTAAATGATAAAATATAAGAGGTTTCAAGTTTTCAGGAATTTTAGATCAAACTTTGTAACCAATACACACCAAAGAAAGCTGACGCAGAAATGCTTTTATCTGGGTAAATGGTATTTTTGCAAAACAAGCCTTGTTGATAAATTGTTAGTTAATGCAATCTTACAAAAGTAATATCAGAGTGTTCAGGTAATTCACAGTTATCAAAACAAAGGCCTAATGGTGAAAACTGACAATTCAAATATTACAATATAGAACATTTTTTAGTTATAATTACGAGCACTTACAGCTTAAGGCTGTAATCTAATAGTACTGTAACTCAAATTGGAAGAAGTAAACTCTTCTCCAATGATGTGTTGAGTAAGATAATTATGTATGGAAAAGAGCAAAATAAATAAATCTCAACTGTATAAAGCTGACACAATGCTTCAATTTGAACAAAATTCCAAATGAAGCTGACTCTCAAGTGTGGTGAATTGTTGTGCCACAGTCAGGGTTGGCAGGTCCAGATGGACCAAAAATGCCTTGAAATTAGACATCAAAATGTGCAAAACAGCTTCAAAAAACTCCATACAAACTGAAACAGGCTGGTAGCCACCATTCATTTTTGAATTACCTGGATGAGTAATGGCAAAAACACAATGTTGTTGTGGAACCAAGCCTAGAAATATTGCAAATTAATAAACTATAAATTGTTAATCTTGAAAAGTATTGTCTCCTCTTATAAAAAAGCTTAATGAAAAGTACCTGCAAGGGTTTGAACCAATAAAATGTAAGGTTTTATTACTATGCAACATCTCTTAGCTTATAATTACTTTGAAACTGGTACACCAGCACCTAATAGTTACAGTTCCACAAAATATCTAATTTTATGATGAAGAAAATGAAGTCACAAAGAACCATGAAGAAACTGTTAAACTTTCCAGGTTCAGATAAAGTAAAGTAAAAACATATCTACTCAAAAATGCCAAATAAAATCAATAAATGCCAAAAGGTTAAGCTCAAAAGAGGCAAGTTTTCAAAAAATCCTAAAGAACAATTTTTTTCTTGTCTACATAACTAAAAAGGTCAAAAACATGCACACCTATAACGTACATGCCAAACAGCATATTTTCATGCTAAACCACTTCAAAACAGGCTAAATTTCTAAAATTTGGTATTAAAAATACTAACCCGGCTTTTCACACTGTAAACCTGGTGCAGCTGTCAGTGTTGCCACTGGGATCAGTTTTACTAATATTAAGATCAGATTGTAACCTTCTTTAAAACTTTGGGTACTGGGTGGATTCCCTACGACAATATCCACAGGTACAGGGTGTTTTACCTTTAAGGCCTGCAAGAGCCACTGTTTTGACAGAGCTGTGCTACACCATTACTCGCCAGCCAATTGAGCTAACGAGCTGTTCAAACCCTTTACGGATTAAGCAAGTCTTCTAGTTCAAATGGAAAAAAAATTTTTCGTTTTGGGTGTGGGATTTTCTATGGGTAATGTCATAATGGGGACATGCTTTTGCCCTTGTGGCCGAGTTTACCTGGCCCTGGGCACCAACAGGCCATTTTTTGGCTCAAATTTTTTTGGAATCTAGGCTGTCATCCAAGTCTTTAGAGCCATTGATTGGCTTGCTAGCATATCTGGAGCCAAAATTATGGCTGAAAAAACAAACATTGGTAAAAATTCTACATCTGCAAATGCTAACCTGAGCTGTGTTCCATCCTAGGCCATAACCTGGCATCCGACTGAGCTAGAGAGTTGTTCAAACCCTTTAAAGATGGGGGAAGTCTTGTAGTTTGCAATGAAAAAAAATTATTTTAGATTTGGATGTTGTTTTTTTATTGATGTTTGCATGATGGGAGTATGATTATACATATTTTGTTTACATTCGGATGATGTCATTGGGCCCTGGATGCTAATACCAAGAGCCATTTTTTGAATCAAGTTTTTATTGGAAACTAGGCTATAGCACAAGCCTTTAGAGCAGTCGTTCTCAAAGTTTTGTGCACATTCCTCCCTTACAAACCCTAACTTTGTCAATTCCTCCCTTACAAACCCTAACTTTGTCAATTCCTCCCCAGCAAAGATCACAGATGATAATTGCAAAAGTTTCACACCACCTACTGTGAAGCAACAATAGACGGTTATGAACCAAACAGCCTCTTTTATAATGCCAGTCACTGCATTTAAAGCAGCTTGTACCTGCAGGTTGTTGTTGCTGCCTGACAGGTGCATGGTCCTCTTGATCATGGAGCTGATTGGCAATCGCAGCTTCAACGTCATACTAGCAAACTTTACGACGCCTCAAGAACACCGTCCCACATAGATACATCCTGGCAGAGCCGGCCTTAAGCCGATGCAACCGATGCAGCTGCATTGGGCCCCACGCCTCCGGGGCCCCGCGCCGTGGTGTTTGGGTAGATCGTTCATTGTTGCCAGATACACCTTGCGCTTGTGAATTCAGTAGAAACACCATATAAATTTCATTGTTAACAAAGAACGCTCTCATCAGAACTAGCGAATTTCCTATCTAACGTTAGCAAAGGTGCTCAATTCTCGTGTTAGTGCTTTACTGTACACCTGTGCTCTACCATGATCGTAACATGGTTGACTGAAAACGATGACATCATAAAATCACTGCTCAGAGGGGTCCCGCGCCTAGATCTTGCACTGGGCCCCACACCCAGGTCTTGCATTGGGCCCCACACCTGCTAGGGCCGGCCCTGCATCCTGGCACCCCTTTTTTTCAACATCTGCATCTCTGACCTGCCAACCACCGTCTCCAGAAAGTAGGCTGTGCTGACGATCTAGCAACAATGCATGCTGATGGAGACTGGCAAAGAGTGAAAGAGGTGCAAAGCAAAGGCATGGCAACCGTGGGTGAATACCTCCAGACGTGGAAGTTAAATCTCAGTACTACAAAGGCAGTGTTGGCAGTCTTCACCTCAACAACAAGGAAGCTAAACGTGAGCTGAAAGTCAAGCACAACAATGAAACCCTGCCCTTTTGCTCCGAGCCCAGATACCTCGGAGGAATGTTCAACAGGTCGCTCACATACCACAGACACCTCAAGACACTTCGCAAAAAGTTGACATCATCATCATGCATTGCAATCTTGAGGCAACTTACTGGTTCCAGCTGGGGTGCTGGAGCAACAACGTTGCAAACAGCCACCTTGCCCTGGTTCATGCAACAGCATATTACTGCGCTCCTGTCTGGTGCAGGAATGCTCACACCGAATGGCATACGCAGAAAATTTTCATGGGGGGGGTTCATTCATTTGCATATGGTGGTCATTTGTGTTTGGTGTGCGCTGTTTGTGACGTCACAATTTGACATCATATTCATGTTTTGAAACGAAGTTTGTTGACGTAATAGGCACATTCTTCTACTATCACTCCCCTTATTTTTATAAAAAATCAAGCCCTATACACTTCCTATATAATGAAGTTTTTGTAACATGTAAAGCTCAAGTGGGGGTTTAACCCCAACCCCCCTTGCGTACGCCCTTGCTCACACCTGCCTCATTGACTCTGCCACCAATGACGCCTTGTGAACTGAGACTGAATTCCTGCATCCTACACCAGCGGACAATCTTCTTATCCTTGCATCCAACCTACTGGACTTTGTCGCAATGGAGCCACAATGTCTCTAGCACGCCATCACACGGAGCTTTGACATCTGCTCCACTCAGTGCTCGCCTGTCCATCGAGTGGGAATGCACAGCATCTCAAAACGAGACACCCATTTCATACCCGCTGCTTAACAACTCATCAGTTCATCTTACGACAAAATCAGAAGTGGGTGGAATGCAGACAAGTTGGAGTGCACTACGCGAATCCGCACTTTCCTCCCTGACTCACCCTCCAGGAATGACACTGCTGAGAACAGCGTGCACTAACGCAGCCGGAATTAGGCCGAAGAGGCCATGGCCCCCTCTGAAACAAACTTGCTGAGCTTTTCACTGGTGCTTTACACCAATTTTCAATTGTTTGGAGATAAACGGAAGGAATAATCAGACGTACATCAGGTGATTGAACCACCCTGAACAAAAATTCCTGACTGATCAACTGTGGTCCCAGATCAACTGCCTCCACACAGGTGTTGGACGTTTCTAACTGCTTCTGTGGTTTGTGAGTGTGGCGCACTAGATCAAACCGTTGACCATGTTGTTTTCCAATGTCTCATCCATCAACCTCCCCATGGATTGCACGGCCTGACGATTCTGGATGATGTGACAATCGAATGGCTGCTCAACACCTGCCCTGAGATCTAGTGTGGCTAAGCAGTGGACTCAACGAACTGGCTCAAACGATGATGATGAAGCAGCTTGTGCTTGCGTACTGTAGACATTCCAATCTCAACCAACCTGACTGTGTAACTTTTTAATGTGTTGAATAAACTAATAGGAATAAAAACTTTTTTTTTTCTACAGCTTTTACTCCCCAATTCTTCCCTGGAGCAAATTTCTTCCCAAAGATTAAAAATTCCTCCCTTAGTGATTCAAGTGGCTCCCGTTTGAGAACCACTGCTTTAGAGGGTTTGATGTACTTTCTAGCATTTCTGGCTCCAAAATTATGGCCAAAATGTCATAAATTAATTAGGGAAATCTCCACTAATTCCCTATGGCATTCCTGACATATTTTGATTTTTTTGGCCATAACTTTGGATTCAGACATGCTAGAAGTTGATCAAGGACTCTAAAGACTTGTATTAGAGCCTAAAATCTAAAGAAGTTTTGAGCCAAAAAATCGGCTCATTGGATCAACCGATGATGCCATCCAAAAAAAATGCAAAGCCTACCCCCATCTTGACGTCATCAACCAAAAACCCCAATCCCAAGACTAAAAAAAAATTTAGTCTTGGCTCCCAGGGCCATAAAACCAGGATTTTCGTTCAGAACGTATATATACGTGGCCTGGTAGCCTGTGCATAATTTCTCTCATGTATACATGTGGGCTGATACCTAAAGTGTTAACATCAGATTTTTATCTTTCATATTTCATAAAATAAATGATATGTGCAATTGATAAAACCTAGGTGCAAATGGAAACTGCTAACATTTTACGTCTTTCTGATAGCTTTAATGAATAGCTGGGATATATTTTAGTAAGGTTAGATACTAAAATTGTTCCTATGAAGCTATGACCAATTTCCATTACTTGCAAGTTTCAACCTTTGGGCTAAGTTTGAGGTCCCATTTTACCCTTAAACATCATCCAATTGCGAAAAAAATTTAGGTCTCATTTTTTACATGATAAATGCAACTTAATACTGAGCAGAACTTAATTAAATAATATCAAGGGCTCGTGATGCACCATAATGTTCACTGAAAGTGATGATTTGTTACCACTACTTTTTGACGCAACTGTTTTGTCATATTATCACAATTTATGTTACCTTTCACAGGAGCTTTGTCAGTGTGCAACATGCAAACAGAGCCATATCAGCTGCCCTCCATATTCCCCAATTGGGTAGGACTTGCACTGTCACAGGAAGCCTAAAATTCAGTGCCATCACCACAGGGAAAGCTTTTTTAAGCTTAGTCTCCTGAAACAAAGCTTTATTTCTACAAATTGAAACATGAAACACTAGAAACCAGTAAAATTTTCATCAATCCCTATACTGTTCTATCTTGTAATTTATAGACAGAACAATACCTGCCACTGTTTCCTATAATAGTTATGTCACCAGATCATTTTTGATACATTTCTGAGGTAATAAACATATCTGAGGCTTGATCATAAAACATTGGCATTCATTGCTTAGAGAGTTGCTGAACAGGAATGCTTAGTTGCATATGTCCAAAAGTCAGACTTAGCCTACATGCTTAGTTGCATATGTCCAAAAGTCAGACTTCCACTTGATCAACGTACTTTACGTAATGATTGTTGCGAAAAAATATTATGGCTAGGCCAAGTAGTCTTCACGTATTTTATATTGCATAGAAGATACCTTTAATGCACACAACCAAACTTACACATTTGTGCAGTCTGCTCTTCAGACAAAAAGATGGAGTGAACAGTATAGTCAAAAGAATTTATTTAGTAATTACTGCTAACCTAGTTTCAACAGAGTGGTGCAGCAAGTAGATTATGGATGTCAATGTTGCGTCCACATAGGCCTTAGTTAGATAAGCCATGTCCACCCCAAATGGCTTACTGAGCCAAAAAGTATGTCACTATCTTGACCAGGGCAACACATTGAATGACATACTATGGAGGGCCGCACATTGCATGACTTGCTTTGATCTTAGCAAACTAAAATTTAGCTGAAACAAATATACTGAAAGTGTTCCAATCCTCACTGCAACGGTAAACAGACATGATAAAGCGGCACTGAGGACCACCTGCATCAAAAATGACAAATTCAAAATGATCAAAACAAGGACAGGTTGTCAGTATGTAGGATACTTTTACCACAGCGAAAACATAAACAAGGCTGCACAAAACTCTCTACTTGGCTGCAGTGGCCCACGGGTTGGACATAGCTGCCTTAGACGATATTTGTTAAATTTTATTGCTTGTTTCAGATACAAAATGTTATTAATCTAAACATGTGCCATGCACTGAA
>JGI24158J21664_10008200_pt1 | contig 13887 bp, 10 predicted proteins | sample Ectturendosymbi3_FD_21664 | JGI IMG/M metagenome (IMG submission 21664) | reverse complement strand
TTATTTCGTTTTGAACTCATGTTTTGTGCTTCACCTGTGCTGTTGAATTTGACAGTCATCAAATGTAGGCTGGGCTTGATTAAGTAACTGCTTTGGCCGTCTTTCGCCCAACCTGTGCTGTTTGTTTTAAGCTTTGTTGATTGAAATGTGTTCATTTGCTGTGTACAGTACTTACATTGCAACCATGACTTGACTTGACTTTCACCAAAAGCTGATAGGTGGAAGCAGTGAGTAGAACTAACTGCTTCCCAACACTCCCTCTGCCTTCACTTCTAATAAGAACGAATTTGTTGGAATCTGACACCATCCATCTTCATCATGACATATAGCAAGTGAGATTAAACCTGAAGAGGCTTTATAAGATCGAACAAGCGACCATTAAACTTATCGAGATTATCTCCGGTTTTTCTGGTCGAAACTTTAAATTAGACTGTCATAACACATTCTGCACAGACATATATATAATAAACTGACACAATAGCCTTCCTTCGTTTCAACTTTACATAACCTGTCTTAAGCAGCTTTCACGAAAACGTTTTTAATGTTGAACTAAAAACCTAGTCTCTCTATCTGTACGCTAGATATGGCACGGTCCAAGATTTTTCAGGCCCGGACCACGCATAGCCCGTAACATTCAGCCTATTAACCGCCCGTGGACCGACAACATTTATTCTTTTCGAAGCATGCCTGCCCATGGCCCGCTAAACAATTGGCAGTCTTGTCTATTTTGTCTCCTGAGGCAAAATATCTCCAAGGGCTATTTTGCCTTCTGAGGCAAAATATCTTCTGATACTATTTTTCCTTTTGTGGAATATGATTGGTTGAAATGGGCATATCATGTGAAAAGCACAATAAACAAAGTTGCATGCTTGGATTAGTGCGTAAGCCTAAAACCCTAAACCTAAAACGCCAAACCTAGAACCCGAAACCTAAACTTAAAACCCTAAACCTAAGACCCTAACCATAAAACCTTGACTTAAAATAAATCCCTAAACCCTAAACTTGAAAATAAAACCCTCAAACAGTCCCGTCACCATGGGATAACTTTTTTGGGCTTAGCCCCCCCCGAAGAAAGCTCCAAGCCCCTATAAACTGAAATATGAAACTATGCTGTATGAATCAGTGGATTTGTTGTCATTTCTAGAATGTCAAGACCCCGCACAAAAGTAAAGCTCCCGTATTGAATACTTTCTAAAACCCCCAGAGGCCGTTCTGCTCTCAACCTAAAACTGTCATCTTACAAGCCTAAGCCTGAACCCTCACCAAAAAAACTTCAACCTTTAGCCTAAACCTAAATCCCTGAACCTAAAACTCTAAACGTAAAACCCCGCAACCTTAATTACAAAGCGATTGTGATTTGGTGCATTAATATCAAAAACACAGGCTTGTTAATAGGAATGTCATTCCTATGGGAATCCCATGGGAAACATCAATGGGATGGGATGTGACAGCACACATTTGTATTTCCCATGAGACAGTAGCCATGTCATAGCAACTTCAGAAATAGAATGAGTGTCAGAATGACACTGAATTGTCATACTTAGACTATACTTCTGTATTTTAAAGTCAATAAATTTTGTCCTTTTGCATGTCTCTTTGAACATGTAGTCCTATTTAGTAGATACTAAACCTAAACTTTCATGAATTTAATAATTTTAATTGAATTGTATTCCATATTAATATTATAATGGGAATCCCGTGGGATGGGACAGGCATAAATTGCTACAGTATGTGATGGGACAGACAAGTATGTCCCATGGACAATCCTGCAAAACACCTACAGCACGCCATCAAACTGTTGCACAACACGTTTCCTCCAAGAATCCACTNAGCACCAAAACCGCTGACCGCCACGCTCATGCAAGAAATTATCACCATGCACGAAAAGTTTCTTAAAGCGTACCTGCCAGTCGCGCCTGACGGAGTGCTCACATATGGGAAAAGCAAATTTGCCTTAAAATACAGCAACGGCAAAGGAATGTCAAGCGGTTTCAGTACTTTTATTGCCACCGAGTGGTTCTTTCAACTCATAAAAAAATTTTAAAGTTTTTTTCGACATCAGCGGGCGGCTCGTAGCGGCTTGGTCAAGTCCAACCGCTAAAAATATTGTTAGCGGTCCGCTCGTTCAACCTCAGCGGCCCGCCCAAAATCCGGACCATTAGCGGCCCGTGTCATCTCTACTGTACGCAACTACAAAGCGATTGAACAACACTCCACAGCACATTCATTATCACGTAAATTTCCTCGAGAATTTCAACGCACAAGGGCGAAGCCAGCGAAGTTAAGTGGGAAGGTTTTATTAACAATTAACAATTGGACTTGTTCTGACGCAACCACAACTTTACAAAAACTGCTGTAGTGTCCGAACGTCCGCAATTCTTTTTCGAAATTAACGAATCATGATATTGCTGTACATCCTTAATCTACCGGCTGTGCATTGAGGGAAAAAACCAGACGAGTAAAAGTCANGGGTNGAGAGACGGCTCTTGCCTACTAATACAATATGTATTGTGGGGTCCCTACGAATGGTTGGGCCCCCCCGACCAGGGGGTACGGGGCTGCCTTGCCACGGCACTGGCTGGGACAAAGTAATCTTCGACGGTTTGTGGCAGGTTGCCATTATGAAAAATGTGCGCGAATTTACAAATTTCAAGGTGATAAATGTCATTTAGTCTCAGTAGCTGTGAAGGCGGCTATAAACTAAACAAAAGTAAATTGACTTTACTGCAGATGAATTCAGATAGTGTCTTTCATGTAAAAGTTCTTGGTCTTCGTGCTAATTTATTCTCTAGGTCGATTATGTGCAGTGGTGTAGTGCTGCCGGAAATCCACTCCGCCACTTCTATCAGTTAATGTTGGGTCGTTGCCAGCGCCGGATTTAAATGGTGGGGGGCCTGGGGCCCAGGCGTGGTGGGAGGCCCCATGTGCGGATACAAAATGTTTAGGTAGGGGATGATCGATGAAGTCGCTAGTATTTTCACACATCATTAATATTTATGACGTAATCTTCTGACGTCACATTTCTTAACTCAACTGTAACAAAACTTTATGATGCAACATGGTATTTGACAATGAATAGCGATTTGTGAAACTGTTGCAAAACCCGTCGCTGGAAGCATCGCATCTTTTTTTTAATACACTGCAGACCCGATATAACGCGGATGTCGAGATCCACAACATCAGACCGCGTTATAAGTGAGTCGCGCTNTACCGAGGTATTTTATTACGTAACAAATGGTATACAGTCATGACCAAGAACGTATATTTCCTTGACAATGTGATGTTTATACTAAAAGCGAGTCCAGGGTTGACTGTTTCAGTGCTTGTCTATTATATTTCCTTGCAACTCTCTCGAATTTCTTTCAAGTGTGGGACGTGAATCTTGTCCACGTTGTGACATTCTTATTTTTTTACCTAAAAAGGTAAAATCATTTACCTAAAAGCACTGTATCGCAGCAAATCAGTGATGAAATCTGGGTCCATACTCAAACCGCGTTATATCCGATTCCGCGTTATATCGGATCGCGTTATACCGGGTTTACAGCGTATTTGCTTGAGAAAAGTTTTGAAAATTTTTCGGAAAAACTTTCTGGGCGTTCCAACCTTTTTATCATCTATAAACGCTAGTCCTCGTTCTTGAAGTTTATTGTTATGGGGCGAGGGACCGCAAGGTCATCGAATCAAGCCCCTAATAACGCAACACAAACAAAACAAAAGGCACATAAACAAGAGTAAAAAAACGTAAACAAAACGCAACATTGCTCGTTCAGCAATAAATTTTACGACAGAAACCAAACCTTGCAGGCAGAGGCGATTTCCGACATTGTTCGTATTGATTGACCTGATTGGCTAGCTCTGTATCAATTCTTCACAGATTTTAATGACATCTGCGACTGAATGTGATCGTGGCATCTCTATGTTCCACTGAATGCTCGTGGCTTCTCAGGCGCTGAAGAACGTGCTTCCAGTCGAAGATTCCTTTTCTAATAAGGAAATGCGCACATTTTGTCGTATCCGCGCGCATCAGTCTACAAGTGAAGCATTTAACACACTTTTGTGAAGAAGAAAAACAAAGCCAGCTTCTGTCAACTACTTCGCCATTGTGGTTCTGGCGACAACTAAGACTGGTAGTACATTTCCGTGCCAAGTTTCTGTCTTTTCTGTGTTGTGGAACACCATGTTTTAAAAACGACTTTTCATCACAATGTCAGAAAGAACCTGTTTCGTATTTCAACCAATATTCCCGCACTTTTCCGGTATATTTGCTGGCCAGAGGGCCCAGAGACCGATATCGTTGCCACCAGTGATAACGTCAGGCATCAGCCAGCTGATCTATCGTGTTTTTCGATTTTGCATCGTGGCATTCTTCTGCTACTGCACTGCTGGTTAAACTAGGTCTATTTTCATCGTTACGTAGATCTAAGTCTGTAGCAACACGTTTTTCGATTTTCTGTCCTCTTACAGGTTCCACAGAAATGTCTCCGCTGGACTTCACTGCCACTGTAAAATATTCACTTGAATGTTCCTTGACTTGGCTGCAACTTCTTCCTCTCTCGTTTTTGCCTCTTTTGTTTTTTACATCTTTTAAAACCACTTCGATAAGCTCCACACTTGTTAAGATGACGATCCCCTTTCTNTCCATGTTTATTTATTAATGAGCTCAATAAAACTGCCACATTTTTATCGCAAAAAGGGAGGACAGCTTACGATAGTCACTTACTTGAGTGTACTATCTACACTTAACCAGTCAAATAACAATTAAGCCTATTGGTAAGTATAAGCATTGAAGTAAGACGTGCAGTGTGGACGATGTTTCAGTCAAAACACAAAACAAAATCTTTATTTACTTGTCCTATTTAGCTCATGAATATTTTGCAGTTTCCTTAAATTTCTTTAAAATGTAAAATCGCCTTCAACGATATTATGGAACTAATGGCAAGAAAGATGTTTGAAATTGCACACCAGCTTTAACAAAGTAGAAACTGGTTCAGTTAGAAAGATTTCTATTTCTTTTAGATTTGTGGCTGCATCAAGGAAAAAATTGTTCCACATTAGCGTAATGAGCAATAACGCTGAAGTATATCTTTATCAGTTCGCTGAATCATTGAATGGTAATTGTAGGTTTCAAAATATTTTGCTCATCTTTCATGTTCTCATCATTTTACAATGAATTGCAGTTGGTTGATGCTCTTTTTGCACGAACCCAAACAAGTTTTGGTATTGGTGCAGTTGAGTATACAGCTTGCTCTATGTCAATACAATATAGCCAGTGGCGTAAGTGATGGGGGGCAGAGCGGCGAATTGCCCACCTGGCAAGCTGAATGTAAAAGCGGTCTCTCACTTAACTAATATTTCGGTTTAAGCATTCTTTTGGTTTTCAGTAGGTTGTTGTGTTTGTGTTTTCCGGATTATTTTCCGGTGATTCAAGGTTTTAGTTTAGCCATTCACATCATCATTTCTCAAGTTTTTTTTTGAGCGCTGGCTAGTGGACACCGTACAGTTGCCAGTGGCCCCTTTTATCTAAGTTTATCACCCTGGTTCAAACCTTTAGTTAAGCCACTGATAATAGCTATGTAAAATACTAAATGTAAAAAGTAGGATATTTTGACATTTTTAATGTCCTCGGAGGTATTTCATTTCTCATCAAAAAAGTGGACATGTACTCCAAAAAAAGGACGTATGGTAGCCCTACTTAATAATGCTACTCATATGCGACCTGTGCAAATCTGAGAAGGCAGACGCAAAATCTGTACGTAATGAGTACAGACGTAAGTTAATACGTTCTACGTGGCTTGGCCGTGAATTCACCATATCCAGATACCTGACCGACTTTCAGGAAAACAAAAAGTGTAATAGTTGTTTGTTCACAATATCAAATAATTTATAAGTGAAATACTGCCGTCTGGATGACCGATAATTTAATAGAGTCTACAAACAAACTTTCCTCGCTAATAAAAATGACTAGGTGGCATGCACATGTCGTACATATGGTTAAAAATATGAACATGGTGGGGGTAGCTGTTTGGTGGGGGGCCCTGGGCCCGGGACCCTTGGGCCCCCCTAAATCCGGCGCTGGTTGTTGCTTACAAATAAAAGCAAAAATGCCCAGCAGAATTCCCGCACCTATAAAATTGCATATCCCTGATTATGTGGTGGGACCAAGATAAACTATAATCTAGAACAGCGATTCTCAACGTGGTCCAGGTGGACCAGCGGTAGTCCACAGAGTTCTATTAACCCGTGATGAAACGTTCCTGAAAATTGTAATCTTCACTATACAATAAATTATGTAAGACTACACTTTGTGTTCATGAGGTGTCAGCATAATAACGTGGTCCAGCTGATATTTTTTTAAAAAGGTGATCCATGAGCCAAAGAAGATTGAGAACCGCTGATCTAAAAATTCTCCCAAATACTTTACACAGTTGGTATGAGCAACTTGATTGTTGTCAATTTCAACTGAAAATGAGGTTATTCATTTTGAGTTACATTAACTTAACATGAGGGTAGTTCTCTTATGCAGTACTTCAGGCTCAGAGACAATTTGTTGAATCTGATCCTGTTATCGATGCTTTGGAGTTCAACCATTGCTAGTGTTTTCAAATGTTATGGGTTGGTGTTTGAGGTAGTTAGGAGGTTATCATCTGCAAACATGTTTGTTGTAAGACTTGTGAACGTTTTAGCAAATCATTAATATATAAACCATGTGGTAGAGGTCTGAGCGCTGAAATCTGAGGCACTCCACGGTTAATATTTTAAACATTTGAATTACACCCTTCAACAACAGTAAACAGCTAAAGATCTTGTAAACCATTTTTCAAATTTTTGTAGTCAGCAATTTTAGGGGTATACCTCTAATTCCATGAAATTGTTCAAGTTTGCACAAAAGTATGCTGTGGTCAATTGTATCAAACGCTATATAAATACAACAAAATATAACACAACAAGAAATCCATTTTTCTTCAAAAATTTTCTGTAAACTTTCATGAATACCACAGATAGCCCTTTGATATAGACCAGTCTTTCTCGAACTTTTTTATTCCATCGCCCCTTTTCACTCTCGACACGTCTTTTTCGCCCCCAAGCCTGATAAAGCAAACAGAAGATGGTAAATTTAAAGAAAAAGAAATTATTAAATAGTGAACCAAGTCATTGAATGGCTGAAAAGAGCAATGTATTACGACCCTAATTTTAGGTTCAGAATTCATGTGAAAATAATCCACACTGTAGCCGGGCACATGGACGATCCAGAGTAAAAATATAACGGAAAAATTGCTTTAGCAACATCCTCCAACGATAAAAATTTGCAAGAAACTAGCAAGTCATACTAATAGGCTACTGAAGTTAACTCAATGATCGATTATTGGTTGAGCATTTTTTCACGCTTTATGTTGTTTTGCCTCCCTATCGCCCCTTTTGGTTTTTTCGCCCCCTTGCCCCTCAAAATCGCCCCCAAGGGGCAATTCCGCCCACTTTGAGAAACACTGATGTAGACGGTCATATCATAGATTGGCAATGATATCATGGATAGCCAAAGAATATTGATATGTAGACAGTCCACTTTGAGACAAACACATAAATAAGATAAGTTTATAAATAAACAAATGAAATCGTGGCTTAGTGAAATTTGAAAGTCTTGCGAAGTGGTACCAGAAACAACAATGCATAAAACAGTGATTTAAATCATGTGGTTCCAAAATTTCTTGGATGTTGCGGGGGCCAAATTTTCCGGGCTCCAAAAGTGCTGGCCCGTGCCGTCTCTACTCCAAGGTCTAAAAAAATTAGGTATTCCATCCGCTTGTCTTATTTTGGTTTCTGATGCGCATGCGGTATCCACGTCATTTGAACATCGGTCCTGCAGACAACCCCGAAGGAAGTTCTGAACTAAGTCTCAATAAAGGTAAAAGTAATTGGATTTTAGCTTAGGATAATAAATCATGGTGTTTTAAGGCAGGACTACCAGAGTTGTATATACGNCACGTATATATCTTCGTGTACTTTCATGAATTTGTGTGTTCTTTGTTATTGCGATGCATGCTTGACGTCTAGCGCGTTGCGTGTGGGAATGAAGACCTTACACAATGCACAATGTCAACTGTTAGTTTAATATCACTTCTGGTACTATTTACTTCCAAGATGCAAGTTTGGACATTTTGGCACATGCTACTTTTATGTGAATCGCCATTATTTGGTACAGTTCTTGATAACTGACTTAAAACAGAATAACCGCAATAATATAAAGAAAAGCCGGCAGATATCGAGTTATTAACGTTAATTGATAACAATAATTAAACCGTATCAAGCACGTCTTGGTTCTGTTTACATTTTATTCAATTAGCTCTAAGCTTGCTCACGCTGAACTCAGTGACTCGTTCGATATACGACTTTAGCAAGTCGTAAGATGTGCTTTTAGTTGAGAATTTTGTTGAGTGACATTTTATATTCTAAGCGCAGTGGAAAAATAAAAAATTCAGTAGTGTTATGTCTTATGAATGAACGTAAAATCATCCGTAATAAGTGAAAGTGAGTTGGACAACAGTTATTGATAAGTGAGTGCATGCTCTTGTTCTTACTAATAGTCTTAGCGATTTGTCCTTGATTGTGAACATAAAAATGAAATACCGAATTGCAATGAGTACAATTATTATTTTTACCACATCAATTTAGGACACATCAAACTGGGCTGTTACGGTAGGTAAAGTTAGGTTAAATTTTGGTTAGTTTTAAGGTTAGATTAGTGTTATTTTGGTCCGGAATCTGGTATGCAAAGCTGATTTTTCTGAAAACAATTTTTAAAGAAAATTCTATCTACCCTAAAAATGTCATTTGGATATATATAGATATACAGTGGAACTCCACTAGCACGACCACCCACTGGACCGCACTCAATTGGTCGTGTTAGCGGGACTGGGGTCGTCGCGTCACACATGCATATCTAAAGGTTTCAAGTATTATCGCGATCACTTTATTTCTTCAGTTCCTTCCTTGATTGGAAGTTATTTAGCTTTGTCTTACTTGCTGTCATAGCCTATCATTACTGTACTACAAAATCACACAACGAAAAAAGATGATCTCGGCAGTACAAATTCCGGATGAGTTTACGGTATGAGTTTGTTACATCACATTGGCACTTACTGCGCTTACACTCACGCCCACACCCCTGTACCCACGATGCTTCAGGACCAGTGTTGCCAGTTTGCCTTTTTGAGGCCAAATCCGTAGTTTTTGGCCTTTTTTTAAACTCCTTCGGTTTTTTTTTGAAAAAAGGCCAAATATAATTTGGCTATTTTAGCCTTTTTTGATCAAATCGTATGTCGGTTTGGCAGATTTAAAGATCATTTTGGCAGATTTCTAGAAACTGGCAGATATCTGCACACTGTTTCTGGACAGAGAATGATAAATTTTTATTGCAAACTCTGCACTCGAATTTTATAATTTTAGTTTTGCTGTTTCATGCTTTTAGTTTTGCTGTTATCAGGTTATTGCTTAGCAAGAACAAAATTTTTGAAACGTTTAGCAGTTGAGTGAGCTTTATTCTGTATATGCATATATTGTCTTTTAAAAATGCTGTGCGACCTGTAATGTGTGTTTAAAAGTGTCGTTGTGTATTTTTCTTGTATTTGGCTTTTTTTGGTGCTGTCTGGCTTTTTCTTACGGTTGATGTGGCCTTTTTTACTCATAACATCCTGACAACCATGTTCAGGACTACATGAGGTGCAGCTGAACAAATTGCTGCTGACAGGTTACCAGTTTTCCAGCGTAAGGTACCAATAGAACAGTGGTTCTCAACCTTTTTTATCCCATGCACCCCTTTAACCGTTATTCACAGATAAAATTCCCCCTTAGAAATTTAGTTTGTGAAGAACACTTTTACACCAGTACACTAAGAAGAGAAACTAAACTCTTCACATTTAATGAGCTCTTTGGCCTCTAATTTAATTAATACCAAATTATTAGTAATTAACTAACTTTTCTTCTGAACGAAGTCCAGAGCCGACATGGGCTATAATTTGTGTGCTACGCATAAATGGGTGGCAATTTAGAGGGCAGTTGGGAGCGCTACACCACAAAACAATTAATAAACTCCCCAAACTGGACGCAACAACATACTTAAACTAAATTACATTACAAAATCCTCAATACAAAATCCCCCCTGGTGGGGAATTCCCCCGGTTGAGAACCCCTGCAATAGAATATGTTGGTCGTGTTACGCGGTGCTCGATTAGCAGTTTTGTAACAGCTGGACTGTGGGCGCGGTCTGGATACCGGGGTGGTCGCATTAGTGAAAAAAGGGTAATGCATTAGCACAGGGAAGACCGCGTCAACGTGGTCGTGAATCGTGATAGCGGGGTAGTAGTCAACGGGGTGCCACTGTTTATTCAAAACATTCAAACGGTGTTTTGTGAACATTTATCGATATGGTTTCAAGTCTCCAGAGAGAATTGGAAACTTGAAATCAATGAGTTTGTTCATATTGTGACGTCCATATTAGTTAACGATTCGTTTTTTTTGCTCAAGCTTTTTTGTTTCATACAAATATTTCAATTCGTTCATTTACTTTTTCCCTATTAACGAAATTTATGTATGTATAGAAAGTCCCCCCTTTCTAAGTTTCAGCCAAGGGTCCCACACAACCTTAATCCATTCCTGGTAGTGTGTGCGTAAGTGGAATTGCGTTGGAAGATTGGCGAACGTACTCTGTGGAGCGCCTTAAATGCTAAACGTCGTGAAGGAAGGTGCAGATATCGTAAATAAAACTATATGTGTGGTAATAAGAGCTCAAACAAAGTGGTCAAAACAGAATGGAAAAAATCAATGAACAAATCAAAGGGGTACAAGAATCATTTCTTGTTTGTGAAACAGTATAGTTATCTTCTTGATGCTATAGTTGTCGTCTTGATGAAAACTACATGAAAAAATCCTCTTGACATCTACATACGCGTTTAAAGCAAAACAGCAGTTAGTGGCATCGTGCCTGCGCTCCTCCATTTATTAACACAGTAGTTTCCACAATTATATACGGTTAGACGTACGTGACGGGGAATCTATGGGACTGAATTTTTTGTAACTCTGATGTGAAAAAGTTTGTTGACTTTCTAATTACTCTTCACGTTCTTTTCAGAGACAAATGTACGACAGATTACGAAATTTTAATAATACCTTTAGGTGAGGGTCCTAACTAGTTTATACCTCACATATTTTTGCCCTTCTTCATACTTCGAAACTGTTGGCAGAGTGAGGTTATTTGTATCCTGGTGCTTTTACATATGATCGGCTGAACACGGGAGGTCGGCGGTCCAACCTCCCACTATTTTTCAAGGGGTTCCAGGTGCAAGGGACCCCAATATTTTACGGAATTTTTTATTTGTCGTTATTAAGGAGATCTTCAAAGTGCTGAGTGCTTGACCTTGACGATAAATCAAGTTTATTTTCATCTCAACCTTGTACATGCGTCGCTCTGTCTTTTACTCGTGACCTGATACAAAACACCTCTGAGACAAGTTTAATGAATATGCCTGTTTTCAGCAGGGGCGTAACGAGGCTAGATGGCGCCCGGGGCAGGAAGAAAGTTTGGCGCCCCCATGTTCGAATTTGAGGTCTTTAGGAAGCAAATGTACTGTATTGAAGAAAGTACTTTTAGCATTGTTGGGACTTTTTGGCGCCCTTACAGTTATTCGGAGTCACCATAGTGATTCGGCGCCCGGGGAATTGTTCCCCCCTTGTCCCCCGTCGTTACGCCCCTGGTTTTCAGTAAGGACGATCGGGGTGGTTGCGTGGGTGTGTGCAGTAAAACTGAAAAATGTTACTTAGTTCCGAAGTGCCCAAATTCTAAAGATGCAAAGCCTTACGAAGGGATAGGTTACCTGCATTACTTGAAAATTGGTGCTACTATTCTACCACAAATTGAAATGTTTTACCGCAGGCTTGCTTCATGGAGAATCACATGGTACTGTTAAAACTTTGAAAATGATTTTTGAGCACTCGTTTCTATCAACATACCAGATATTCAACGAGTACGGTTTAATTTTTGTCATTCTTACACGAATAAGCTGTTGAATGATAGCGATGCACTAATGTTCATTCATCTAATTGCTGCTAAACTAACCGCTCTCCAACTATCACATGCCGAAATTAAAAGACTGGTGTTGATCAAAAAGCAGATGAGCAATGTTGGGAACCGTCAGCGCACCTTTCTAGAATTTATCTTACTTTAATCGCAGTGGAATTTGAATGTCGTTTCTTAGTCACCCTATTTCTTAGCGTGAAGTTAGGAAAAGGTGACCACAGGGTGAATGACGGATCTGTTTGTGGTTTGTTTTGTTCCACGAATCTCATGACGAGAAATAGATTGGTACAAACAAACGGGCCGTTACGTGGAAACGCAGGGCCGACTGGTTGCCCTGTCTCATTTTGCAAACAAGACTACTTATATCTTTTTTTCAATGACTAGCTCTCATCGCTGCGCAAGTGTGCCGCTTCATTTTGATGTCCATGGAATCGCAGCGCTGTGTGGGCATCGCAATCATAGTTCTGCTTGGCTTGGGTTCTTCTGTAAATGATAAAAAGAGATAAAAGCTTGAAGTTAATATCCTACTCCAACGAACCTCCATAGAAATGCCAATATTCTAAGTTAGTGGTCGGCTAAATGTGGGCTTTGGTCCACTTGTGGACCATTCAGCACTTTATATCGGGCCGCACAACACTTACAGTGTGGGCCGCGGAGTAGGCTATGTAACAGCTACATTCTTGCACCGGTTGCGTGGGCCAGTGGCGTGCAGAGGGGGGAGGCAAACGGGGCGCCGGCCCCGGGTATCCAAGGCAGGGGTGCATCCAAAGAGTGAAATTACAAAAATTTAAATGCTGTAACTAGATGATTTTCCTTATTTTAAGTCTACTATTACATGCTGCATGGATTTAATTTTTCGAAACTTGTTCTGTTGTCAACACTAATTTTTACGTATTCAAATGCCAGTAATTCTCAGCTTATTCACTACCAGGGACTTTTACTCTATGTGTCCGGCGCGCAGCCAATCAAACTGATCGTGACGTGACTTGTTCCACATCGTGCGATCAAGGGAAAATCACATAAAAGGATTAAAAGATAATCAGGGTGGAGAAAAACCCAGTTTTTTTAATACCTAACCTCCTGGGATTTTTGTTTTTTTTAATCCGTTTTGTGGGTTTTTTTTTAAAAGAAACAGGTTTTTGTTCCTTTAAAAAAAAACACAAAAAACCCATTCTGAATTGTTTGATTGCATTATGCAACATCAACACTTCCAGAATTCCACATTAATAACTTATGCCTATTATGGCATTCAAATTTGCGGGTAAAGAAATGTACCCCATCTTTGTATCGCAAAGTGTGGTTGGTCAATTCACTCCAAAGTGGTAAGGCTTGGCAAGAATGCTCACAGCAAACAGAGAAAACCCACTCCCCTATAACTCTGCAGTTTCACGTCAAGTTTATATAGGCTGCATTCCCTGCTAGTTCAGCATCTATATAGTGTATTTTTTCAATATATGGTTTGGTATGGTTCAACATCAGAACAGGCCCGTCGCCAGGATTTAGCAGCAGGGAGGCCAAAAACCAGAAAGAGGGGCCAAAAACCAGAAGGGGGGCCACATTTTTAAAATACAGTATTGGATGTATGCAGCAACCGGGGGGCTAAATGTGAAATGGGGGGAACCAGTGGTGAAAGTAGAATAATTTTCTTACCGGAACGATCCAGTATTTGTCAATACCCACCCAAAATTTCAGCCATAAATGTGAATAAGCAATCAAGAGCAGGTCTACTTTTGGCCAACCCTGTATCGTACATTTTAAAAATACAAAAAACGTACGGTACATTCTGAAAACCACCATCTCAAAATCAACCAAAAAGCGTT